>Ga0265293_10007862_pt1 | contig 16179 bp, 18 predicted proteins | sample Munlanlewell138R_FD_192505 | JGI IMG/M metagenome (GOLD analysis project Ga0265293, IMG submission 192505) | Leachate microbial communities from a municipal landfill in Southern Ontario, Canada - Leachate well 138R | ecosystem: Engineered > Solid waste > Landfill > Unclassified | place: Canada...
CTTATTAAAAAAAAAATATAAAACAGGAACTTGATAGATATGGAAAAGGAAAAGATTCAGTTGATGAATTAAAAGGAGAATAAAATGGAAAAAGAAAAAGAAAGAAGGGTTTTTTATATTGATACAAAAGATTTATCGATAGAGAGAGCTCAAGAGTATATTAGAAAATTGATGAAAGAATATAAAATGAAAAAGGGTAAAAAAATTAAGACAAAAAGTGAAAATTGTTGTCAACATTGTTGTGGTAAACCTTTATGTTAAATGGAGAATAATAAATGGCAATAAAAGAAACTGATACCGAAATTATATTTGTTGAGGTATTAAAAAAAGAGACTTTATATGATTTGTTACATTTTGGAAATGAGAATGGTCAATTGTTGGCTAAATTTGGGATAAAAAATGATTATAATCATATTGCAGACGCTCTTACAAAACTAATATCAACAAATATCAAAACCAACATTTTGCAATATATTGAAACTTTAATTGAAACATCAAATGGAGACGACAAAAATGGCGACAGCAAGTAAAAAACAAAAACAAAACCCATTTGCTCTTAAATATCTAAAAGCGTTGGGTGAAAACGCAAGTATTGTATCTGAGGGAACGATATATGATAATAGGGAATTTGTGAACACGGGTTGTTTACTTCTAAATGCCCAAATATCAAAATCTATCTATGGTGGTATTCCAACACATAAAATAATAACCCTTGCTGGTGAAGAATCGACGGGTAAAACATTTGTGTTGTTGGGTATTTTAAAGAATTTTTTGGAACAAACTGAAAATGGAATGGTTGTTTTCTTTGAATCTGAAGGTGCTGTGAACAAAGAAACTTTTGAGGAAAGAGGTCTCGATACAACCAGAATAATTCTCAAATCTGTGAAGACTGTTGAGGAATTCAGACATATTTCAACAACATTTGTAAAAAATTATACTTTAGATAAACCCGAAGAAAGACCAAAAATATTAATGTGTCTTGATTCGTTGGGTATGTTACCTTCAGCAAAAGAAGTAAAAGATGCCGAAGAAGGAAATGATAAGTCTGATATGACAAGACCAAAGATAATTAAATCTCTGTTCAGAATATTAACAGTGGAATTGGCTGTTGCAAATATTCCATTTATAGTAACAAACCATGTTTATGCAACAATGGATATGTATGGGAAACCAGAAATGGGTGGCGGAAGCGGTTTAAAATACGCTGGTTCAACAATACTCTTCTTTGGAAAAAGTCAATTCAAGGAAAAAGACGAGGAAACAAAGAAAGATGAACATGCTGGAATCACAGTTACCTCAACCACTATTAAAGGTAGAGATACCAGAATTAATAAAAAAGTTAAATTTGTAATTCATGCTGATTACGGTCTTGATAAATATTCTGGTCTATTCGACTTCTGTAAAGACCATGGAATGATTGATAAAACTGGTAACAGGTGGTATTGGAAATCCGAGGGTATTGATACAGCAATGTTTAAAAAACAAATAGATTCTAAACCGAGTGAGTTTTTTACCAAAACCAGACTCGACGAAATAGACACTTTCTGTCAAACATATTTTGGATATGGAAAGGGTGACTTAGAATCAATGAAATCAAATGTATCTGATGATGAAGAAGAACCTGAATTGGAAATCCCAACGACAGAAGAATCCTAATCTTTTAATCTCATAAGAGTTTCAACATTCAATAAATTCATATCAATAGTCCAATCCAACGAAACAATAATATCTATTATTTCATTTATAACAGATTCGTTATCTGATGTTTGATATTTTTCCAGTGTTTCAAATATTGGTATATTATTAACACAGCACAATTGGGGTTCAAGTTTTTGAAAATTTTCTCTCATTTTTAATATTCCTTTATTGTTATTTGAATAAAGGTCTATAAAAAAGTCTAATATTATATTTCTAAGATATGTTAAATATTTATTATAGTTTTTTAATTCAACGCCATCTATTGTGTTATATTCTGCATATATTTCGCTATAATTTAGAGTGTCGTCTATTAATTCATATAGATATAATTTTAAATCTGTGTTGAGATTTGCGTGTGTTATTGGCAGAAAATGTTCTCTATAAAAAGCGTCGTCAGATTCAAGGATTATATCATAAAAAAGATTTATTTTTTTATATTCTATAATTGATACTGTATATATATTATATATGTGTTTATTTTGTTCCTTATTTAGAATTGATTTATCAATGTGTAAAAAATACATATTATCTTCATACATAGAATTCAAATTATCAATTTGTTTCCTGAGAGTGTCCTGAATATCGTTAGTTCCTTTTTTTATTTTATTTTGAAGATAATATTTTGATTTCTGTTCATATACCTTTTTTTCAAATAAAATGATGTCTTTGAATTTTTCTTCTAATTCTTCGATTCTTTTTAATTTTTTTTGTGATAAGTCTAATTCTGATTTTTTTTCAAGCAATTTTGTGAAATAAATTTTTTCAATGTTCATGTGAATTTCCTCTATAGTTAAAAAATAATAACAGGTACTATTAGTATTTAGTGTGGAAAAAATTTATTGATTTTTATACTGCTGATGTGCTTGCTGATGAAACCATATCAGATACATTGACATCTTTTCTATCCCAAGCGTCGATAGACCATGTTACATCATATGTGACAACCTGTTCATCAGAATCTTGGTCTATGTTTATTGCACCAATTCTATATGGGAATGCGTTTATAAGTTCATATTCTGCGACAGGAATGTTTGTGCCAGGTATAAGCATATATAATCTGAGATTTCTTTGAATAAGTGGAGTTATCATACCGTGGTGCATTGTTCTGTTAGCCATAAGATTGTTCCAAGTTTCCAACGATGTTCTGGCTCTATAGTAAATATCTTCACGCATTGTAACAGTCCAATCTGCAAACTTTGCGATTGTTCCGTTGTAGTATAACTCACGACCTCTGAATTTTACTGGTATTTTGCTTACTGAAACTTCTGGAAGAGAAGAAGCTTTACAATGAGCATTAATAACGCCAGGTATACCATCTATATAGAAATTGTATGCTAAAAGCGGATGAACGAACTCTAACTTAATAGCACCAATTCCAATTCTTCCTAATCCTTCTACTGCTGACATGTTATTTCCTCCTAACTATAATAATTCATCTTAACATATGGTATTTAGTTTTTAAAAAAACCATAATCAATTATATTTATAATTTTCAAAAATTTTAAGATATAAATAGAAAAGAACAAATTCGGAGGAATATATTATGAATCCAATTATAATAATAGATTTTGATGCCATAAGAAGAGAGATATACGAGGATGCGATAGAATCCAACACCACAACAATTGATGAAAAATATATAAAAAAATGTTTTTTGAAAAATTTGATATCATTGGTGAATATTTTGAAGATTAGAGTTAAAATATGTTACAAAAAAGATATAACATATGATAATACTGTTAATTTTTATTGCGATGAGGCATCAGACCTTGAATTCATAGAAATTGAAAAAGATGCAGATAAAGTTCAACTGTTGTTGGATAATGAATATTCGGTTTTAATCGACGACTATGATTTATTTTTTAAACATGAAAAGTATGATGATGTTAAATATAGAATATTATTATTGAAAAGGGGTTGGAATTTAAAGAACATTGAAAAATATTTTTTTATGCTTGACACAAAAGATAATTCAATGTATGTAATTGACCTTGAAAACAAATTAACCATGAGTTTTCCAAAATATATTTCATTATTAATTTTAAAAAACTAAATATAAGATGTGAAATGATATAACACCATAGGGGGAAAATATGAGTAAGAAACAATTAGCCAATGATGCAAAGACTGTTGGTAAATTAACAAAAAAAGCTTTTTCGGCTTTAAATATGAATGTTCCAATAAAAGAAAAGACAGATGATTTCTTTAAAGAGTTGGAAAATTTCTTAGAAAATGGGGAAACAGAAGAAGCTGTTGAGGATAAATTTAACAACCATCCCCAGACACTTAAAAAGAATTTGGAATTTCTTATGAAAAGATTCACAAATAACCCAACAAAAAACCAACTTGAGAACATAAAAGAATCTGCAAAGGTAATGTTAGAACTCCTCGATAAAAAACTTCAAGAAGAGATAAAAAAGAAGAAAAAAGAGACGAGTTAGCACAAAAAAATATCTCAATGTAATCAAATATTTCCATTTTTTTAGATAAGAACGCCAAAGAACTATCTATAAGTGCTTGATTTTATTGAATTTTAATTTTTTCCAAGAACTAAATATAAAAAGAAGATATGTGATAAAGAGATGTTGAAAATTGTTTTTTATTTTTTGAAAAAATGTGATATATTGAGAGTGATGTTTTTATGTAAGGAGATTTTATGAGCAACAGATTTTTTAGTTTTGATAATGTTGATGTGAAATTTGAGCATATCTTATTTCTGAAGTTATTCATAGATGAGAATTTCAGAAGTAAAGTGATGCCAATTCTTGACCAACGATATTTCAATCCACCTCAAGGACAATATCCATATGATTTGATTTTCAAGTATTTTAGTAAATTCTATACCAATAATCAGGAAGATATTTCACCAATGCAAGTCATACATGCAATTCAACAGGGTGAAAAATATCTTGAACATGAAGACATCATAGAAATAAAAGCCATATTTAAACAGATATTTATGTTGGATGATAATGGCGATGCCATAAATAATGTAAATGAAGAATATTTATTGGATGAGACAGAAAAGTTTGCACAAGAATCAGCTTTAGAGTTGGCTCTTATAGATTCTGTGAATATTATACAGAAGAAACCAGAAGATAAATTGTTGATACGAGGATTATTGGATGATGCACTATCCGTTCAATTAAATAAGGATGTCGGTTTAAATTATTTTGAAAATCCACTCGAAAGATTTAAATTTTATCAGATGAGAGAAGATAAAGTTCCTTTTGGTTTAGATGGTCTTAATAAATTGACTTTCAATGGCTTTGCAAAGAAAACCCTCAATGTGTTCATGGCTGGAACTGGTATTGGTAAAACTTTGTTAATGACATCGTTGGCAAAAGACTATATATTAAAAGGATATAAAGTCTTATATGTAACACTCGAAATTTGTGAAAAACTGATTGCACTAAGAGTAGATGCGAATGTTTTGAATATACCAATAAGTGACTTCGGTAGATATGAAAATGGAAAACCTGTCGTTGATGTCAACGATTTGGTTAAAAAATTCGAAGAAATAAAAAATAACAATAAAATAGGAAAGTTGAAGATAAAAGAATATCCAACAGGAACAACAAACACATTGCAAATAAAAGCTCTTCTAAAAGAATTGAAAATGAAAGAAGATTTCAAACCAGATGTCTTAATGATAGACTATGTGAATCTTATGAATTCATCAAGATTATCTGCAAAAAATAATAACACTTATAACACCGTAAAAGCCATTGCTGAGGAATTGCGAGGAATAGCAATGGAAGAGGAGCTTATAATTGTAACTGCAACACAGACCAATAGAGACGGTATAACAGGCAATGAAGTAGCGTTGGATAAAGTATCGGAATCGGCTGGTCTTCCACATACAGCAGATTTCTTTTGTGGAATTTTCCAAACAGAACAACAGAAAGAACAAGGTATATACATATTAAAGGTATTGAAAAATCGTTATGCTGGAAACACCAATAAAAAAATAGCATTCGGTGTTGATTATAATTTCATGAGATTCTATCAACTTGATAATGAGCTTGAATCGGAATTGGTCGAAGATTCGGAAGATTGTGATACAAGTCTCGAATCTGATGTGTTTACACCAAATAGAAGGAGACGAAGATAAAATGTCAAAGATATTTATAAAAAAAGATATATATAATTCACCATCTGGATTTGAAATGGCAAATAATGATTTCGATGGTTGGGCAATGTATGTCAGAATAGAAGATACTGTATTAAGAATAAACCACATTCATGTTGAAACGGGGACAATAAAATATGATACATTAACACCCGACTTTTCAATACCGAGTGAAAATATTGCCAATTATATTTTCGGAAATATAATAGAAACAGAAATTTTTAAGAAACAAAGACCAGATGAATATAAAGAACATAATAAACATTATAGAGTTATAAGGAGGTATAATTAAATGAGAAGTACGAACATCGTGGAATTGACAACAACATTCAATGATATTCCACATCTTTCTACTACTCTATGGTATTCGGGTTGTAAACTGAATTGTAATGGTTGCCATAATACAATTCTGGAACATTTTAGATATGAGATGACTGTAGAAAATATAGAAAAAGAATTAAGAAGAAGAAGAAAAATGACAGAATGGGTCGTACATCTTGGTGGAAACCCTCTGGACTCAATAGACACAGTAAAAGAAGTGTCCGAAATAGCAAAGAAACTCGGTTTCAAACAGTTCCTATATAGTGGATATACATTCGTTGAATTTCAATTAATGTTCGATGATGTAACACATAAGACATTATTAGAAAATATAGACTATATAAAAACAGGAAGATATGATGTAACATATTCAAAAAATTGTTCGTCAGATGGTTTAAAATATTTCTTCGAAACATTAAATCAAGAGGTGTATCGCAGTAATAAGTATAATTGGGAAAGATATTATTCTTTCAATTTAAATGAAAATAAAATACATGGTGAATTTAGTTTGATATAAAACATAAAATAGAGAGGAATACAAATCATGAAAGTTGAAAAAAGAAGTGGGAAAATCGTCGAATTTGAAAATTCAAAAATTGTGAAAGCCGTCAAAAAAGCATTTGGTGCAGTAGAAATAAACATCCAAGATGAAAAAATAAACGAATTGTTGGCTTTCATAAATACTAAAAATGACGGTGAAATTAAAAAAGTAGAGGATATCCAAGATTCAATTGTAAAATGGCTCCATATCAACGGATATCATAGCGTTGGTATAGCTTTTACAAAATATAGAGAAAGAAGAGCAATAGCAAGAGATACAAGTTTTAATAGCGTGAATCTGGTAAATGAATATCTTTGTCAATTAGATGATATGGCAGTACACGAAAATTCATCAACTATGTATTCACTTCAGGGTTTAAATAATCATTTGTTTAGCTCTGTTTCGGAGAAGTATTGGCTTAGTCTTTATAGCGACGAGATAAAAAACGCCTATAATTCTGGTAGGATACATATTCACGATTTACAATCAATTTCTGCATATACATACTTTGGGAAAGAGTGTGTTATTGTTAAAAATAATAATAAAATAGAACTATTATCGTTGGAATCATTATATGAAAAAATAAATGCTATCAATACTATTTATATAGATAAAGATGATGCAACAATTAAAACAGTTAATAATTTAATGGTTCTTGATAAGGACGGGTGGACACATGTTAGCAAATTAACAAAAAAAAGAAAAAATAGACCAATGATGTTTTTGAAAAATAAAAATGGTCGTTCCGTTATAGTTACAGATAATCACCCAATGATAACACAAAACGGAGAAATAGAAGCTAAAGATATAACAGAAACACATAAAACATATGTGCCCAATCTAAAAAAAATATTTAATATAACTGGTGATAAAATTTTATATAAAAAACATATATATGTTAGCAAATATTTTAAAGAAAATAATATATTTGAGTTAGGCAATGATAAAATCTATGTTGATGGCACTGTTTTTGATAAAGATTGTAATATTAATGACGAAGATATTCTGCATATTCACTCTGCTAACTCTGGGATTTTAAATAAAATAGAATTAGATTCAGATTTAGGGTATTTCATTGGTTTTTATTTAGCAGAGGGATGTACAAGTTATAATGGATATAAAATGGCATATAAAGCTTCAATTGTTAATAAAGACCACGAAATATTAAAAAAAATACATAGAATTTTAACAAAAAATGGTGTTTTCTCAACCATAAATATAAAAGGAAAAAAAGAAAATGATATGTATAATTTAGATATATTCAATAGAATTTTTATAACAACCATAAATACTGTTTTTAATATGTTTGGAACATCTCACACTAAAAGATTACCTCTTAATATTTTAGAATATAATATTGATTTCATAAAGGGAATACTTTCTGGAATGATTGATGGTGATGGGAGTATAAAAACGGGTACTGTTAATATAAGAATAGCGTCTCGTGAATTATTAAACCAAATTGCAATGTTATCTGATTTTTTAGGAATAAATGCTATTGATTTGAAGCCATTTGGAGCTGGGTCTATTAGAATATATAAAAACAGGGAAATCGTTCAACAAAAATGTTTATATGGATTAACATTTAGGAAAAAAGACAATTTTAGTATTCCAATGTGTCAAAAATATAATAGTCTTATAAAAACAAAAAAAAGATGTGATTTATTTCCATATGAGGAAAAAGATTCTTGGCATAACATATCAACAATAATGGAAATTCCAATAATAGACGAATATATATATGATATAACAACAGATACAAACACACTAATAGTTAATGGAATGTATAATCATAATTGCTCTGGCTGGGATTTGAAATCACTGTTGTTGGAAGGTTTCGGTGGAGTAGCTGGAAAACCATCATCTAAACCACCAAAACACTTATCTTCGGCTTTAAATCAAGCAAATAATTTCATCTTCACGGTCCAAGGTGAGTTTGCTGGGGCAATCGCCTTTAGTAATTTTAATACTTTACTTGCACCTTTCGTTAGAGAAGATAACCTATCTTATAACCAAGTAAAACAGGAAATCCAACAATTCATATATAATTTAAATATATCTACAAGAGTTGGTTTTCAGTGTTTGAGTGAAGATACTGAGATTTTATCCGAAAATGGTTGGGTTGGATACAATGATTTGAAAGTTGGTGATAAAATATTAACATTTAATATGAGTTCAAAACAATTTGAATATAAATTTGAATATAAAGAAACACAAAATGTTTTTAAAGAACAATATGAAGGAAAAATGGTTCATATATCAGATGGTTTATTTGGCTATGTAGACCATTTGGTGACACCAAACCACAGAGTGGTTGTTTACGATGAAAAAAAAGATGAATATGTTTTTGAAAATGCTGAAAATATAAAACAGTATGAAAATGATATAAATATTCCACTTCCTATTCCAGCAATATCAAATCCGACTTATGATGATATGAAAGGTGTTGGTTTTGTAAGTATACCAAAAGACGATATTAGATTTGTTGATTACTCTGGTATTGTTTGGTGTCCAACGACAGAAAACGGAACTGTTATAGCAAGAAGAAATGGGAAATGTTTTATAACAGGTAATTCACCATTTTCAAATTTAACACTTGACCTCGACTCATCAAAGGTAAAATTTGCAGATGAACCTTGTATAATTGGCGGTGAGATGAAAGAATATTCATATGGTGAATGTAATAAAGAAGCTACTTGGATAAACCAAGCTGTTGTTGAAGTGTTATCAGAGGGCGATGCTGATGGAGCAATGTTAAGTTATCCAATCGTAACTTTTAATGTTACCAAAGATTTTCCATGGCAGAACAAACTGGGTAAAACAGTGTTGGATGCCACATCTAAATATGGTAGCTTCTATTTTTGTTTAGATGAAAACCACATAGTTTATACAGAAACGGGTAGAAAGATGTTAAAAGATGTAACAGTAACCGATAAAATTTTGGATAATAATAATAATTACATTGGGATATTAAACATTATAAGGAATAAAAAAGATGAATATCTTAAAATTACAACTAAAGATAATAAAACAATAAAATCATCTTTAAATCATAGATTTCCAGTTTTAAACACAGAAAACAATTTAAAATATGTTATCAAAAAAGCAGAAGAACTTTCCATTAGTGATAAACTTATGAGAAATATGTATGAAATTCAATTGGAAAATGGACTAATTATTGATTCAGATAACATACATTTGTTTGAAGTGTGTGATAATAATGGTAATGAAATACAACTCAAAGAATTTGAAAATGTAACAGATTTTGTTTCAATAAAAAGAAAACGAGATTTAATAAAGATAAAAGATATATCAGATTTCCTATTTATACCAGAAAGACACAAAACGGCAATAAAAATGTTGACAAAAATACCATCAAATATTAATTCTGATATATATGAATTGTTGGGTGAGTTACTTGGCGATGGATATGTTAAACAAAAAGATGGGCACATAACACTAACGAATGCTGATACTGAAATTTTGGATTTCTTTAGTGAAAAAATAAAAGAACTTTTTGATTATAATGTTACTATAGGAAAAGCGGGAAAGAGTTTGAAAGCTAAAACAGTTCATTTACACTCTGTCCATATAAAAGAGTTTTTAAAATATTGTGGATTAGAAATGGCAAATTATAAACATAAAAACATACCATCACAGATGTTTACAGAAACGGACAATCATATTGGTGCTCTTTTGAGGGGAATCTTTGATACTGATGGTTCAATAGGACTATCAAACGGTGGTTCGGCTATAATAAAATTAGTGATGAAAAATGAAAAAATTATAAAAGATATTCAAGTGTTATTGGCTCTTTTGAACATTAATTCAAGCAGAAAACATCGAGAGTCTGATTACTGCCCAACACTATATATAACTGGATATAATAACATTCTCAATTTTTACAAAAAGGTTGGTTTCAGAATAATAAGAAAACAAGAAATATTAAAAAAGTATTGTAAAACAGCAATTGAAACAAAACAATTAAATAGACCATATGTTGGATGTAAGATTATATCTAAAGATGAAATTAAGAATCCAGAATATGAAAAATATTTTTATAAAAAATATGAAGAAAATGATAGAAAATATTTCAGGATATTAGAAACGGATGATGAAAAGTTATATTATTTTGTAAATAGTGTTGTTGTCAAAAATAATGTGTCTTTAGATATAATAAAAATAGAACATGTTTATGAAAATATAAATCTTATCGATATAACAGTAAATAATAAAGAACATTTATTTATGATTGATGGTGGCGTGATAACACATAATTCAAATTATATAAATTCTGATTATTCAGAAAGTGATATATTATCAATGTGCTGTAGACTCTCTATTAATAAGAAAGATATTCAAAAACATCTTGGTGAATATACTGGTGGTTTATCACAAACAGAATATGAAAAAACACATCAGAAGGGGCATGGGTTTTTTGGGGCAGAAGCCAATACTGGGAGTATTGGCGTAACAACTTTAAACATCCCCGCAATCATGTATGACGCAAAAGAAAAGGGTGGTGATTGGGATGAATTTTTAACTCTTGTAAAATACTATATGGATTTAGCAATTGAAGTTCTTATGAAAAAAAGAAAAGTTGTTGAAGAATATATGGAGAAAGGATTATATCCATATGCAAGGCACTATCTCAGAGAAGTAAAAAAGAGAACGGGTCACTATTTCACACAGCACTTTTCAACGATATGCCCGAATGGTATTCATGAGGCATTATACATTTATGGTTTCAAAGATGGTATAATGTGTGATGATGGATTAAACAAAGCTATTGAACTATTGAAGTTTATGAACGAATACACTGTTGAATTACAAAAAGAATTTAAAGTTCTCATAAATCTTGAACAAGCTCCTGCCGAAAGTGCTGGTGTAAAATTATGTCAAAAGTCTGGTGTTGACCCATTTGGAAACGGATACTATACCAACTCCAGTTGGCAACCAGCAGAATCTAAAATTGATTTGATTGATTTGATTGATATGCAGGGCAAACTGAATGTATATTATACTGGTGGAAGTTCAATGCACACATATACAGACAGTGATTTAGTTCCAATAGCAAACGATTTACAGAAAATAATAATGTATGCTTTCACCGAGACCAAAATACCATATATGACAATATCACCAGTATTTTCAGTGTGTCATAAGTGTGGTAGAATGGCTGGAAAACATCATATATGTCCGAAATGTGGTTCTAAAAAAATTGAAATATATGAGCGTATCGTTGGATATTATAGACCCCACACGAATTGGAACAAAGGTCGTCTGAAAGAATCTGAAAAAAGAAATTATCTCAAATTAGACAAAAAATCTTAAAATTCACTTGACATTTTTCTAAAAATGTGATATTATATACTCGTGAGTTTGTTTTTTAATTTTGAATGGAGATTTATCATGAACGAATATGACGGCATCTTGATGGGGTTTTTGGATAACGACACATATAAATTTACTATGCAGCAAGTTGTTTTGCACCATTTTCCACAAGTAGAAGTTGAATATGAATTTCGTTGTAGAAATAAAAACATAGAAATGGGTGCTAAACTTGGACAGTTGATAAGTGTCATTGAAGAAGAAATCCATAAAATGAAGTATCTCAGATTACAACCAAAGGAAAAAGAATATCTCAAGACTATAAAATTTTTAAAACCTGATTATATAGAATTTCTTGAAAATTTCAGATATAACCCAGAAAAACATGTGAGAGTTTATATGGAACATGGAGAACTTGCAATCACAATAAAAGGTAATTGGGTTCAGACCATTTTATATGAAGTTCCAATACTTGCGATTGTTTCAGAATTGGCGACAAAATATAATTTCAAATTTGAAAACTCGGATTGGAAATCAATTTCTCTAAAAAAACTCAATGAAAAAGTTGAATATATAAAACAACATGAGTTGTATAATAAATTTAAATTGGCGGATTTCGGAACGAGGAGACGCTCTTCAGCAGAAAATCACGATATGGTTGTCAGATATTTAAAAGAGCAGTTAAATGTTCTTGGGAATGGTTGTTTCGTTGGTACAAGCAATGTTCATCTTGCAATGAAATACGGTATTAATGTGATAGGTACGATGGCTCATGAAATGTTTCTCGCCTCGGAAGCTCTTTATCCAATAAATAATTTTCAGAGTCACACACTTGATGTATGGATGATAGAGTATGATGGGGACTTAGGCATAGCATTGACAGATACTATTAGCATGGATAGTTTTTTAAAGTGTATGACCAAAAGTAAATCGTTAGAATTCAGTGGATGCAGACACGATTCTGGTAATCCATTTACTTGGACTGATAAACTAATAAATCATTATCGGAATTTAAATATAGACCCAACGACAAAACAGGCTGTTTTTTCAGACGGGTTGAGTGTTAAAAAAGCATTTGAGATTTTAAGATATGTTAACGATAGGATTCAGTGTAGTTTTGGTATTGGTACACATTTGACGAATGATATTGGTATTGACCCCGCTAACATTGTCATAAAAATGCAGAGATGTAATGGGTTTCCTGTCGCTAAAATATCAGATGAGCCAGAGAAAGCTATGTGTCAGAGTGAAAAGTTTTTAGAATTTCTGAAAGAGTTATATAACATCGGAGTATAGTTATGTCGAAGAAGAAAAGAAAGAAGAATAAAAAGCTAACCATAGCTCAATTAAAGGCTAAGTTAGAGAAAATGGATTCTGTTGTTGTGAAAGCAAAAAGAATTGGATTCGAATTGTTGAAAATGGTGAAACCAAAAGTAATTGATATTAAAGAAGATATTGAGAGGAAAAGTAAAAAGCATAAAAAAGACTATAAATTTTTGGAGGTTTGAGATGAGTGAAAGTTGGTATAAAAGATTTAAAAAGTGGATATGTGATAATTTCGGGCATAGACCAGAAAAGGAGACATGGGAATTCGACGGACATTTAATTGGCTGTTGCAAGCGGTGTGGTGTGGTGTATAGAATTAAAAAGTTAAGCGATTAAATAAGGTGTCGTAGAATGCGGTTAATTTGAGGGGGATTAAAAAATGAAAAAAGCAAAAACAGTTAAAACAACAATGATGTGTAACGGTTGGTTAGAGTTGGAATATGTTTCCAACACAACTGAATTAAATGTTGAGTGTGGTATAGTTATTAATGATAATCCTTTTGATTCGAAGTCATTGAAAAATTTTGGATTTGATATTACACCAGAACTTCAGATAAGAAAAGGCACAAAGGTTTGGTTTTTAGATGGTGCTGAAGTTATTCTATCAGACACAAGATGTTTGTTAAAAGAGAAAAATGTAATTAAAATAGAGAATGAAATGGAGGTAGAAGATGGAATTTAATTTTAAAAAAGCGTTATTTGAGAAAGATGGTGATGTGTTTTATGTTAGAAATATTAGCGAACTGTCTCTTAGAGAAATAATGGAAAAATATGGTGATAAAGAAATATATCAACACTATGTTGAAAATTTAACAATAATAGATGGGGATAGCTACCCTGGAGTTAATATTGGTGGTGGACGATGGTCAAGCTCTAATAAATTATTTCAAATCAATTACGATAAACCAGATTTCGTGCTGATAAGAGAGCCAATACCATATTCTGAAATAGAATTTTGTAATATTTATCCTGAATATATTGAAAAATTAAATAAGAATTATAATTCTGATGAATATTATAGTAGATATCATAATTTTGCTGGTAAACAAGGTGTGTTCAACATTAGAAAGTATTCTTTTCCAATTAGTCTATTTAAAAAAGATTATGTTAAAACAATTGTTCCAGAGTGTTATACCGCATTTAGTGAGATATATTGTACAAAACTGATATTGTTGATGACCCAAAAATCCACTAATCATGAAATAAAGACCTACAATTATAATGTCAAAATAATTTTAAAATGGAGTTAGAAATGAGAGCACTTGATTACACAAAAGTAGAAGAAATTCTTGTTGATTTTATTAAAGATGGATTTAAAAAAGCTGGTTTCACAAAAGCTGTTATTGGAATGTCGGGTGGTATTGATTCAAGTGTGTCTGCAAATCTTGCCGTAAAAGCACTCGGTAAAGAAAATGTATATGGTATTCTTATGCCATATAAAAAGGTTAAGGGTTCCGCTGTGACCGATATTAAAGATGCTGAAAAAATATGTAAACATCTTGGAATGCCATTCCATGTTCAGGATATCACAGGTGTTGTTGATTCAATGGTAGATGTATTGGATTCAAATGTTTCTTTTGATGGTAGAACCAATGGGAACGATTCCTCATATAAACTTAGAGTTGGAAATGTGTGTGCAAGAGTTAGAATGATGGTTCTATTTGATTTCAGTTCTGCTAATAAATCTCTGGTGTTAGGCACAGAGAACTTAACCGAATCTGCATCGGAATTTCGGTTTAATAAAAAGGGCGAAAATGTTGGTTACGGTGGATTCGGTTATTTTACGATGTTCGGTGACTCTGCAAGCAGTATTGAACCAATTATAAACCTCTATAAGACAGAAGTGTTTGAATTTGCAAGACATCTTGGTCTTCCTGAGTTTGTGATTAAGAAAGCTCCATCTGCGAGATTGTGGGACGGTCACAATGACGAGAGAGAAATGGGAATCACATATGCCGATGCCGATGAAATTCTTTTCTATATGAATGAGGAAAAATGGGAAAGAGAACATTTTGAGAAAGTTGAATTTGATATGGTGAAAGTTGATAAAGTAATTGAATTGAAAAATAAAGGAGCATTTAAATCAAATATTCCAATTATTCTTAAAAATAACAAATTTAAAGATTGTATTCTTTATGAGATGATTTAGGGAGAAGAATATGAAAAACAACAGAATTAAAACTTACAAGCGGTTTGAGTGGAAAAAGAATGAAAATCAAGATACTGTTATGTTGGTTGATAGTGCAGAAAAAGAGATTAAAAAGTCATATATTATACTCAACACCAGAGATATTAAATTATTTGGAATATTTTTAACATGTATGATATTGATGGTGTTGTGTTCTACACTGTTTGTTGAAAAAGTTGAGAAAAATAATTATGAAACTGTTAAAATAGAACCGACAGAAAATGTTGTTGTAGAGTCCAACGAACCCGATGTGGTAGAACCGTTGGAACCTTCATTTGTAAATCTGGATGTTATAGCCAGCGAAAGAGTGAAAAATCCTGAAAAATTTGAAATCGGATATTGTTATGCAACGGTGTTAGATGATAATGACAATCCATTTAAAAATAAAGGCGATTTAGAATTTCATAGTATTATTTGTATTGAAAATATCATTGGAGAATATATTCTATATCGTTTTATATTTCAGGACTTTAATAATAAATATATGATGAATAAAGCCATAACGAATTCTGATAGAGTTTATCGATTGAATTATTTCAACACAAGAATTGGAAAAATGGAAGATATATTGAGGTACAAATAATGTATTATGTTTATATTGGAAGATTTTCACCTATTCATAAAGGTCACCAGAATATAATC
>Ga0265293_10007863_pt1 | contig 16178 bp, 9 predicted proteins | sample Munlanlewell138R_FD_192505 | JGI IMG/M metagenome (GOLD analysis project Ga0265293, IMG submission 192505) | Leachate microbial communities from a municipal landfill in Southern Ontario, Canada - Leachate well 138R | ecosystem: Engineered > Solid waste > Landfill > Unclassified | place: Canada...
ATCATGGACAACCGGGGACGCATCAAGGATTCGGCCAGCGAAAAGCTGAAGGAGATACGCCAGCGTTTGCTGCGTCTGGCCGGCGAAGTGGATAAAAGCATCCGCAACATCCTGCTGCAGGCGCGCAAAAGTGGTTGGGTAAATCCCAACGACGAGGTTACCATTCGCAACGGGCGCACGGTGATTCCGGTTCCGGCCACGCACAAACGCAAGATCAGAGGTTTTATCCACGACGAATCGGCCACCGGCCAAACGGTGTACATCGAACCCGCCGAAGCACTCGAAACCAACAACGAGATAAAAGAACTCGAAAATGCCGAGAAGCGCGAGATCACCAAAATCCTGATCGCCTTCACCGACTATCTGCGTCCTCAGGCGCCGGAGGTGATTCGTTCTTACTATTTTATGGGCGAAGTCGACTTTATCAGGGCGCGTGCTTCGCTGGCACTGGTGCTGCAGGCGGGGCTACCCATCCTCAACGACTTCCCTGTGGTTTCGTGGCGCGATGTGCGTCATCCGTTGCTTTTTTTGGCCCACCAAAAACAAAAAAAGAGCATCGTCCCGCTGGATATCGACCTGAATAAAGATCAGCGTATTCTCGTGATTTCCGGCCCCAACGCCGGCGGCAAATCCGTGTGCCTGAAAACGGTGGGATTGCTTCAATATATGGTACAGTGCGGCTTGTTGGTTCCTATGCGCGAGACTTCCGAAGTGGGGGTTTTTAAAGATTTATTTATCGACATCGGCGACGAACAATCGCTCGAAAACGACCTGAGCACTTACACCTCGCACCTGCGCAACATGAAATACTTTTCGTTGAAAGCCGGCAACCGCAGCCTGTTTTTGATTGATGAACTGGGAACCGGAACGGAGCCGCAGGTTGGAGGTGCGATTGCTGAGGCTGTACTCGAACACCTCAACAGCAAAGGCGCTTTTGGTGTGGTAACTACACATTACACCAATCTTAAGTTACTGGCCGACAAAACACCCGGACTGGTGAATGGCGCCATGCTTTTCGATACCAAACTAATGCAGCCGCTCTTCCAGTTGCAGATAGGAAATCCGGGTAGCTCTTTTGCTTTTGAGATGGCACGAAAAACAGGGTTCCCGTGGTACATCCTGCGCAGTGCCGAGAAAAAGGCAGGCAAACCACAGGTGAAATTCGACAGACAACTGCAGCAGCTCGAAGTGGAAAAGAAACAGGTGGCCGACAAACAAAAGGAGCTGGAAGCGCTCGAAAAAAAGGCTGCCGAATCGCTGAAAAAATACACCACTCTGCTCGAATCGCTCGAAACCAACAAGGCGCAGATGCTGGCCAAAGCGCGCAAAGAAGCGGCCCAGATCATCGACGGCAGCAACAAACTTATCGAAAACACCATCCGTGAGATAAAAGAAGCACAGGCCGAAAAAGAGCAAACACGGCTGATCAGGCAGCGAATGCAGCAGCAAGGTGATAAGGTGCAGCAACAGGCCACGCCGGCTCCCGAAACGAAGCCGCCAGCCAAACCTAAAAAAGTAAAACCACCTGCAAAGGAAAGTCGCATTCTGGTGGGCAATCGGGTGCGCATCCCGCCGCAGGTCACCGTGGGCGAGGTAATCGAACTTGCCGGCAGCGAGGCCGTGGTAAGTTTTGGCAGCGTGATGATGCGGGTTCCGGTGGTGCAACTGGTGAATGTGGGCGAAGAAGAATATCATCAAAAGGTGCTCATGCGCCGCCGGTCCTACGGCCATATCGTGGATGAACTCAACACCAAGATGACCAACTTCAAGCTCACCCTCGACCTGCGCGGCAAGCGTGCCGAAGAAGCCATCGCCGAACTGCAAAAGTATCTCGACGACGCCATGCTGCTTTCTATCAGAGAAGTGAGCGTACTGCATGGCAAAGGCAATGGCATCCTGCGCGACATCATCCGCGAGCAGTTGCACGGCCATCCGGAAGTAAAACAATACCACGATGAGAAGGTAGAAATGGGCGGCAGCGGAATTACGGTAGTGATACTAAAGTGATTTATCCGGCGTTTTTAAAAACAAACATTTTTTGCTTCTGCCTGTTTGGTGAGATTGACTAAAAAAAAACAACCATGACCCAAAACAAAAACAAAACTTTTAAAGAACGCTTTTTTGCAATCTTGCCGTTGCCGGCACTGATCGGCCTGATAGCGGGAGCTGTCGGCGGCTGGATTTATTACACCGAGATTGGCTGCAACAGCGGCACCTGCGCCATCACCTCCAATCCATACATGAGTATTATTTGGGGAGCTTTGATGGGGTATTTGCTTGGTGGTATTTTTACAAAAAAGAAAACCACTTCCGAAACGCCTGCAAAAAAAGAGTCCTAACCACCCGCCTGTTTCAACAATTCTTTTTGCTTTCGCGTAAAACCCGCCACAACAAGATCGTACGAGTCGTCGATCCATTGTTCCACCTGGCGGCGGCCTGGTGCGTTGGGCACAATGACGGTGTTCCAGTGTTTTTTGTTGAAATGCCAGGCAGAAACTACTGCCGCAGGATACTGCTCGCGCAGGCGGATGGCTTCCTCCGGTTCGCATTTGAGCGTTATTTTGCAATCCACTTCATCCAGCGGAACCAAAGCAAACATTTTCTCACAAACTTTAAATACCAACGTCACTTCATCAAAAGGAGTGCTCTCGGTTGCGCAAGGCTTTTTTAGGCAATAGTCGCGGATTTCTTCTACATGCATCATCGTTGATTTGTTATTTTATGGATGTTTCTTTTTCTTTCTTTAACGATTATTTTTTGCGAAGCTAAATTTTTTTGCTGTACTTTTGTAACGATTTTATAAACTAATCGTTCGTAGGAATACTGGCACAAATATTGAAACTGAAACGTACTAACTTTAAATATTGAAATTATGAAAAACTTACTACTATCCTTAACTTTTTTAGTCGCATTTGTTTTAGGGGCTTTTGCTCAGCAGATGCAAATCCTGCACGAAGGCCAGATAATCCCTTCGGGCAGCTCCATCACCATTCCCGGTGATCCGTCGCAGCCCGAACTGGTTGCCGAAATTTCTGTTAAAAATCTTTCTGCCACAGATACATTGATGATAAAATGTCGCAAAATTGTGGTGGACACCATTCCGTTTACCAGCAACTATTACTGCTGGGGTGCATGCTTTCCAAGCAATGTGTACCTTTCGCCAACGGTAGTGCCCATTTTTCCAAATACCCAATCCAACGAATTTAGCGGACATTACGAACCCAGAGAGCACAACGGCGTTACCAGAATGATTTATAGCTTTTTTGAAATTGACAACGTGAATGATTCAGTATGGTTTGAGGTGCATTTTTTCGCCTCCGGAGTGGGTATCGATGATGCGACAAGCATGCAAAATGTAACCATTTCCAATCCTTATCCCAACCCCGCTTCGTCGCGCGTTAATTTCGACTATCAGCTTCCGGCCAATGCGCGTCAGGCTGTTATCAGTGTGCACTCGTTGCTGGGCAGCAAGGTGAAAGAGATTCCGCTTTTGGGAACAAGTGGCAAAGTTACCTTCGACGTCAACGATTTGAAAGAAGGAATTTATTTCTACTCCATCGTTGTGGATAATTACATTATCGAAACCAAACGACTGGTGGTTTCGCGTTAAGCCAGCAACAAACAATATTTTATAAAAACTAAAAACCCTCTGTCGTTCGGCAGAGGGTTTTTTTGTTGGCTTGAATTGGATAACTCATCCAATCCGGTTCATCAAATTATCCTATCTTTATGCTTCATTTTAACACACAAAAATTATGAAGTCTTTTTTATTAATATCTCTTGCCTTTGTCCTTGCCTGGGCTGCCGCCGCCCAGGAGTGGAGCACGCCGGTGAATGTATCGAATATGGAGGGTCAGGATCGATCGCCGGATTTTTGTATTGATGGGGAGGGCAGCATTCATTGTGTCTGGGTGCATGACTATGAACTGAATTTTGCAAAAATATTTTATTCCAGATCAATTGATGGAGGCTTTACGTGGACAACCCCCAAAGACATATCAAATAATAACGAAAAAATGTTAGGAACACCAAAGATTATTCCAGATTCTAACAACATAATCTTTGTAACATACGACTTTAACACAGGGAACCCTTCAGGCACAATAATCTTGATGAAAACTTTTGACGGGATAAGCTGGAGCGCTGCAGATACAATTACTCCTGAAATGCCAGGCTCCCGCCATAGCAAATTGGTGATTGACCAGAATAACCGTTTGTATTGCTTTTGGTATCATGATATGAATAACGGCACCACATTCTATAAGTATTTTGAAAATAATGTTTGGAGTGAAACAATGGCCGCATATCCAGGCAATCATTATCTGACAATCATGAAACTTGTTTGCGACGCAACCAACAAAATGCATTGCATTGCAAAATATCATGCTGTAGGTGAAAATCATAATAAGGATCGACTGGTTTATTTTAACATGTTGGATAACACCTGGTCATCTTTGGAGGAAATTAGTAAACCAACCGAAGGCCCTGGTGAGGATATTGACATCGATTCATATAGTGTTCCACACGTTGCATTTATGCAGGAAAGCCCGATTACTCCGCCAAATAATGACAGTACAGTTTATATTCATCTTGTGGGAACTAACTGGACAGAACCGGAGTTGGTAGTTGAAGATCCACGCCACCAAAGAATATTAATTGATGAATATGACAAACCAAACATATTTGATATTGAAAAAACGGAAGATGGCTGTATGTTGGTTCACCATTATAAATTAAATAACCAATGGGAAGGATGTGTTGTTGGTACCTCACCATGGAATACAACCCACTATTCGGTTCTAAATCGTAAAAAAACGCTATTTCTAATTTACAATAAACCTACTACTAATAATGAAGCCGATTTATTCTTTACAAAAACTGATATTGTTTCATCAATAAATAAAGAAAAACAAATATCAACATTTGATAAATTACAACTATTTCCAAATCCCTTTACAGATTTCATAAGCATCCAGTTTAACCTGGATATGCCGGGCTTTGTTACTGTTAAAATTTATAGCCTGAAAGGGGAGCTGATTAATACCCTGTTGAGTCAGAAATTGGTATCGGGTAAGTGCCGGGTAGTATGGGACGGAAAGGATAAAAATGGCAATGAAACTGCAAGTAGCGTGTATTTAGTAAGAATCATTGCCGATAAAAATATCATAACACGATCGATAGAAAAAATAAATTAATTATTAACTACTAAATTCAATAACTATGAAAAAGATTATTTTATTAAGTATTTTAATTGCTGGATACTCATTAACACTGCTATCGCAGCAAAAATATGCCGTTCTAATCTGTGGTCAAAAGCCAACGGAATATTACACGGCAAATGCTGAAACCGGCTGGGGCGATCCCGGCGACACAATTAAAAACGAATTTTGGAACGATACCTACCTGATGTGGGAAATGCTGGTTTTCGAAAAAGGTTATTCCGATAAAAATGTATTTGTGCTTTTTGCCAATGGCAACGATTATTATATCAATGACATAGCAAATCGCTACAATGCTGAGGTGAGACATGAAGAATATTATCCAATTACGGATTATAGTGCCACAAGAGGCAATGTTTTTAATGTTTTTGAGGGCTTGGCCAGCGGACAAAATGGATTCCCAAAAATCACACAAAATGACTTTTTGTTTGTCTGGACTTTTGGGCATGGTGGCATCTGTGGTGAGCTCCAATTCTTCCCTTGCCTCCATTTGCATTACAGTGAATACATTTGTGATTTTGAATTAGCAGAACTCGTTGATTCAATACCTGCCTATAAAAAGGCATTTTGGATGCAGCAGTGCCTGGGTGGTTCATTTGCTGATAACTTGCAAAACACATACACAATTTTTCATTCTGCTGGATTAGAAGGACAGAGTGCTACCCCCGCAGATGATTTTTGGGATACAGAAAACGAAATAATTAATAGTGTATCTTATCAACACGGCGAATTCAATTTTCATGTGTATTCTTGTACAATGGGAGAATCCCCGGCATTTTCTGATTATTATGGAACTGAGCCTTATTCTTTTGGTGATTTGAATGCGGATAGTGTTATTAGTTTATTTGAATCATGGATTTGGGAAAGAGACCACGAAACCAAGAGTGAAACACCGCTATATAAAGATCTTGGTAATATTGGAGCTTTTACCTCACTCGAATTCCCAACCCTCCTTTTTGAAAACATAGGCACCGACGGCTTGCAGCAAAGCCATCGTGGTATTATCGGCATTTCCAAAACCATACATGTAACCTCCGGCTGCCAGCTTACCTTAAAAGCTGATGCCAACATCCACCTGCTCAACGAATCCAAACTGATTGTGGATGCCGGAGCCATGCTTGTAATCGAAGCCGGCGATACCATTATTGCCACCAATCCTCAAAACCAAATTATAATAAACGGAAATATTTCGATCGGCGAGGACGTATTTTTTACCTCAGAAAACAACCTGCAATGGCAGGGCTTACAAATCGATAATACCTTGCTATCGCTCTCGCTTAACAATGTAGATTTTGAAAATTGCCTGCTTAAAAGCCGGGCAAGCTCGCTGGTTCTCGATAGTTGCGATATTACTACCGGAGGGATGGAATCTGGTATTGGAAACATCAGTATATCAAATGCCAGTTTTACCAACGCCTATCTTGAAGCAAAATACGCATCCGATCCTGAAAATTTTATTTCGGTTCAAAATGTTGATTTCAACAGCTCTGGCAATACCAGCTTTGCCATCAAAATCGAATCCTATCCCTCTTATCGCATCACAGGATCTTCGATAAGCGGTTTTGAAGGCGGCGGGATCGAAATTTCCAACTCGGGATATTCCGCCGCAGGATTTCATGCTATTACCAACAACATCATTACTGCCAACGGTAGCACAAACAACACTGAGGCGGGTTTGGTAATTTATCACAGCTATGCCGATGTAGATAACAATGTGGTGATATCGTACAACCCATATGGCATTCAGTGCCTCAACAACAGCGATGTAAGCATTACTGGAAACAGGGCTGCAAAGTATGATTATCAAACCCAGCAAATACGCGACAATTACATCAGCCAGATTTATGCAACGCGTGGCAGCTTTCCCTACGAGGTAAAATGGAACGCTATTGTGGACGAAGACAACGATTGTCTGTTTCATTACGAGACTATGATCGAAGAAACACCTTATGATGTAAAATACAATTATTGGGGTCAGAATTTCAATGCTGCCCGCGACTTATGCCCGACTGAGTATTTCGATTATCTCCCGCTTTGGAACCTGCAGCCGGGCGGAGTGCCTCCCGAAGGAGCCGCTTTGGCTTTCGAAAATGCCAAAACCCTGGCCGATTCAGGAAACTTTATTCAGTCAGAAGCAGCCTACAAAGAAATCGTAAGCAACTGGCCCAATACAAAATATGCGCAGGCTTCGCTCAGGCAACTTTTTGCTATCGAAGCCCTGGCCGATAACGATTACGCTGCACTAAAAGCGTATTACCTTTCTATCGACGAAAACGAAACGCTCGAAAGGCTTGCCACACAGCTTTCCGCCTTTTGCGACCTGAGTCTCGAAAACTGGCAAAGTGCCATCGAAAGTTTTGAGGGCTTTATTCAAAATCCTGATTCTTATCAGGATTCGCTCTTTGCCATCATCGACCTGGCACATACCTACCAATTAATGGAGCTAAGCAACTTCAAATCTGCATATACAGGTAAGCTAAGCCAATACCGGTATAATTCGGCCAAAGAATTTGATCAAAGCAAAGATTATCACATCAGCCTGCTTTTTGGCAAATCGGAACTGTCGTTTGACTCCTCGCCTCAAGATCAAGCTGAACCAGCCGGGCGAATTATTGGAAATCAGCCCAACCCATTTTCGGGTACAACGCAAATATCCTTTGCCCTGAATGAAGATGCCGATATCAATATCTATCTTATCAACGAACTGGGACAGCGGTTTGAGATCGTTCAACAATCCAATGTTTCAAAAGGAATAAATCGGATTTATTTTTCGTCCTCCGCCTATTCTGATGGCATGTACGTATGTGTGCTTGAGATTAACGGAAAAATTGTTAATACCAGTAAGATAATCATAGCGAATTAGACCAAATATCGATGCCGGCTTCCAAAATCCCACAAAAAACAAAGCTGGCTGATGCACTTCCGCCAAAACAAAAAAAGGACAAGCATCCACTGCCGTCCTTTTTTTTTAATTGCTGAGCCTTTGCGCAGATTTATTTCAGATGAAAGGCTTTTTGAACCTGATCGAGGTAGTCGAGCTTTTCCCATCCAAAAAACTCCGCGTTTTTAAAATGGCGCTCCTTGCCATCGATTGTTTTGGTGACGGTATCGTTGTCTTTATAAAAAACTTCTACTTCGCGCTCAAACGGATCACGGCCAAAATGGCCGTAGGAAGCCGTAGGCAGGTAGATAGGGTTTTTTAGTCTGAAGCGCTGGTTGATAGCATACGGGCGCATGTCGAAAATTTCGTTGGCGATCTTTGAAATCCCGCTATCTTTCATCACCTTTCCGTCGGCGTTTTTAACGCGCGCTGTGCCGAATGTGTTTACATAAAGCCCCACCGGTTCAGCAATGCCGATGGCATAAGCCACCTGTACCAGCACTTCACGTGCTACGCCGGCAGCCACCAGGTTTTTGGCCATGTGGCGGGCGGCATACGCTGCCGAGCGATCCACCTTGGAAGGGTCTTTGCCCGAAAAGGCGCCGCCACCGTGCGGAGCCTTGCCGCCATAAGTGTCCACAATGATCTTGCGCCCGGTAAGTCCGGTGTCGCCGTGCGGGCCGCCAATCACAAATTTCCCGGTAGGATTTACGTGCAGCTTATAGTCGTCTTTAAACAAATGACTATAGCGCGGCACCTTCTTGATGGCGCGGGGGATAAGAATCTCCAGAACGTCTTTTTTGATTTTTGCAGCCATCGCCTCGTCGGTATCAAATTCGTCGTGCTGTGTAGAAACTACAATGGTATCGATGCGGACGGGCTGGTTGTCGTCGTCATATTCTATGGTTACCTGCGATTTGGAGTCGGGCGCCAGATAGGTCATTTGTTCGCCTTTTTTGCGAATGGCCGCCAACTCCTGCAGCAGGATGTGTGAAAGCTCATGGGTGAGGGGCATGAAGTTGTCCATTTCGTCGGTGGCATAGCCAAACATCATGCCCTGGTCGCCGGCGCCCTGGTCTTCTTCGCGTGCACGCACCACGCCGCGGTTGATGTCGCCCGACTGATCGTGTATGGCCGAGATCACCCCGCAGGAGTTGCCATCAAAACGATAGCTCTGCTTGGTGTAGCCAATATCGTTGATCACCTTGCGCGCAATTTCCTGCACATCTATGTAGCCTTCCGTACGCACCTCGCCGCTTAGCAGCGTCAAACCCGTTGTAACAAGCGTTTCGCAGGCCACCTTCGACTCTTTGTCGTGGGCCAGAAAAGCATCTACCAAAGCATCCGAAATCTGATCGGCTACCTTGTCGGGATGGCCCTCGGATACCGATTCTGAAGTGAATAAGTAACTCATCGTTGAAGTTTTAAAATTATTAATAAAAAAAATGTGTGGGAAAGCAGGCTGATTGGCGGATGGTAAAACGTACTGTTTTAGCATTTTTTTAAATGGTTGCAATCAATCAAATCTTTCCATTGTAATCGTTACCGGCATGTCGTCTTCCGGATTTGCGGGCAAAAGTAATTTTATATTTTAAAACGCAGGGTGTTAATTTTTGGTAAGCGATTGAAATATCTGCTCCAGCGAGTCATCGCGTTTTTGCAGCGAAAGCACGGTGAGCTGCTCACGCACGGCCAATTGGAAAAGATCGGGACGTACGTCGTGGCTTGCTGTTGAGGTGATCACCCAACGGTTGAGGCCGTCGGATTCAGCTTTATGAATGCCGTCAATTTTCAATAGCTTTTCGGCGGCGATGGGTTTGTCAAATTCTATCACCAGCACCTGCTCGGCTTTTTCGGGATTTTGCAGGTTGGCGGTGGTGTCGTCGGCTACGATTTTTCCGTTGTTGATGATGATAACCCGCTGGCAGAGTTGGGTTACCTCCTGCATGATATGGGTGGAGAGCATCACCGTTTTGCGGCTGCCAATCTGCTGAATGAGCTGGCGTATTTCGAGCAGTTGGTTGGGGTCGAGGCCGCTGGTGGGTTCGTCGAGGATAAGAATTTCGGGGTCGTGGATGAGCGCCTGCGCCAGTCCGACACGCTGGCGATAGCCTTTGGAGAGCGCACCAATCCTTTTGCGATATTCAGGTACAATGCCGGTGAGCTCTATCATTTCATCCACACGTGCTTTTTTATTTTTTAAATGATAAATACCCGCCACAAACTCCAGGTATTCTTTCACATACATCTCATGATAAAGCGGATTGTTTTCGGGAAGATAGCCCACAAGCCGGCGCACCGCGAGGCTCTCTTCCAGCACATCCATGCCGTTGATGGTGGCCGTGCCCGAAGTAGCAGGGATAAATCCGGTGAGGATCTTCATCATCGTGGATTTGCCGGCGCCATTAGGCCCCAGCAGCCCGACAATGTTTCCGGGTTGGATGGCAAAAGAAACATCATCCAGCGCTTTCTGCTCGCCGTAATTTTTGGTGATGTTGGTAACGACAATCGACATAAAGGTTAAAATTTTCGGCTACAGCCTCGTTTTCACAAAAAACAGGCAAACAGGGGTTTTATTGTAATCAAAAAGAAATGCCGGGACGAAACTCCAAATCGCAAATCGCAAATTCCAAATCGCAAATTCCAAATGGCCATTAACGGCGTCGCTCAGAGCGACACCGTTAATTCCCTATTTCCAAAACTCAAACCCCGGGGCATTTTGGTTAATGAGCAGTAGGTTGAGCCTGTCGGTTGAGCCTGTCGGTTGAGCCTGTCGAAACCTGATTCTTGAGATTTATTTGGATTCTACCATAATGTCGCGCCTCTGGCGCTTTTATTTGTAATTGATATTTCATTCTACCATAATGTCGCGCCTCTGGCGCTAATCCAGTGAAATCCCCTAATCAGCACATCAGCACATCAGCACATCCCCACATCAGCACATCAGCACATCAGCACATCAGCACATCTTGTTAGCTATTCAGCATCACGGGCATCACGAGCATCAGGATCTCTTCGTTGTCTTGTGGCTCTTCTTCTACGGGAATGATCAGGCCGGCGCGGTTGGGTTGCGACATCTTCAGCAGCACCTCTTTGGTGTCGACGTTGTTGAGCATCTCCTGCATAAATTTGGAGTTGAAACCAATTTCGAGGTCTTCGCCATCATAGTTGCAGCTTATGGTTTCTACAGCTTCGTTGCTGTAGTCGATGTCTTCGGCAGAGAGTTCCAGTTGCTGACCCGATATTTTGAAACGTATCTGATGGGTGCTTTGGTTGGCAAACAGCGACACACGTTTGATGGTGTTGAGCAGCAGCGAGCGGCTTATCTGCAGCTTGTTGGGGTTCTCCACAGGTATTACCGCCGGGTAGTTAGGATATTTGCCTACGATAAGTTTGCACAAAAGCTGGATATTGCCAAAAGCAAAAAAGGCATTCTTGTCGTTGTACTCCACTTTCACATCCAACTCCTCGTTGCCCAGGATGTTTTTTATCTGGTTGAGCGGCTTGGTAGGCAGGATGATAGAGTCGTAGTTATCGGTAACAACATCTTTGCGGGCGTAGCGAACCAGCTTGTGCGCATCGGTAGCCACCAGCGCCATGCCTTCGTCGGTAAGCTCCATCAGCACCCCCGACATCACCGGCCGAATCTCGTCGTTGCCGGCAGCAAAAGCAGTTTTACTGATGGCCTCAGAAAGGATGGTGGATTTGATGGTGAAGCTGCTGCCTTCTTCCACTGTCGGGGTTTCGGGAAACTCTTCGCCGTTGTGGCCGCTAAGTTTGTACTTTCCGCCGCCGGCAGTCATCTCGATGGCGTAGGTGTCGTTGTTGATGGTGAAGGTGATGGGCACATCCGCCAGGGTTTTTAGCGTGTCGAGCAGAATCTTGGCCGGCACGGCGATGGCTCCTTCTTCTTCGCTCATAGTAAGTGTCAAACTCACTGTCATAGTGGTTTCCAGGTCGGAAGCCGTGACGTGCAGGATGTCTTGACGGATTTCAAAAAGGAAATCGTCGAGTATGGGCAGCGTGTTGCTGGAGCTGGCCACGCCACTGATCGACTGGAGGTTTTTAAGCAGATAATTACTGGATACGATAAATTTCATTTTATATGTTGATTTTGATGATTACTCTTGTTTTAAACATTGTTCGATATAATATTCATAGCCTACCTGTATGCCCAGCTCAGCGGCTTTTTGCCAGTCGGCGCAGGCCCGGTCCATTTGTCCGGCTACTTCGTAGGTGATGCCGCGGTTGAGATAAGCAAAACCATACTCGGGTCGCAGCCCGATAGCTTTGTCGTAGTCGTCGATGGCGGCCTGATAATCGTTGAGCTTAAAATATGCGTTTCCGCGATTGTTGTATGCAAACACATAATCCGGATTGATTTCGATGGCAGTCGTAAAATCATCAACAGCCTCCTGATATTGCTCCATTTGAAAAAGCACATTCCCACGATTGTTGTAGGCATAAAAAAACTGAGGGTTCTGCGCAATGGCCAAAGTGTATTGCGCCAAAGCTTCGTGAAATTTTCCGAGTCCCATGAGTGCGCGACCTTTGTAAAACCAGGCTTTATCGTTGGGTTGCAGCGAAAGCACAATGTCGAAATCGGCGATAGCTTCTTCAAAGTCGGCCTGATTTAGTTTTATAAATCCGCTGTTGAAATAGGCATCCACAAAAGAGGAATCGCGCGCGATGGCTTCTTTAAACTTTTCCAATGCGCCGGCCAGGTCGCTGTCGTAATAGCGGCGCAACCCTTCGTTGTAAAGGGCGGTGCTTGCATCGTTAAACTCCGCGCCGGAATTGCTTTGGCCAGGCAAAGCATCTATGTCAAGGCTTTCAGGATCATTTTTATTGGAAGTAGCAGCAGGAATACTATCGTTGAGATACAGTTGGTCGATCTCTTCAATCTTCAGGGCCGGATACTTCTTTTCGGGCGCCAGTTCCAATGCTTGCGCATAATGGTCTTTGGCGTTTTTGTAAGCTTTTATGCTGTAATAATAATCAGCTCTCGAAACCAGTTGGTCGTAAGATTTGGCTGCCGGCAGTGCAACAGATTCACTTTTCTGATCAATCAAATTAAGCTGTGCTTCGGGATATCTTTTGGAAGGGTCGGCCTGCTGCGCCATCAGGTAATATTCGCGTGCGTTGACATTTTCGTTGGCACGAAAAGCCTGGTCGGCGCGGTCGATCCAATAATAATAATCCTGCGCCGTTTCGGTGGGCTTCGGGGCGGGTTCGGTTGCCGTGGTTGGAATTTCTGCCGTGTCAGTTTCAGTAGCAGCCGGAACCTCCTCTGACCTTTCAGGCTTACTGGCTTCTCTGGTTGGCTGCCCGCCTTCTTCCGACAGTTTCCGCGCGATCGACATATCAGCGAAAGCGCCTTCCAGATCGCCCAGCTCGGTGCGGGCAGCGCCACGGTTCAGATAATACTGTCGGCGCGGCGTCAATTCAATAGCCCGGTCGTAGGCGGCTATTGCAGCTTCATAGTTTTTTTTATTAAAATAAACAGCGCCCAGATAACCATAAGCCTCTCCGCTGGAAGGATCGACATCCACTGCCTGCTGCAAAAGTGATAGTGCCTCATCAACCTGTCCTCCGGTAACCTTCTGGTTTGCCTGATCAACATAATGCTGTGCCAGCAATGCGCTTACATCCTGATAAAGCCGGTGGGCTTCTTTATCAAAGCTCGTAGTATCCACAGCTCTATACTGTTCAGTGGCTTTGCTGGTTTGGCTGGTGGCCAAATAGGCTTTTACGACGTACAGTGCAGCGCCGCTTTTGGGTTGCAACTGCTGGGCGCGACTGAAGTTATTGATAGCAGCAGTATAGTCGGCATTGTCATAAAAAATCAATCCTTTTTGTATGTATGCTTCCGCGAAATTGGGATTGAGCAGGATGGCTTCGTTAAAACTATCAAAAGCTTCGTCGGTTTTTTTCTGCGAAAGCAAAGTCATTCCTTGCTCGTAATATTGGTTGGCTAAGGCAGATTGCACCGAAAAGGCTTCTGCGTTGTCAGTGCCCGTCTCAATGCCGGCAAGCGAAAGATCGCGGCGGGCAGCTTCGGCATTTCCAAGTTTGATAAAGGTTTCAGCGCGTTGCAGATAAAGTGGCTGCGAAGGCTCCAGCGCTATGGCAGTATCAAGAAAGGCGCGTGCTTGTGTGTAATTTTCCTGTTGGTAATAAATGTCGCCCGTTTTGGCGAAAGCCACAGCATACTGCGGATCGATGGCAACAGCCTGCTGCAACAACTTCAGCGCTTCACCGGCATTACCCGCACTGTCGGCTTTGGCAGCCTGGTGGGTAAGGCGCACCGCCAGTTGCCGGTAGGCAGCCGCTTCGTCGCTCACCTGACCCCACAGTAGCGATGTGTAAAATAAAAACCCGATGAAAAAAATGCTTCGTTTCATTGCCTGGCAAAATTAATGAAATGAAGCAAAGTGCGTAGTATTTAGTTATTAAAATGTTATCAACGATTTTTTATCAAGCCTGCATCGTTAAAATTCGCTCATCGTTTTGTAAATTCATTTTATTTTTTTAATGCCTTAGCACTTCAAATCAAAAAAAAGAACTAACCGTACAAAAGAACCAACCGTACAAAAGGATTAGTCTTGCAATGTTAATCATGATGTTGAAAAAGATAAAATATTAAATATTGTTAATATTCTGTATTATGATCAATGGACTTTAAAGTTATTATTATCTTACGCACGAATAAAACGTTAATAAAATAAAAAAATGGAGGTTTATTATGAGAAAAAGTTAAAACTTTGGTGAGCACAATACTTATCCTCACCGCACTGTGTACAGAATCGATACAAAAAAAATTGTAGTTACAAATTAAAAATAAAAAAATCATGAAAACATCTCTTTACACTTTCATTTTCCTGATGATGAGCCAGGTGCTCATGGCGCAAATCCTGCATGTGCCGCAACAATACGTCACTATACAAAGCGGTATAGATGCCGCACAAACCGGCGACACGGTGCTGGTAGCGCCGGGCACCTATTATGAGTTTATCAATTTTAATGGTAAAGCCATTACGGTTGCATCTCATTTCATTACTACCGGCGACACCGCCATGATTTCGCAAACAATCCTAAAACCTGATACCGTAAATCCTCCTTGGGCTACGGTAAGTTTTAGAAACAATGAAACCCGGCAATCGGTGCTAAGCGGATTTACCGTTCGCGATAACAACAGAGCCTGGGGTGGTAACGGTATTACTTGCGAACAGGCCAGTCCTACACTGAAAAACCTTAAAATAATTAATAATCATGCGCTTTACTTTGGTGGTGGAATATGGTGTGTTGATTCAGCAAGTCCTTTGATAGCCCATGTGGAGCTTTTAGGAAATACTTGTACTTATCGGGGCGGAGCTATTGCTTGTGCCTTATATTCAAATCCTGAATTATTTGATGTTAAAATGATTGGGAATAAAGCCATCTTTGAGGGTGGTGGTGGCATTTATTGCAAGGAGTTTTCTCATCCGGTACTGGAAAATGTAGTTTTTTCGTTGGACACCTCGAATTATTCAAGCAGTGTGATAAAATGCATCCAATCCAACATCACCGTTCGCAATGCGATAATCACAGATAATCATGTGTGGCAGGATGCGCATGGCGGCACAATAGCTTTATATGATAGCAGCATAGGGAACTTTACCAACATTACCATGACCAACAACACCGGCAATGGGGAGGGTGGCGTGTATTTGTATGGAGGAAGTTCGGCAACTTTTACAAATAGCATCCTCTATAATAATGCGCCAGCGGAGTTATTCTTTAATGAAATGAGTTCGCCGGCAACGCTCACCGTAAGCCACTGTAATATTGCCGGTGGCGAGGCGGGCGTGGTGCACTCCGACAGCATCTCTATCCAGTGGCTCGAAGGAAATATAGATGCCGACCCGGCTTTTGCGGGTTCGGGCGCAACACCTTTTGCCCTTAGCGAATCGTCGCCCTGCATCGACACCGGCACCGCCGACACCACCGGTCTGATGCTGCCCGCCGTCGATCTACTGATGAACCACCGCATCTGGGACGGCAACCACAACGGCGTCGCCATCATCGACATGGGCGCT
>Ga0265293_10007864_pt1 | contig 16178 bp, 13 predicted proteins | sample Munlanlewell138R_FD_192505 | JGI IMG/M metagenome (GOLD analysis project Ga0265293, IMG submission 192505) | Leachate microbial communities from a municipal landfill in Southern Ontario, Canada - Leachate well 138R | ecosystem: Engineered > Solid waste > Landfill > Unclassified | place: Canada...
TCGGGCGCGGCACGCTGGCGGTCATGGCCGGCGGGGTCGATGTGGTCTATCCCACCGAAAACACCGCCCTTGCGCAGGATATTTTCGCCAAGGGCGCGCTGATATCCGAACAACCCATGGGGCTGCAACCGCAGGCGCGCCATTTTCCCATGCGCAACCGGATCGTATCCGGGCTAAGCCGCGCGGTCATCGTGGTCGAGGCGGCATCCGGTTCCGGCAGCCTGATCACCGCGCGTTATGCGCTCGAACAGGGGCGCGACGTGCTTTCGGTGCCGGGCCATCCGTTTGACGCGCGCGCATCGGGCTGTAACGCGCTGATCCGCGATGGCGCGCCGCTGATCCGCACCACCCGCGACGTGTTCGAGGTGATCGGCCAACCCGAAGCCGCGCCCCCGCCGCACGCAACCGCGCCGGTGGCAGCCCCCAAAACCCGCAGCCTTGCGCAAATCAGCGCGCTCCACAGCCAGATTCTGGGCCGGCTTGGCCCCAGCCCCATCGCCGAGGATCAGTTGATCCGCGATCTGGGCACCGAGGCGCAGACCATCGCCCCCGCGCTGCTATCGCTGGAAATCGACGGCAAAGTATTGCGCCAGCCCGGCGGCCTGCTGTCGCTGGCCGAGGCCCCGGCCCGGTGGCGCCTGCAATAGGGCGCCGCCAATCGCTTGTTTTCGCGCATGAAAATCGCGCCGCCGCTGGTGATTTGACAAGCCGTCACAAAACCGCGCATTGACAAGGCTGCACCGGGGCCACATTTTGCCCCGCCATGGCGCTCGTCCAGAGTCGGAAGGAAATTTCATGCCCGTTGTCGTTGTCGAATCCCCGGCCAAAGCCAAGACCATCAACAAATATCTGGGCAAGGATTATGTCGTGCTGGCCTCTTATGGGCATGTGCGCGACCTGCCGGCCAAGAATGGCTCGGTCGATCCCGATCAGGATTTCGAGATGCTGTGGGAAATCGGCGCCGATTCGCGCAAACATGTCAAAGCCATCGCCGATGCGCTGAAAGATGATGACACGCTGATCCTTGCGACCGACCCCGACCGCGAGGGCGAGGCCATCAGCTGGCACCTGCAAGAGGCGCTGACCAAGCGCAAGGCGATCAAGAAATCCACCGCCGTCAGCCGCGTGGTGTTCAACGCCATCACCAAGAACGCCGTGACCGAGGCGATGAAAAACCCGCGCGAAGTCGATGCGCCGCTGGTCGAGGCCTATCTGGCGCGCCGCGCGCTTGATTATCTGGTGGGGTTCAACCTCAGCCCGGTTTTGTGGCGCAAACTGCCCGGCGCGCGTTCGGCCGGCCGGGTGCAATCGGTCTGCCTGCGCCTGATCGTCGAGCGCGAGATGGAGATCGAAGCCTTTAACCCCCAGAAATACTGGAGCGTGAAGGCCATGCTCGCCACCCCGCGCGGCGATCAGTTCGAATCGCGTCTGACGGTGCTGAATGGCAAGAAACTGGATCGCTTCGATCTGGCCAACCGCGCCGATGCCGAAACGGCGGTTGCCGCCGTAGCCGCACGCGCGCTGCATATCGCCTCGGTCGAGGCCAAACCCGGCAGCCGCAATCCGGCCCCGCCCTTCATGACCTCGACCCTGCAGCAAGAGGCCAGCCGCAAATTCGGCATGGGCGCACGCGCCACCATGAGCACGGCGCAAAAGCTCTATGAAGCGGGTTACATCACCTATATGCGCACCGACGGCATCGATATGGCCCCCGAAGCGGTGATGGCCGCGCGCGACGCGATCAAGGATCGTTTCGGCGCGCAATATGTGCCCAAAAGCCCGCGCATGTATAAGAACAAGGCCAAGAACGCGCAGGAAGCCCACGAATGTATCCGCCCCACGGAAATGTCGCTGGCCCCCGACGCGCTGAAGATAAGCGATGCCGATCAGCGCAAGCTTTATGACCTGATCTGGAAACGCACCATCGCAAGCCAGATGGAGGCCGCGCGGCTGGAACGCACCACCGTCGATATCGCCAGCGACGATGCGCAAATCGGCCTGCGCGCCACGGGTCAGGTGCTGCTGTTCGACGGTTTTCTGCGCATCTATGAGGAAGGCCGCGATGACACCCAGGGCGATGATGACCGCCGTCTGCCCCAAATCATTCAGGGCGAAGCCGCCCTGCCCGTGGCCGGTGGCGCGATGGCCGATCGCCGCACGGATGGCGATGACGTGATCGACACCACCGCGCGCGCTGGCGCGGATACCGCGCTTTCCACCGATGGCGCGATCCTCGGCCAGCAGCATTTCACCCAGCCGCCGCCGCGTTATACCGAAGCGACGCTGGTGAAACGGATGGAGGAACTGGGCATCGGGCGCCCATCGACCTATGCGTCGATCGTGACCACGATTCAGGACCGCGAATATGTCCGCAAAGAAAAAAACCGCCTGATCCCCGAGGATAAAGGCCGGATCGTCACGATTTTCCTGCTGAATTTCTTCCGCAAATATGTCGGCTATGATTTCACCGCCGATCTCGAAGAACAGCTTGATGACGTTTCGGCAGGCGAGCGTGACTATAAGGAAGTGCTGGCCAGTTTCTGGAAGGATTTTTCCGCCGCCGTGGGCGAAACCAGCGAATTGCGCATCACCGAGGTGCTTGATGTGCTTGATGATGCGCTGGCCCCCACGCTTTACCCCCCGCGCGAGGATGGATCTGATCCGCGCCAATGCCCGCTGTGCGGCACCGGGCGGCTGCATTTGAAAACCTCGAAAACCGGGGGGTTTGTCGGTTGCGGCAATTATCCCGAATGCCGCTATACCCGCCCGATCGGCGGCGACGCTGATGCCCAGGGCGACCGCGTTCTGGGCGAGGATGCGGGCGATGAAATCAGCCTGCGCACCGGGCGTTTCGGCCCCTATGTCCAGCGCGGCGAAGCGACCGAGGATAACAAGAAACCGCCCCGCGCGAGCTTGCCCAAGGGCTGGGCCGCAGAGGATATCGATCTGGAAAAGGCACTGATGCTGTTGTCGCTGCCGCGCGAAATCGGCCCCCATCCCGAAGATGGCGAAATGGTCGAGGCCGGGCTCGGCCGTTATGGCCCCTTTGTCAAACATGGCCGCACCTATGCCAATGTCGCCGATGCGGATGAAGTCTTCACCATCGGCATGAATCGCGCGGTTGAATTGCTGGCGCAAAAGGCCGCACGCGGCAGCCGCACGCGCAGCACGGCTGCCCCGCTCAAGGAATTGGGCGAACACCCCGATCAGGGCGGCGCGATTCAGGTGCTGGATGGGCGGTATGGCCCCTATGTCAAATGGGGCAAGGTTAACGCCACCTTGCCCAAAGGGACCGAGCCTGCCGATGTCACGCTGGAAATGGCGGTGGAACTGATCGCGGCCAAGGCGGGTAAAACGGCGAAAAAGCCCGCCCGGAAAGCGGCCCCCAAGAAAACCGCCGCCAAAACCACCAAACCAGCGGCGAAAACGACGGCCAAGAAAGCCTAACTGTTCGACGCAAGCCCTGCGACGGCAAAAACGCACCCGTCCGATACCAATTCGGGCGGGGTCACGCAAAGCTGGCGCGCCACGTTCCAGGCCGCCAGCACTTTGGGCACATAGGCGCGGGTCTCGGCATAGGGCGGCACGCCGGCATATGTCCTGACCGCGCCTTCGCCCGCGTTATAGCCCGCCAGCGCCAGCACCGGATCGCCGTTGAATTCACCCAGCAACCAATCGAGATAGGCGACCCCGCCCCGGATATTATCGCCGGCCACCATGGCATCATCCACGCCGAAACGCGCGGCGGTGGCGGGCATCAACTGCATCAATCCGGTGGCGCCCTTGGGGCTGATGGCGCCGCTGCGGCCCGATGATTCCACACCGATCACCGCCAGCACCAGCGCTGGCGATACGCGCGTGCCGATCGTGGCGGCCAGAATCGCGGGGCCATGGGATTGCGCGATATCTTGCAAATGCTGGACGCGGGGTTCGGGCACGATGGCACCACCCGGCGCGGCGGCAAGCCCGGCCAGCGCCGCATGCAGCCTCCCGGTGGTGGGCGTATCGGCGCCCGGCGGAACCTGCGCCCAAAACCATTCATAGCCGCTGGCGCCGGGCAGATCGGTGGGAATATCGGCCGTGGGGCTGCGCGGTGCGGGCGCGGGCGGCAGGCTGGCGTTCGGGTCGATCTGCACGGTGATGCGGCGCGGGCTATCGGCGGGGGGCGGGCCGATGCGCTTGAATGTGAAATCGGGAAAGGGCTGCGGCCCCTCGGCCCAGCCGGCCCCCGCCCAGATCAGGGCGGGAATCATCGCGATCAATGCTGCGCGCCGGCCCATTGGCCCTGCCCCCGTTATTTTCGGGCCAGTTTTGGCGCAATGGGCGATAAAATCCAGTCCTGCGCGTTATTTAGCCCCAGTCCGCGGCGCGGATGCATCACTTTTGCCCGCGGCAATAAAAATGCAACCCCGCGAAAAGGCCCCGCCTGCGCCCAAGTCTTGCCCCAATCAAAGGGTTAATTATCCGTATCGAAAGCGAAGACAAAGCCGGATATCGGCGATGCGCTTCGCCCCGGTGAATGTGCAATTGTATCTTCGGAGGAAGACATGAACTTCTTGAAACTCGCAAAAAAAATTCCAGCGCGACGAAAATGGTGCAGTCACCGTTGACTGGGTTGTGCTGACCGCTGCTGTTGTAGGCCTCGGCGTGGCTGTCCTGACCGTTGTTTCGGGCGGCACCAAGGAGATGGCAACCGGCATCAACAAAGAACTGAACGCGACGAAAGTTATCAATGCCGTGAATGGTGGCACCCCCCCTCCCGGCGGCGACTGATCCACAATCAATCGGTTGAACAAACAAGCCGCGCCGCATGGCGCGGCTTCGTTGTGCGAAGGTCACACTGTTTGCATTTCGCATAACTTCCACGGCACAGCCGCGCATTGTGCATGATTTCGCCACATTCCTAGGTCATATCCGGTTCGGTTAATGCCCGCCCATGGCTGGCTGAAAGGATGCGACATGCGAATGGTCTTTGGTCTGGTGCTGGTGTTTGGAATCGGGCTGGCGGGCTTTGCCGTCTACATGGCCAATGATTACATCGCCGCCTATCAAAATCAGCTTGCAGTCGAACGCGCCAACCGGCCCGAAGTGATCCCCACCAAGGATGTCTATGTCACCACCCGCGCGCTTAATTACGGCGAAATCCTGCGGCCCGATGATGTGAAACCCATCCGCTGGCCCGAAAACGCCCTGCCCGAAGGGGTGTTTCACAGCGCCGATGACCTGTTTCCCAATGATAATGCCGCGCCGCGCACCGTGCTGCGCCGGATGGAAACCAATGAACCGCTGATGGTGGTGAAAATCACCGAACCGGGCGAAGATGCCGGCGTTTCATCCCGGCTGGCGCCCGGGATGCGCGCCTTTGCGATCCGGGTCGATGTGTCCACCGGCGTGTCGGGTTTCCTGCGGCCGGGCGATCATGTCGATGTTTACTGGACCGGTCGCAATCTGGCCCGCCCCGAACTGGGCGAGGTCACGCGGCTGATCCAGGCCTCGATCCCGCTGGTTGCGGTCGATCAGATTGCCGATAACGATCGCAACAACCCCACCATCGCGCGCACCGTCACCGTGGCCGTTTCCCCGACCGAAGTGGCCGCATTGGCGCAGGCGCAATCCACCGGGCGGCTGTCGCTGGCGCTGGTGGGTTCGGCCGAAGAAAATCTGGCACAGGGGATCGAAGTCGATCAGCGCGCGCTTTTGGGCATCGATGATACCCCGGTTGCCACCGTCGCCCCGCGCGAGGTTTGTTCAATCCGCACAAGGCGCGGCGGCGAAATCGTGGAAACCGAAATCCCTTGCACCAACTGAGCTGTGTTGCCCTTTATCCACAAACATAATGAGATGTCATTGATTGATTGTTGCAATAAAACCAAGGCTTCGCCATTCTGCAGCCAACGGGCAGCAGACCCGGCCAGAGGCGTGATCGGAAGGGCAGGATCACAATGACAATCGACCGTTTTATCAAGGCGGCCCTGATCGGGTTTGCCGTTGTGGCCAGCACGCCTGCCATGGTGTCCGCCGAAACCCTGCGGGTGATGACCGGCAGCGCATCCGGCACGCTGAATGTGCCGATGAACCGCGCCGTGGTGGTAGAAAGCGATCAGCCCTTTGCCGAGCTGTCGATCGCCAACCCCGGTATTGCCGATATTTCCACCCTGTCGGATCGCACGATCTATGTGCTGGGCAAATCGCCGGGCACCACCACGCTGACGCTGCTGGCCCCCGATGGGCGGCTGATCACCAATGTGCAGGTTTCCGTCACCCCCGATATTGCCGAATTCAAGGAACGGCTGCGGCAGGTTCTGCCGAACGAACCGATCGAGGTGCGCACCGCCAATGATGGCATCGTGTTGTCGGGTATCGTGTCAAGCGCTGCCAAACTCGACCGGGCGCTGGATCTGGCGCATCGCTATGCCCCCGATCGCATCACCAATATGATGAGCGTGGGCGGCACCCAGCAGGTCATGCTCAAGGTACGCTTTGCGGAAATGCAGCGCTCGGTATCCAAAAGCCTGTCGGCCGGGCTGGCGATGCAGGGCAGTATTTTTGGCGGCGGGCTTGGGGTCGGCGGCGGTAGCGGCGTGTTCACCAGTCAGGGCCAAATCAACAATGCCTTTGACGGGCTGCCGCAAACCGGGGTCTCGTCCGGGTCGGAATCGACGGGCAATTATCTGCTGGGTTGGAACGCCGGCGGGCTGCAACTGGCGCTCGCGCTTGAGGCGCTGGAAACCAAGGGCGTCGTGCGCACATTGGCCGAGCCGAACCTGACCGCGCTGTCGGGCCAACAGGCGAAATTCCTGGCCGGCGGCGAATATCCGATCCCGGTCAATCAGGGCGATGGCTCGATTTCCATCGAATACAAACCCTTTGGGGTCGAGCTGGAATTCGTGCCGCGCGTGGTCGATGCCGATGTGATCAACATCGAAATGAAAGCCTCGGTTTCCGGGCTGGACAGTTCGGTCAGCTATAACAATGCCGGTTTTTCGATAAATGCGTTCAAGCGGCGCGAAACATCCACCACGGTAGAGATGCGCGATGGCGAAAGCTTCGCGATCGCCGGGTTGCTGGAGGATGATTTTCAGGATCTGGCCGGGCAAGTGCCATGGCTTGGCGATATCCCGATCCTCGGCGCGCTGTTTCGTAGCGCTGATTACGCCCGCCACCAATCGGAACTGGTGATCATCATCACCCCGCATCTGGTCACCCCCACCCGGGGCGAGGCGCTGGCCCTGCCCACCGACCGCATTCGCATTCCAACCGAAAGCGAATTCTTTCTGTTTGGCAAAACCGCCGTGCCGCGCAGCGGGGCCGCCGCCGAAGTGGCCCGCCAGGATTTCGGCGGTTCCTACGGTTATGTGATGGAGTAAGCGATGCGGGCGTTTGGCAAAGTCATTCTGGCCGCAATCGCGGCGCTGGCGCTGGCCGGCTGTGAACGCGGCGCGCTGGATAGCTGGAACAACCCTGCCGGCGCGTTTCTGGACGAAGGCGGCTTTGGCAATGCCACGATACATAACACGCTGGTGCAAACCGGGCAGCGTGATCACGTGGTGAATTTGAACACCCGTTTCGCGGCCGAAGTGCCCTCGACCGTGAATTTTGCCTTCAACAGCGCGGTTCTGGACCCTGCGGCGCAGGCAATCTTGCGCCAGCAAGCGGATTGGATTCGCCAATTCCCCGAGGTGCGTTTCCGCGTTTTCGGCCATACCGATCTGGTTGGTTCCGACAGTTACAACAATGCCTTGGGGCTGCGCCGCGCGCAGGCGGTCGTGGCCTATCTGGCAACCCAGGGCATCAACCGCTCGCGGCTTGAGGCCATGGTTTCCTTTGGCAAGACCCAGCCGCTGGTGGTCACCCCCGATCCCGAATTGCGCAACCGGCGCACCGTGACCGAGGTGTCGGGCTTTGTGCAAACCCATCCGGCGGTGATGGATGGCAAATATGCCGCCGTGGTTTACCGCGAATATGTCGCCAGCGCCCGCCCCGATTCGGCACTGGTGGATTTCGGCGCCTCGCAGACCGAATAGATCATCGCCATTTAGCGCACAATTTCGCGGTTTTGGTCCAAATGTTGCCCATATTGGCGGGCACAGTCCGGATCAGGGCAGTTTATCCGTGCCGAGTCGGATATGCGGGCGCCCGGGGGCCGCGTAGAATATGCCGGATGCACCCCCGCCGCCCGCCTTTTGGAAAGGACGCACGCAATGACGGGCAGCGCAGCATTGCAAGATCACCAGCCGGCGCCGATCATCGCCTGCACAATCTCGCGCGATGTGCAGAATTTCGATCTGCTGATCGAAGATATGGAAACCGAGCTTGGCGAAGGCTGGGGCGATCTGTCATTCGACGATGCGGCGATCTTTTTGGGCCAGGATGACGCCGCGGCGCTGGAATTCGTGGCCATCGCCATCGATGACGAAGATGAAAACAACATCGCCGTGATCGCCGATCTGATCAGCAAGGCCGTGCAGCGCGGCATCCGCGTGATCTTGATCGCCGAAGAAGTGGGGCCGGTGGTGCTGCATCAACTGCTGCGGCTGGGGGCCGAGGAATTCGTCCCATACCCCCTGCCCGATGGCGCGCTGCATGATGCGATCGCGCGGCTGCGCATGCCGCCGCCCGCCCCCGTGCAGGCCCCCGAACCGCGGCGCGCCGCCGGTGATCGCAACGGGGTTATCCTGCCGATCCAGGGGCTTGCCGGGGGAACCGGGTCCACCACACTGGCCGTAAACCTTGCGTGGGAGCTGGCCAATATTGATAAAAAAGACCCGCCACGCGTCTGTCTTTTGGATTTCGATCTGCAATTCGGCTCGGTCTCGACCTTTCTGGATCTGCCGCGTCGCGAAGCGATTTACGAATTGTGGGCCGATACCGAAAGCATGGATGATGATTCGTTTTTGCAGGCGCTGACGCTGTTCAACGACCGGCTGCATGTGCTGACCGCGCCCGCCGATATCCTGCCGCTCGATCTGATCGGCCCCGCAGATGTGGACCGCGCGCTGGAATTTGCCCGCCGCAATTTCGATTATGTCGTCATCGACATGCCAACCGCGATCGTGCACTGGACCGAAACCGTCCTGCACGCCGCGAGCGTCTATTTCGCCACCATCGAGCTGGATATGCGTTCGGCGCAAAACGCGCTGCGCCTGATCCGCGCGCTCAAGGCCGAGGATCTGCCCGTGGAAAAGCTGCGCTATGTGCTGAACCGCGCGCCGCGCCGCACCGAATTGCAAAGCCGCAGCCGGGTCAAACGGCTGGCCGAAAGCCTTGATATCGATATCGAAATTCAAATCCCGGACGGCGGCAAACAGGTTTGTCAGGCCGCCGATCATGGCCTGCCGCTGGCACGGAATTTCGCCAAAAACCCGCTGCGCAAGGAAATTCAGAAACTCGCCGCCTCGATCCACGAACATAACAAATCGGCCGAGGCCGCCGCGGCATAAGGGAAAATTCATGTTTTCGCGTTACAAAAAGCCCGGCAAGGGGGCGACGACCGCGCCCCCGCAACCCGCACCCCTCGCCGTCGTCAGCGCGCCGCCAACCCCGGTTGTCGCGCATGCGCCCCCGCCGGTCACCGCGCAGCGCAAACCCCTGCCCAAACGTGCCGCCGATGTCGTGCCCATGGACAAGGAAAAAAAGCGCAAGGAACGGCTGAACGAAATCAAGACCTCGATGCACAAACGCCTGCTCGAAGATCTTAATCTTGCCGCGCTTGATACCGCGAGCGAGGCCGATCTGCGCGCGGAGATTTCCGCCATCACCGGTGAGGCGATGGAGGAATTGGGGCTGGTTCTGAACCGCGATGAACGGATCGCACTCAATCAGGATCTCTATGACGAGGTGCGCGGGCTCGGGCCGCTCGAAACTCTGCTCAAGGATGATGATGTCAACGATATTCTGGTGAACGGCCCGCATCAGATCTTTGTCGAACGGGCGGGCAAGCTGACGCTGACCGATGTGACGTTCAAGGATGAACGCCACCTGCTGCGTATCATCGATAAAATCGTGTCTGCCGTGGGGCGGCGGGTGGACGAATCGAACCCCTATGTGGATGCCCGGCTGGCCGATGGGTCGCGTTTCAACGCGATGGTGCCGCCAATTGCGGTCGATGGCAGCCTTGTTTCGATTCGTAAATTCAAGAAAGAAAAGCTCGGCATCGATGATCTGGTCAATTACGGCGCCTTTTCCGAAGAAATGGCCGCCTATCTGCAGGCTGCGGTTTCAACGCGGCTGAATATCATCGTGTCGGGCGGCACCGGCTCGGGAAAAACGACCACGCTGAACGCGCTTTCATCCTTTATTGACGATAGCGAACGTATCCTGACGATCGAGGATACGGCCGAATTGCAACTGCAACAAACCCATGTCGGCCGGATGGAAAGCCGCCCCGCCAACGTCGAAGGGCGCGGCGCCGTGACCCAGCGCGATTGTCTGCGCAACGCGCTGCGGATGCGCCCCGACCGGATCATCGTCGGCGAAACCCGCGGCGAAGAGGTGATCGACATGCTGCAGGCGATGAACACCGGCCATGACGGATCGATGACCACGATCCACGCCAACAGCGCCCGCGACGGGGTATCGCGGCTGGAAAACATGATCGCCATGGCCGGGATCGAAATGCCGCTCAAGGCTGTGCGCAGCCAGATCGCCAGCGCGGTCAACCTGATCGTGCAGGCCAGCCGCCTGCAGGACGGATCGCGCCGCATGGTGTCGATCACCGAGGTCACCGGCATGGAAGGCGATGTGATTTCGATGCAGGAAGTGTTTCGTTTTCAACGCACTGGCCTGACCCCTGATAATAAGATCATCGGCCATTTCACCGCCACCGGCGTGCGCAGCCATTTTTCCGAACGCTTTCGCATGTGGGGCTATGACCTGCCGCCGCAGATTTTTGAACCCTTCCGCCCGGAGCTGTCGCGATGACGATTTCCGCCGAACCGCTGATCTACGGGCTGATTTTCGTCGCGGTTCTGGTGCTGGTCGAAGGCATCTATCTGACGGTTTTCGGCAAATCGATCAGCCTGAACAGCAAGGTGAATCGGCGGCTGGAACTGCTGGAAAAGGGCGGCGCGCGCGAACAGGTGCTGGAACAACTCCGCAAGGAAATGAGCCAGCATATGAAATCGCGCAAACTGCCGCTCTATTCGATTCTGGCGCAAAAGGCGCAAAAAGCGGCGATTGCATTCACCCCCGCACAGCTGATCATGATCATGATTTTATTGGCCGCCATTGCCTTTTTGGGGCTGACGATCGGCACGCAAACTACGCCTTTGCTGCGCGCGCTGATCTCGGTCGGGATGGGGGTCGGCGGGGTGTTTTTGTGGATCCACAACAAGGCCAAGAAACGGCTGGCCCTGATCGAAGAACAACTGCCCGATGCGGTCGAATTGATGGTGCGCAGCCTGCGGGTCGGACATCCGTTCAGCTCATCGCTCAATATCGTCGCCAAGGAAGTGGGCGATCCGCTGGGCTCGGAAATGGGGGTGATTTCGGATGAAAGTGCCTATGGCCGCGATGTCGGCGAGGCGTTGAAAGCCATGGCCGAACGGCTCGATTTGCAGGATTTGCGTTTTCTTGCGGTGGCGGTAACGATTCAGCAACAATCCGGTGGCAATCTGGCGGAAATTCTGGATGGGCTGGCAAAGGTGATCCGTGCACGTTTTCGTCTGTTTCGCAGGGTCAAGGCTATTACCGCCGAGGCGCAATGGTCGGGCATGTTCCTGTCGGTTTTTCCGCTTGGGGCGCTGGTCATGGTAAATGTGATCCAGCCCAATTATTATGATGACGTGATGGATACACCCGTATTCATTCCCGCCGCCATCATTGTCGGGGTGTTTCTGGTGGTCAATGTCATCGTCATGAAATCATTGGTCAATATCAAGGTGTAAGGGGGCGATGCAACAGTTCCAATCCCTTTTTGGCGGCCCGCTGGGGCCCATTATCGCGGTCGGCGCGCTTGGGTTCGGGCTGGTCGTGGTGATGGCCCTGCTGTTATTGCGCAAGGAACGCGACCCGCTTGATAAACTGCGCGACGAGGTGCGCGGCACCCGCACCAAACGCAAACCCGACGAACCCAACCTGCGCCAGGGTGGGCGCAACGACAAATTGCAGAAATATTCCACCTTTCTGGAACCCCAGGATGCCAAGGAACATTCCGCGATCAAGCTGAAACTGGTGCAGGCGGGCTATCGTTCGCCCAATGCGGTGCGGCTTTATCATTTTGCGCAATTCGCGCTCGGGCTGGGGATGTTGGCGCTTGGCACGATCTATGCGCTGATCCAAAGCGCCACGGGCGAACCCACGACACAGGCGATGATCATGTCGATCATGATCCCCGGCGGCATCGGCTATCTGCTGCCCAAATACTGGGTCACGCGCCGGCAGGAATCGCGCAAAGAGGAAATCACCTATGGTTTTCCCGATAGCCTAGATCTGATGCTGGTCTGTGTCGAGGCGGGGCAATCGCTCGATCAGGCCATCATCCGGGTGGCGCGCGAAATCCGCACCGGCTTTCCCGCCTTGGCCGATGAATTCGATATCGTCAGCAACGAATTGAAGGCGGGCAAGGACAAAACCACCGTGCTGCGCGATATGGGCGAACGCTGCGGCGTGCCCGATGTCGTGAGCTTTGTGACCGTGCTGGTGCAATCGGCCAGTTTCGGCACCTCGATTTCCGAAGCCCTGCGGGTCTATGCCGCGGAAATGCGCGACAAACGGGTGATGCGGGCCGAGGAAAAGGCCAATATCCTGCCGACGAAAATGACGCTTGCAACAATGATGCTGACGGTGCCGCCGCTGTTGATCATTCTGATTGGCCCTTCGGTTTACGGGATTTATACGATGCTTTCGGGCGGTGTATTCTAGGGAAAATGGGTCGGTTCATTATCATCACCATTTTCTGTGCGCTGCTTGCGGGCTGTGCTGGCACCGGCCTGCGCCCGCTGGCGGCCGGCGGCACCTATGCGCCCACCGGGATCGATCCGGACGGGGCATCGGTCGATGGGCTGATCGTCGGCCACCGGCTGATGGAAACCGGCGAATTCGAATTAGCGTTGCGGGCCTATATGCGCGCGGCAGCGGAACAGGGCATGACGGTTGATACCCTTTCGGCGCTCGGTTCCGCCAATTTGCGCCTGGGGCGGCTGGGGCAGGCCGAACGGCTACTGCGTCAGGCCATTTCGGCGGATGAAACCTTCGTGCCCGCCTGGAACAACCTGGGCGTCGTCCTGATCGAACAGGGCAATATCGGCGAGGCCGAGCGGGTGTTTCGCACCGCCTTTGCCCTTGATAGTGGCGAAAGTGTCGATATCCGCAATAATCTGCGCTACGCGCTCGCGCGGTTGGAACATTCCGCTTATGATCGCGCCGATGACAATGCTTTCGCGCTGGTGCGGCGCGGCGGGGGCCAATACCTGCTGTTATCGCGCTAGACAGGGACAGACACCATGCGCCACATTTCCCTTATATCGCTGTTTCTGAGCACTTTTCTGGCTTTGGCCGGGTGCCAGAATGGCGGTGGCAACGACACGCTTGCCGGGGTGAATGTCATCGATGAAAGCAATCTGAACCATATCATGCTGCAAGCCGCCGATCCGGCCGAGGCGGTGAATTATTTCACCCGCGCGAGCGCGCAGGATCCGGATCGTATCGACCTGCAACGCGGCCTTGCGATGGCACTGGTGCGCGCGGGCCGCGCCGCCGACGCCACGCCGATCTGGGCCCGCGTCACCGCCCATCCCGACGCCAGCCATGACGACCGCGTCGAATATGCCGATACGCTGATCCGCACCGCCGATTGGGCCGCGGCCGAGGCCGAGCTGGACAAGATCCCCCCGACATATGAAACCTACAAGCGCTACCGGCTTGAGGCCATGATCGCCGATAGCAAGGGCGACTGGCGCAAGGCCGACAGTTTTTATGACATCGCCGCCGGCATGACCACGACACCTTCGGGCGTTTACAACAACTGGGGTTTTTCCAAGCTGACGCGCGGTGATCACGCGGGGGCGGAACGGCTGTTTGCGCAGGCGATCACCTATGATCCCGGTCTGTTTACCGCGAAAAACAATCTGGTTCTGGCCCGCGCCGCGCAGCGAAAATATGACCTGCCGCTGGTCAGCATGACCCAGACGGAACGCGCCCAATTGCTGCATACCGCCGCGCTTTCGGCGATCAAACAGGGCGATGTCGCCACGGGCCGGGGCCTGCTGGTCGAGGCTGTGGAAACCCATCCCCAGCATTTCGACGCCGCCGTGCGCAGCCTGAACGCGCTTGAGGCCAATGTGACGCGCTGATGCTGCAGATCACGGCCACATCAGCCTGGTGGTTTTTGCCGCTGGCCACGCCGATCGCCCTTTGGGTCGCGTGGAGCGATATGAAATTCATGAAAATCCCCAACAAGGCCGTCGGCAGCTTGCTGGCGGGTTTCGCGGTGATCGGCCTGATCGCGCTGCCCCTGCCCGATTATCTTTGGCGTTACAGCCATTTCGCGGTGATCCTTGTGCTGGGGTTTGCGGCGAATATGGCCGGCCTGATCGGGGCGGGCGATGCCAAATTCGCGGCCGCCATGGCGCCCTTGGTGGCGCCCGGCGACGCGGGCGTCATGATGTATCTGCTGGCGGCGGTGTTGCTGGGCGCATTCGCAACCCACCGCCTGTTTCGCGCCATCCCGGCGGTGCGCGCGCGCACAGGCGACTGGGTTTCCTGGCAGCAGCGCGATTTCCCGATGGGGCTGGCGCTGGGGGGCGCGCTGATCTTTTATCTGGCATTGGGTGCATTTGCCGGCGTCTGAACCTGCCAATGTCATAGAATCGCCGCAAAATCCGTGCATCTGAAAGCATCCACAGTGGGGTGATCAACATGAACATGCATGCAACCGGCGTTCTGGCCCCGCCCATGCCCAAATCGCTTGAGCAAACCGGGCTTTCGTCGGTGCTGATGTGCGATATCCTGCTGAAAACCATGTTCCGCCAGAATTGCGATCAGGTCAGCACGCTGGCGCAGGTGCTGTGCCTTGGCGTGCCGCTGGCGCAGGAACTGGTCGATCTGGCCCGCAGCCAGCGGCTGGTCGAGGCGACGGGCACATTACATGCCAATTCCGGCAGCGAAATGGCCTATCAACTGACAGATGCGGGGCGCGCCCGCGCGCAGGATGCGCTGGCCCAATCGGAATATTACGGCGCCATGCCCGTGCCGCTTGCCACCTATGCCGAACAGATGCAGCGCCAGTCGATCCGCAATATCACCATCACCCGCGATCAACTGACCGGTGCGATGGGGCATCTGATCCTGCCCGAAAGCCTGCTGGATCACCTGAGGCCCGCGGTCAGCGCGGGGCGTTCGATCCTGATGTATGGGCCGCCGGGCAATGGGAAATCATCGATCGCCAATGGTATCCGCGCCGCTTTGGGCGACAAGATCTATGTGCCCCGCGCCATTGAATATTCCGGGCAGGTGATCACCGTCTATGACCCGGTCGTGCATGAAGCCGCCGAAGCCGACCGCGACGATCCCCATGCGCTGCGCCGCAGTTCCACGCGCTTTGACCGCCGCTATGTCTATTGCAAGCGCCCGGCCGTGATCACGGGGGGCGAGCTGTCGCTGTCGATGCTGGATCTGGTCTATAACCCGGTTGCGCGCACCTATCAGGCGCCGTTGCAGCTTAAATCCTCGGGCGGGATTTTTATCGTGGACGATCTGGGCCGCCAAGAGGAACCGCCGCAGGCGCTGGTCAACCGCTGGATCGTCCCGCTGGAGGAAGGCAAGGATATTCTAGCCCTGCAATCGGGCGAAAAGTTCGAAGTGCCCTTTGACACTTTGGTGATTTTTTCGACCAACTTTCACCCCAACAAAATCTTTGACGGTGCGGCGCTGCGGCGGATTTTCTTCAAAATCAAAGTGGATGGCCCCGACAAGGAAAGTTTTCTGAAAATTTTCGCGTTGGTGGCGCGCCAGCGGAAACTGCCGCTGAATGAATCCGCGCTGTTACATCTGATGCAGAATAAATATCCCACGATCCGCGATGATTACGCGAATTATCAGCCGGGCTTTCTGATCGATCAGATGATCGCCGTATGCGATTTCGAAGGCATCCCCTATCAGATGACCCCGGCCCTGATCGATCGCGCCTGGGATAATCTGTTCGTGCGCGAGGAACGCATCGCCCGTTAACGGGGAACATT
>Ga0265293_10007866_pt1 | contig 16175 bp, 14 predicted proteins | sample Munlanlewell138R_FD_192505 | JGI IMG/M metagenome (GOLD analysis project Ga0265293, IMG submission 192505) | Leachate microbial communities from a municipal landfill in Southern Ontario, Canada - Leachate well 138R | ecosystem: Engineered > Solid waste > Landfill > Unclassified | place: Canada...
GGTCGGAACTTACCCGACAAGGAATTTCGCTACCTTAGGACCGTTATAGTTACGGCCGCCGTTCACTGGGGCTTCAGTTCGAAGCTTTGTCAATTGACGAATCAATATACTAACCTCTTGCCTTAACCTTCCAGCACTGGGCAGGCGTCAGCCCCTATACATCACCTTACGGTTTAGCAGAGACCTGTGTTTTTGGTAAACAGTCGCCTGGGCCTTTTCACTGCGGGTCTCCGAAGAGACCACCCCTTCTCCCGAAGTTACGGGGTCATTTTGCCGAGTTCCTTAGCCATAGTTCTCTCGCTCACCTTAGGATACTCTCCTTGCCCACCTGTGTCGGTTCTCGGTACGGGCACCTATATGATTAACCATAGAAGTTTTTCCTGGAAGTATGGCGTCAGAAGAGTTAGAAACCCAAGGGTTTCATCCCCATCACACTTCAGTTGAACGATATACGGATTTTCCAATATATCAACCTTTGTGCTTAGACCAGAATCCAATAACTGGATCTTCCTAGCCTCCTTCGTCACTCCATCTGTCATATAGGTGGTACAGGAATATAAACCTGTTGTCCATCGACTACGCCTTTCGGCCTCGCCTTAGGACCCGACTAACCCTGGGAGGACGAACCTGGCCCAGGAAACCTTAGGCAAACGGTGGGAGGGATTCTCACCCTCCTTGCGTTACTCACGCCGGCATTCTCACTTCTAAGCGCTCCAGCAGTCCTCACGGTCCACCTTCAACGCCCTTAGAACGCTCCCCTACCATTTATAAATAAATCCGCAGTTTCGGTACCATGCTTAGCCCCGGTACATTTTCGGCGCAGTGCCACTAGACTAGTGAGCTATTACGCACTCTTTAAAGGATGGCTGCTTCTAAGCCAACCTCCTAGCTGTTTTGACAGCTCCACTTCCTTTCCCACTTAGCATGAATTTTGGGACCTTAACTGGCGGTCTGGGTTGTTTCCCTCTCGCGTATGGACGTTATCACCCATACACTGACTCCTGAAAATATTATCCTGGCATTCGGAGTTTGATTACACTCAGTACAGCTAGATGCCGCCATCGTATATTCAGTGCTCTACCTCCAGGTAACTCATTTCAAGGCTAGCCCTAAAGCTATTTCGGGGAGAACCAGCTATCTCCGAGTTCGATTGGAATTTCTCCGCTAACCTCAAGTCATCCGCTCACTTTTCAACGTAAGTCGGTTCGGTCCTCCATAGGGTATTACCCCTACTTCAACCTGCTCAAGGCTAGATCACTCGGTTTCGGGTCTATTACAGTATACTAAAGCGCCCTATTAAGACTCGCTTTCGCTTCGGCTCCGTCTCTTCGACTTAACCTTGCATACTACAATAACTCGCCGGCTCATTCTGCAAAAGGCACGCCATCACCCATTAACGGGCTTTGACTTTTTGTAAGCATATGGTTTCAAGTTTCTATTTCACTCCCCTCACGGGGTTCTTTTCACCTTTCCCTCACGGTACTGGTTCACTATCGGTCATTAGAGAGTATTTAGCCTTACGGGATGGTCCCCGTAGATTCCGACAAGATTACACGTGTCCCGTCGTACTCAGGATACTCTATAGAGTCTATGCTGTTTCAATTACAGGACTATCACCTTTTATAGTTAAGCTTTCCAGCTTATTCATTTACAACACAGATTTATAACTCTTAATATAGAGTCCTACAACCCCAGTCCGAAGACTGGTTTGGGCTGTTTCCTTTTCGCTCACCACTACTAAGGAAATCGAATTCTCTTTCTTTTCCTCCAGGTACTAAGATGTTTCAGTTCCCTGGGTTGCCTTCACTATAGCTATGTATTCACTATAGGATACTAGCGCATTACCACTAGTGGGTTCCCCCATTCGGAAATCTCCGGATCAAAGTATACTTAACTACTCCCCGAAGCATATCGCCGTTTGTTGCGTCCTTCATCGTCTTCTAATGCCAAGGCATTCACCATACGCCCTTATTAATTTAACCACCATTATTTTTCCTAATTTGATTGAGTTAAAATCTTAATAATCTTATTTTAAAAAAATAAGATTACCACATTATCAAGTTTTCAAAGAACTATTTCCTGAGAGAATAATCTCTCAAAACTAAGCAAAATGTTTTAATAGCCATAAATATAATTTCTATTTCTCCATAGAAAGGAGGTGATCCATCCCCACCTTCCGGTAGGGATACCTTGTTACGACTTAACCCCAATCATCTATCCTACCTTCGACGGCTCCCTCCTAAAAGGTTAGGTTACCGGCTTCGGGTATTACAGACTCTCATGGTTTGACGGGCGGTGTGTACAATCCCCGGGAACGTATTCACCCCAACATGCTGATTTGGGATTACTAGCGATTCCATCTTCATGAAGTCGAGTTGCAGACTTCAATCCGAAGTGAGACTAGCTTTGAAGATTTGCTCCACCTCACGGTATTGCGTCTCATTATACTAGCCATTGTAGCACGTCTGTAGCCCTGGACGTAAGGGGCATGATGATTTGACGTCATCCCCACCTTCCTCCGGTTTATCACCGGCAGTCTCTTTAGAGTTCTCAACTAAATGTTAGCAACTAAAGACGAGGGTTGCGCTCGTTGCGGGACTTAACCCAACATCTCACGACACGAGCTGACGACAACCATGCACCACCTGTCACCTCAGCCCCGAAGGGAAACTCTATTTCTAGAGCGATCCGAGGGATGTCAAGCCCAGGTAAGGTTTTTCGCGTACCTTCGAATTAAACGACATGCTCCACCGCTTGTGCGGGGACCCGTCAATTCCTTTGAATTTCAGCCTTGCGACCGTACTATTCAGGCGGAGTACTTAATGCGTTAACTTCAGCACTGGATTATTCCAACACTTAGTACTCAACGTTTACGGCGTGGACTACTAGGGTATCTAATCCTATTTGCTACCCACGCTTTCGTGTCTCAGCGTCAGTGAGAGCCCAGCAAGCCGCCTTCGCCACTGGTGTTCCTCCTAATATCTACGCATTCCACCGCTACACTAGGAATTCCACTTGCCTCTACTCTACTCAAGTTTATCAGTTTCCATGGCGTACTAAAGTTAAGCTTTAGCATTTGACCACAGACTTAATAAACCGCCTACACACGCTTTACGCCCAATAAATCCGGATAACGCTCGCCCCCTACGTATTACCGCGGCTGCTGGCACGTAGTTAGCCGGGGCTTTCTGATTTGGTACCGTCACTCTAAAATCATTTCCTATTTTAGACGTTCTTCCCAAATAACAGAGTTTTACAATCTATAAGACCGTCATCACTCACGCGGCATTGCTCGTTCAGGGTTTCCCCCATTGACGAATATTCCCTACTGCTGCCTCCCGTAGGAGTCTGGGCCGTGTCTCAGTCCCAGTGTGGCCGATCAACCTCTCAGCTCGGCTATGCATCGTTGCCTTGGTAGGCCATTACCCCACCAACAAGCTAATGCAGCGCGGGCCCATCTTTAAGCGAAGCTTTAAAGGCTTCTTTTAATATAGAAAGATTCCATTCTACAGATCATCCGGTATTAGCAATCGTTTCCAACTGTTATCCCAGTCTTAAAGGTAGGTTACCCACGTGTTACTCACCCGTCCGCCACTAAGTGAAAATCCAAATCCAATTTTGTGCAAGCACATTATCTTCAATGGGTCACTTCGTTCGACTTGCATGTATTAGGCATGCCGCCAGCGTTCATCCTGAGCCAGGATCAAACTCTCCAAAAAAATTGAATAATAATATTTTAAAATATTATTTTAAAGTTTGATTCAAAAAAAAACTGGCTATTTGAATTGACATTTTGCTCAGTTTTCAAAGATCATTTCATTCACATAAGTTGCGAATGCCTCTTAAATATACCAAATTCAGAAATGCGTGTCAACTAATTTTTAAAAAAAATTGTAAAATTTTCGAGAAATCGATTTTTTTTAAGTTTTTATTAACAAAAGGTGTAAAATTTCCCTAAAAAAATAACAATTTATTAAAATTGTTATTTTACAATTCTACGTAAATATTATATGTTGTTTTTATAAAATTATTACTATTTATATATTTAAAACTTATTTACTAGTTTTTCTTTATATAAAGAATTATAATATTCAATAATACCCCTTTTAAAAGGACCCTCTTTGTTTTTTAACATTTGAATTAATCTATCTAATTCAAAATGAACTATTTTATCAATGTCACTTGAATATTTTAATTTGTCTTTATGATATTTATATTCATTTCTATCTAATACTCGATAACTATAATCTGGAAACACTTTAAGATCTAAATCATAATCAATGTACTTAACAATACCATCATCAATTAAAAATGGACTTGCAATATCGGCCTTGTAAAAAATACCTTCCTTTTTTAATTGTGCAGTAATATTATACCATTTATCTTTATAAAAATATCTAATTGATGGTTCCTTGGTTCGCCATCTCCTTCCATTAGCGTTTATTACTAATGTTTTATCACTTCTAACTATTAATATATTGTCAATCACATCAAGCACAATAGCCTCTTCCCAATTTCGATGAACTAAACCATCGTGTTTATAGCCCCGTATTATTAATTTCTGTCCAACTTTTATATTCTCCATAAATACCTTCCTTTTTATGTCTTTAAATTTATTATAATGCCTTTTTCTAAAAAAAACAAAAAAACCGAATACTATTATTTACATTCGCCATAATACTAATAAATAAAATTTAAGGAGGAGGATATGAACAAAGTCCCAAAAATGTTATCAACTAAAGATTTAGATTATATTTGTGATATGCTTAATTGGAATTTGACTAATGCCAAAAAAATTAATCAATATTTAGAAGAAACTGAAGATGAAGAAATAAAAGAAAGTTTAGAAACGGTGATACAAATGTTTGAAGATCATTATAACTTTCTAGTAGGTCTATTAAAATAGGAGGAAATATGAACAATAATCAAGTAAAAAATGAACAAACCAAAGTGCCTCAAACAAAAGAAATGAATGACAAAGATAGATTAACAGATGTATTAACTACACTAAAAAATATAACTAATAATTATTCAACATTCTTAAATGAAGCCAGTAATGATCATTTGTACGAGGAATCAATAAGATTATTTAAAGACACCCAAGATTCACAAAGAGAAATATTTAATTTATTATTTAAAAAAGGATGGTATGTATTAGAAAGAGCCGATCAAACAAAAATAACTACTAAATATAATGAATATTCTGGTAAAACAAATGAATTACCATAAAAAAAGACACAACGTGTCTTTTTATTTTGCGAGCACTTCAATAGCTTTCTGTAACTGATTATCATTTTTTTCATTCAAATCGTCATAATAACTATCATTTAATTTTACTTTTACAGTAGGCTCAATACCCTTGTCATTAATCCACTTTCCTGAAGGAGTAAGCCATTTTTCAACAGTAAGTTTAACCATTCCACCTGTTTCTAAGGTATAGGTTCTTTGAACTGTTCCCTTCCCATATGAATTAACTCCAATTATTTCACTACCATAAGAATCTTTAAAAGCTCCGGCTAATATTTCAGATGCTGAAGCACTAAATTCATTTATCAATACCACAACATCATATTCTCTAGATTCTTTACTATATGATTTTACTTTAATAGTCTCATCTTTTGTTTCTAATTGATATATTACTTTGTCCTCTGGTAAAAATAGTGATATTATTTGTGATACTCTATCTAGATAGCCCCCTGCATTATTTCTAACATCAATTATTAAGCTATCAATACCTTTTTTTTCTAATGCTAATAACTCATCTTTGAATTGTATATATGAATTACTAGAAAATGTTTCAATGCTTATATATCCTATTTTTTTATTATTTTTTTCATACATTTTACTAGAAATATAATCAACAGTAATAGCTTTACGAGTTATATTAAAAGTTTTTTCTTCATCCTTACGCTTTATTTTTATAAATACAGTTGTGCCTTCTTCACCTTTTATCATACTCGCAACTTCTTCCGTTGTTAAACCTTCAGCACTTTTGTTATCTACTGAAATTATTTTATCAAAGGGCATCAATCCAGCTTTTGCAGCAGGTGATCCATCAAATGGTTGACTAATAATTACATCCCCATCATTATCAATACTTATAAGTGCACCTATGCCTTCATAATCACCATTCATTCTCTCATTAAAAGCTATCATTTCTGATTCGTCCATATACGTAGTATAAGGATCCTCTAATGCTTTAAGCATTCCATCAATAGCCCCATCAATAAGTTCTCCCTTATTTAAATCTTGATAATAATCTTCATTTAAACTTTCATATATTTCAATAAATTCTTGTAATTTTTGATCATTAATATCCTTATATTTATATTCAATTTTATTACTCTGATAATACCCCACAAAAGCTCCCACTACTAAAAAAACAATACTTGATAATAAAGAGATTAATATTACTTCCCTACATCTAAAACCTCTTTTTATTTCTTTTTTCATATTATCACCTACTAATATAATATCATAAAATTTTGTTTAAATGTATAAATAACAAAAAAAACAATTATAAAAATTGTTTGATTTATTATTTGGTGACCCGTATGGGATTTGAACCCATGAATGCATGCGTGAAAGGCATGTGTGTTAACCACTTCACCAACGGGCCATAAAAAGTACCTATCAAAGATAGATACTTTTAAAGTATAATTTATTAAATATTATATGTCAATATTAATAACCAAAATACTGCTTTATTTTATTTATATCTTCAATGAATAATTCTATCTTTTTATTATGTACCCTAATTACTGTACTACCATTAATTACTTTTAGATTTTTAATATCACTAGAATTATTTGATTTATCATCAATTATATTCTTATTAAAACCATTACCTAAATCTACTTTATAAACTGGTAAAGCATCCTCGCCACTAAGTTTATTGTTAATTATTAAATCAATATATTTTGCATCACTTTTTTCAAAATCGTAAAGCATCACATAATATTGTTTATCTCCTTGATTAAATAAATCTCCCGCAAGGATTTCTTCATATTGTATATTTATTTTTTCATTATCAATATTATTTGAATTATCATTATTAATAATTAATGATGTTATCATATAAACAATCATGAAAATGAGAATTATAATTGATACTACTCTAGTAATGGTTTTTTTATCATAAGTATCACTAATCTCTATTTTATTTTTTTTCTTATTTTTTGCCATATTATCATCCTCCAAAAAAATTATAACATAATAAAAAATAAAAAAAAAGACACCTAAGTGTCTTATTTAACAACTGGAATTACTGATATCGAACGAGCCACATCAAGTAAATCTATTTGTGATAATACATCTGATACTATATAATATTCAATTCCATTACTGTGCCAAGATATTGTACCTTCTGATATTGAACCTACTGTATCAGCTATTTGTATTGGTTCCCCATATGTAGGCACAACTTCAAATTCATCACTAATTTCCACTGTTTCTTCTACTAGCAAAAATGGTGAGGTTCCATCAAAATTAAGCATTATTCTTTCCCCATTACTTTTTGTAATAGACTCATTATTGCTTAAATATGTTTCAGCCGGAATATACATTGGGTAAATTATTTCATCTATTGAAACAACCGGTTTAACAGCATCATCAACTATAGCTGTTTCCATATTTTTATCTAACGCAAAATAATCATTTTTAAAAGTAGCTTTCATATCTATATTAGTAAATTTCATTTTTATTTGTGGATTGTTATTTTCATCTACTACATGTATTTCCTTAAAATTTATTTTTTTATCAAGATATATCACTTGTTTTTTTAAATTTCTATTATGAGGATAATTAACTGTTGTAGTAAATATATAGTATTTATCATCCTCTTTAAACTCTTTCCCTTCATCCTCTTTTATATCGTTTAAAATAGATTGAAATAAATATACTTGTGAATTATTATATGGCCATTCACTTTGAAATTTAAATGTTTTATTCAGAGAAGGAGTTAAAACATAGACACCATCTTCATTTTTTAAAATTATTTGTTCATGATTATTAGAAGTATTTTTAAGACTAACTCTGAAGAAATCCTCCTCTTGATAGGATACTGTTACGTCATACTTATAAACATCTTCATTGTTATATATTTCCATTTTGCCTTCTAAATAATAACTGCCTGCTTTATTTATTTTATTACTTAAATCCTTTAAAACATCCTTCTCATCATATTTACCACATCCTACTAATAGAAATAAAAACAAAAAGGAAACACCCAATAACATTATTTTTTTCACTTTTCCACCCCATTATAATTTATTCAATAAATTATATGGTTTATTTTTTTAATTATTCATGAATACTTTTACTTTTTTTGTTTAATATTAATAATAAGAAAACAAGAAGGAGGATTTTATATGGAATCACTTCAAAAAGTAGCGTTATTTATCACAATAATAGGCGCATTAAATTGGGGATTAATAGGAATATTTGATTTTGATTTAGTAGCTTATATATTTGGTGGAGATGAATCATTTTTAGCCAGATTAATATATTCAATTGTAGGAATAGCCGGAATCATTAATATTGGTATATTATTCAATCATATCAAACCAGAACACTAAAAAAATATCAAAACGAAAATACTTATTTTATAGTAATAGATCATATTTAAAAGATATAAATTAAAAAAATAATATTAAAATCAATTATTTTGATAAACTCAAAAACGACTTACTCTTATTGTAATAATCGATTTTTTAATTTTTATTATTTTTATATTAACTAAGAACCTATATTAATTAAGTAATTTTAAAAAATTATTTTTACAATAAAACAATCGCCCGGGAATAAATCGCCCGAGCGATTCTCTTTAGCACCAAAGGCGCTTTTCAAAATCCAAAGAATTTTGCATTTTAACTTACTTATCTTATTTTTATATTACTGAACAGTATATGGGATTGCAAGGGTTCCAGAACCATCGTTATAGAGAACATCAGACTTCAGATTTAAAACTGGGCGGACGCCAATCGATGTGTTATAAGCGTTTTGCGCGTACACAAAACCACTGTCTCTTACACGCCACACGTAACTCGTGGAAGAGCCAAAAGCAGTAAAGGTCCACCAATTATAAGCTGATTTCCATAAGTAATTAGTTCTTCCTGCTTCATCAGTTATTCTTCCACAGTGACTTCCATTATCATTAAAATTATCTTCAGGATTAAGAGGATTCCAATAACTTCCTACACAATTTTCATGATTTGACGCAGATAAGTAATCGCTTGCCCTTATTAATCCATAGCCTGTTGCGACACCAGTTTTACCTTTGAATATTTCACCATAATATGTTCCATCAATACATTCTGTAGATAGAAAATCACTGGTTGTCACTTGTTCTGTTGGATAACTTTGATTTTGTCCTACTCCTCCCAGACACCATTTAATTGGATTAATATAATTAGTATCTATACTTAAACCTTCATCTTCATACCACCCTGCTAGTATTTCCTTTAAATCGGCATCCCTTGTGGTTGTTTCCCATTTATTTGAGCCCCAATCTCCACCTGATTCATCCCAAGCGTATGAACCAATAATTCCATCTTCTTCTGGAGGATTACTTTCATCTTTTTTCCCTTCATAAATGATTTTGATTCCTTCTTCATCTATTTTTATTATTCGCCATAAAATTGAAACCCCATCTTCTTCACCAAATTCTATCCAGTTATTTGGATTTGGTCCTACAAAGAAACTTGCCTCATTACTTGTTCCTACATTCTTTAATTCATAGGTTCCTTCGCTTCCTACATTCGATTGGAACTTTGTTACTAATAACGGTTCAACTTCTCCATCTTGATATTCATATGTATATCTTGCATTTTTAATTTTAGTTATTACCACTACACTAGTACCTGGCAATAATTCCCCTGTTCTTGGATCTTTAGGTATTTTTTCTAAAAACTTTTTTTCTACTAATTCATTTAATGTTACTTCACTTGTTTCTCCTATTTCATTTGGTAATACACTTGTGTTCTTCCCTACATATAGCCTTGTAGAATTTTCTATTATCCCTTTTTGATTTTGATATATATTTTCTCTTGAGTTCTGTATTATATTTCCTATAGCCGGTACCGCAATTATCAATATTATAGCAAGTACTACTATTACCGCGAGTAATTCTATTAAAGTAAATCCTTTTTCTTTTTTACTTCTCATAGACTACAGCTCCTCTATTTTTTATCTTCGTATAGATAATAACATATTATGGTAGTTTTTAAAAGTTTTTCTGTTGTTCTTACTTGGATTTGATATTTTTATCATCTTTTTATATTAAATTATACTTATGCAAAAATCATTTATATATTGTTACTAATCCATAATAATCATTCTTTTTTAAAAAAACACCTTCGTTTTTAGTTTAAGGTTTTTTATTTACCATTCACTTAACGAGATGTTTATTTATTTTTTATTATTTTTCTATTTGTATATTAACTTTTTTTATCTTTGGAGCATAATTTACCCTTAGATCATTTCCGGTTACAACAACATCTACTTCATGATTTCCTACATTATACCCTTCAAGATCAATATAAGCATTAATCTCTGTTGCTTTAAGATTATCAAGAACTGATTGCGTACCTTTTACAATCACTGTAACATACGTGTCTTCTGCTGATAATCCTAATACACTTAAATCAGAATCCAAATTTTTAACATCAATGTGTACATTTTCTATTTCTCTAGTAATTTCATCTCCCAATGTTACATTCACTGTTGCATTAGTAACTGATATAGCATTTATTCCCACAGGTTTTTCAATTGTAACATTATATTCTTTGTTACCCTTCAAACCCTCTACATCAACATTAATTGGAATATAATTTATCCCCGCAAGTATTTCTTCACTACCATATATAGTTACATTAGTTTCATCAGAAGTTAACAAATCTATAGCTTTACCAAAACTAACTTTCCCAACAGGAACTATTTTTATAGGTACTTCTTTATGTGGAGATTTAATTGTAATATTAGCGCTAACTTTAGAAGGAACTAATTCCACATCAACTGCTGTACCATTTTCATCATAAGCAATTAAAGGAATATCTTTTAATACCATTGTTCCCTCTTTTGGATCAATAATATTATTAATATCCACTAGTGCCTTAACCGTTGCGACTTCTTTTAATTTATGTTCAGCACCTTTAATAATAACATCATTTCTTGTTATTTCTACTTTATCAATAACCAGTTTTGAATCCAATTTATCTTGATTTAAAACATCAACTGTTAAAGTTCTTGTTTCTGATATTTTTGGATAAATAATTATAGTTATAAATGATGGGTCAAGTTTATAATCAATCGAAGTAACCGATTGAGTATATTTTAAAGTAACTTTATGAGTTCCAGTTTTTAATCCAGTTAAATCAACTGCTACTCCTTGAGCTGGTAACTGTTTAGCTAAATATAAATCTGATCTTCTTCCTATTAAAGTTATGTCAACAGTATCAGGAAGTCCTTCAATAACATATGCTTCTTCATTATAAACTGCATTGACTGGTTGATTATATAAAACTTCTGCCGAACTTTCAATAAAAGTATTAACTTTAGTATCTACCACAAAGAAAGTAATTAATGCGATAAACAATGATACTAATATTAAGGCGTTAGTACTACTTATTACTTTTTCTAATCCTTTACTATTCTTAGTTAATTTATTAGCTATAACAACTATTAATTTAGTAATTGGTAAAATAAGATATTTATCAATGAGCTTCCAAAGACCTATAAATATTTTTGCGATTGGTTTAAAAATATTAATCTTTATTTTCTTTTTCTTTTTCATTTTTTTCTTCCTCTTCTTTATTTTCTTCCTCTTCTTTAAGAACTTCTTCATAAAGATCGTCTTTCTTCGGTCTAAGTTCATTGATAAGCATCATTCTAACATCATCAAGTGTTAAATTATAATTCAATTCCCCCTTAACCGCAATTGATAATCTACCTGTTTCTTCAGACACAACAATCGCAATTGCATCCGTATCTTCAGAGATTCCTAAAGCTGCTCTATGACGAGTTCCCAACCTTTTATTTATACTATTACTTTTACTAACTGGAAAAACAGCTCCTACTGAAGTAATTCTATTCCCTTGGATTATAACCCCTCCATCATGAAGCGGATTATTAGGGAAGAAAATTGAAACTAATAAATCATTGCTTAAATCAGCATATATTTTTTTAGACTTTTCAATATACTCATGTAAGCTAATATCACGTTCTAATACAATCAAAGCTCCTATTCGATTTCTTTTTAAATTATCAATAGCCTGAACTACTTCATAAACTAAACTTTCTCTCTCATCAACAGTTAAAACTTTATGCCTTCCTAATAATTGACTTCTCCCTAATTGTTCTAAAACATTTCTAATTTCTGGTTGAAATATAATAATTAAGGCAAGAGGTCCCCACATAATTATATATTCCAATATTAAACCAATAGTAACTAAACCAAAAATATTACTTACTATTTTTAAAAATATAATGAAGGCTATACCTTTAAATAATAAAATCATTCTTACATTATTTCTAATATTTTTTAATATATAATAAAATACTAACCATACCAAACTAATATCTAACAGTTGTTTTAAGATGGTTGTTATAATTTCAAATGTCATATTTGTCCTCCTTAAAAATTAACTATAATAATTATAACACAATAAAAAGATATTTATGAAATATCTTTCTTATTTTTTTCTATTTTATTGTCATAACTAGCTTTAATAAGTCCTAAAAATAATGGATGTGGAGCAAGTGGTCGGGATTTAAATTCTGGATGAAATTGAGTGCCAACAAAAAATCTATGATTAGGTATTTCTATTATTTCAACCAATTTTTTATTAGGAGAAATCCCTGCGATTAATAATCCTTTATCTTCTAATAATTTTCTATACTCATTATTAAATTCATAGCGATGACGATGTCTTTCTGATATTTTTTCTTCTTTATAATATTCATACGCTTTAGAATCTTTCTTTATATAACAAGGATATGCACCAAGACGCATAGTTGCGCCATAATTCTCTTTTTTTAATTTTTCTATTTGATCGTTCATTGTATGAATGATTAAATGTTTCGCTTTGCTATTCATCTCTTCTGTTGTTGCATCTTTTATTCCTGCAACATTTCTCGCAAATTCAATAGTAGCTAATTGCATTCCATAACACAATCCTAAGAAAGGAATGTTATTTTCTCTTATATACTTAATAGCTTTTATTTTGCCTTCTATACCTCTAGTACCAAACCCTCCAGGAATAATAATACCATCATAATTAGATATTTCTTTTAACTTATTGGAATCTTCTTCATAATCACCAGAAGAAAGCCAACTTATAACTGGTTTTTTATTAAATTGCCATGATGCATGTTTTATAGCCTCAATTACTGACATATAAGAATCAGATAATATATACTCGCCTGTTTTAAAATATTTACCTATAATGCCAATTTTTATTTCCTCTGTTACAGATTTAATTTTATTGGATAATTCTGCCCATTTTTTTAATCCGTCATTATCTTTTCTTTCTTCCAATCTTAAAATTTCAATCAACCTATCATCTAATCCACCTTTTTTAAAATTTAAAGCAATATCATATATGCAATCTACATCAGGTGCTGAAATGATATTAGTTTTAGGCAAATTACAAAAAATAGATAATTTTTCTCTTCTTTTATTATCAAGCGCCTTTTCTGCCCTACATAATAGTATATCTGGTTGAATACCTGAAGAATTAAGTGTTCTAACCGCTGCTTGCGTAGGTTTAGTCTTCATTTCTCCCACCATTTTTGGAATAGGTATGTAAGATACCATCATAAATGCTACATCATAAGGATTACTTAATTTAAGCATACGCGCAGCTTCTAGAAATAGTAAATTTTGATATTCTCCAATAGTTCCCCCTATTTCTATAATTACAATATCGGCTTTTGCTTTTTTACCAGCCTCTTTTATTCTTCTAATTACTTCTAAAGGAATATGAGGAACAACCTCTACACACTTCCCTCCATATTTTAAGTTTCTTTCATCATTAATTACAGTTTGATACACTAAACCAGTAGTCATTTGATTAGTAGATAATATATCTTTATTTAAAAATCTTTCATAGTTACCAAGATCTTGGTCTGTTTCTCTTCCATCATCAGTCACAAAAACTTCACCGTGTTCAGTTGGATTCATAGTTCCAGCATCCACATTAATATAAGGGTCAATTTTAACACAAGTAACATTATAACCCCTTGATTCTAATAATTTAGCTGTTGACGCCGTTGTAATTCCTTTCCCTACAGAAGACATTACGCCTCCTACTACAAATATATACTTAGCCAAAATATCACCACTCCTTCTCTAGTTAAAACAAAAGACTCTCCGTATGGAGAGTCTAATCATGTTGGCTCTATTTAATTATAGCAAATCAATTTTTATAGTTCAATCTAAAATTGAAATTATTCCCAACTTTTTTCTTCTTCTATTGGTTGTTCAGCAACTGGGGCTTGTGGTTGAGGTTCTGGCTGAGGTTGTTCGGGTACTTGAGGTTCTGGTTCTGGTTGAGGTTCTGGCTGAGGAACTGGTTGTGCCCCTTGATTAAAATTAAAATTATTAGTTAATCCTGATAATGGACTTTCTTCATTCATAACTTCTTCTCCTTCTTTAACTTCTTCTCCTTCTTTAGCTTCTTCAACTTTTGGAGTTGCCCCAAAAGGGGAATATTGTTCTTCCATTTTTACTGGCTGTTCTTCAACTGGTTCTTCTTTTACGTCTTCAATCGGTTGTGAAACTGGTGCTGGCTGTTCAGTTACTACTGGTTCTTCTACTGGCGCTGGTTGTTCTACAACTGGTTCTTCTACTTTTGTAGGTTCTTCTGTTTCAACAGGGCCAGCTGTTGCCTCATCAACACTTTTTTCAATTTTCTTTTTCTTTCTTCGATCAGCAATAAAACCTATTATCGCAAATAATATAATAGCTCCTGCTATTATTAAGATATATAAGTTATTTTCTGCTAAATCAGTAAAAAAATCTATTATAGCATCCATATATTTTATCCTCCTTATCTTATAATATAATATTAACATAAAAAAGTAAAAATTCAACAAAAAATATTACTCTTTACATAATTTTATGAATTATTGTATGTTTTTTATTACAAAAAATAAGACATATTTATGTCTTATTTAATTATTTATTATAGGCCCGACCTTGTTTTACTAGCACATCAAAATCTGGAATTAATAATGCAAGTTCATTGGCTTTTTTTAATACTTTTTAGCAACCTAGTATTTCCTATTAATAATTATACAATTTTATATATCTTATATAACTAAGTAGTAACAATTTGTTATGTGTTATTTAAAATAGTTATATCACCATATATGTTACCTAGATTATATTAATTCATATACTATAATGTATATTTAAAAACTAATAGAAAGGTGGTAAATATGATTACTTATACAGTTATGCCAGGAGACAATATGTGGAAAATTGCAGTTAAACACGGGATTAAATTAAGTGATTTAATTGCAGCTAATCCTCAAATTACAAATCCTACTTTTATACTCCCAGGACAAATAGTTAACATTCCTAGCAATAATAATTCAACTTATATGATTGTACCGGGTGATACTTTATGGAGTATTGCGACAAAACTTGGAATCAGAGTAAATGATTTATTAACAGCCAATCCTCAAATTACAAATCCTGCCCGTATTTTTTCAGGACAAACAATTAACATTCCCAAAGCTCCTAGTGAACCTAGCACACCAAATGACATAAGCGCATTAGAAACAGAAGTAATCCGTTTAGTTAATAACGAAAGAGGAAAAGCGGGAAGACCTGCCCTCGCTCCAAATAATGAATTAAGTCGTGTAGCTAGATTAAAATCAGAAGATTTTGTAAAAAATAATTATTTTTCCCATAATTCACCTACTTATGGATCTCCATTTGATATGCTTAGATCTTTTGGAATTACATTTACTGCAGCTGCCGAAAACATCGCTAAAGGACAAAGAACTCCTCAGGAAACTATGAATACTTGGATGAATTCTTCGGGCCATAGAACAAATATTCTAAATCCTACCTATAATCAAATTGGTGTAGGTGTTGCAAGGGATAATAATGGTAATTTATTATGGACCCAAATATTTATAAGAAGTTAATGAATATATAATTTTACAAC
>Ga0265293_10007869_pt1 | contig 16171 bp, 15 predicted proteins | sample Munlanlewell138R_FD_192505 | JGI IMG/M metagenome (GOLD analysis project Ga0265293, IMG submission 192505) | Leachate microbial communities from a municipal landfill in Southern Ontario, Canada - Leachate well 138R | ecosystem: Engineered > Solid waste > Landfill > Unclassified | place: Canada...
CTCTAACCAGCTGAGCTAACAGCCCGAATTGCTACTTAAGTTTGCGGATGCGTCCGACCACGCGGTCGGGAACACCCTTAATCGTGGTGTACGTGCTGTAGACGGTTGCGATGCCGAGCACGATGTTCGGGACGGTGTACAGCGGAGAGATGGCGAGGGCTACACCCAGTCCCTGGATCACCAGGATGAGCAGTGTAACCATATTGTAGGCGATAAATATTTTTGTGTCCGCCTTTACACGCCGGATGATACCGTATCCCATTTGAAGACCCACCCCGAATACGAAGATCAAAACGACGTTGAAAATAGTGGTTCCAAAGAAGTTCGTAATCCTCGAAACATCGTTGGGGTAGTTGAGGCCGAACATGACGTTCAGCAGCAGGATGCCTCCCTGTTGTACAAAGAGGAACACGAAGAGTGAAATGAAAATGGCAAAGATGTTGACGGTCATCTCTCCCTGGGGTTCCGAGTGCGTGTTTTTTTTGTAGACAGGTTTGCGCATCCGCTGAACTCCAGTCTTCATTTTCGTTGTCTGCCATGCTTTTGTAGAGTCGCGTTCTCTTCGTTCCGCAACGTATTATACCTGTCGACGCAGAAAAAAGCAAGGATAAAGCAAGGAGGGGAGGGAGAATTCTTCCCTGGTTTTATTTGCTATTGCCCGCCTGATTTGTTAGTATGTTCGTATCGGTTTGATACAGCATTGCTGATGTATGGAGGACAAAATGAAGAAAGTAGATATGATCGTAAAGGCACCGCACTTCTACGCGATGGACGGCGAGGGAGTCGGTTATAAAACCGGCGTAGCCCTCGTGGTGGACGGCGGAAAAATCGTTGAGTTTTGCGATGCAGATAAAGTGGACGGCGAATACAAAGCAGACGAAGTCCTAAATCTCGAACATCACGCAGTGTTCCCCGGCTTTATCGACGGTCACATGCATTCGCTGGACAACATCCTGCGGGGTCTTGCGCAGGACACGAACAACTGGATGATGTACGGGCTTCAGCCGTTTTCGAACGCTGCAACGCTGGACGATTCGATACAGGGAAGCCGCGTAGCGATTATCGAAGCAATCAAAGCGGGAACGACGACACTGGGCGATCAGAACTACGAAATTGACAGCGTGGCTGAATTCGTCCAAAAAGTCGGCGCCCGCGGGAATCTGACGCTGATGTTTCGCGCTGCGAAGAGACGCGTCTACAATCCGGGCGAGCTCTACGAGTTTGACGATGCCATGGGCGAAGAAGGACTGCGCGAGAATATCCGCATGTACGATAAGTGGCACGATAAAGACAACATAAAGATTCTGTTCGGGCCGCAGGGACCGGACTTCATCAGCCCTGAAATGCTGCTTCAGACGCAAAAAGTAGTCAAAGAGCGAAAGACGAAGCTCCACCTGCACACGCAGCAGGGCGACCGTGAAACATATCAGATCGTTCAGCGTTATGGAAAACGGCCCGTCGCATTTCTCGAAGAGATCGGCCTGCTCGACGAAAACCTGATCGCCATCCACCTGACGGACTGCGAAGACGAAGAGGCCAGGGTCGTAGCCCGCTCCGGTGCATCCATGGTCGTCAACCCGGCATCGATCGGCATCATCGACGGCATCGTGTGCCCGAGCGTCGTATTCCAGGAAGCCGGCGGCTACGTCGCGCTTGGTTCGGACCAGGCACCCGGAAACAACTGTCACAATATCATCCACGAAATGAAGAACGTCTGTCTGTTCAACAAGATTAAATACGCGAATCCAGAAGTGATGCCGGCGTGGAAAGCGCTGCGCATGGCGACGATCGAGGGTGCGAAAGCGGTCGGCATCGGCGATCTGGTCGGTTCGCTCGAAGCAGGCAAGCAGGCGGACTTTATCGCCGTGGATCTGAATTTCCCCTCCATGCTGCCTGTGTTTACCCATCCGATGAGAAACATCGTGCCCAATCTGGTATACAGCGCAAGAGGCGAAGAGGTATCGCACTCCGTGGTCGCAGGTCAGGTGATCATGCGCGACCGCAAGCTCGTCAACATCGAAGAAGAGGGTTACCTCGAAGCGGTCAAAGACCGCCCCGATGCCATCGGAAAACGGGCAGAAGAAGAGTTTTATGCCATCGACGGGACGAATGCACAGTTTATGAGAGAAGGTAAGCTTTAATTGGGTGCGAAGGAACGCAACGCAACCAGCGCAATTAAGATCTTCGCAGCGGTCGTATTCTGCTATGCGGTGATGGAGGGGTTCAGCATCAATATTTTTTCGAACTACCTCGTCGACGCATACAACGTATCCGACCGCGTGCGGGGTCTCGTCGAGACTCCCAGAGAACTGCCGGGAATTTTCATCATGTTTGTGCTCTCGGCGCTTGCGATGTACTCGGATGTGACTCTGGCGGTGTTGTCGCAGCTGCTGTGCGTCGGAGGATTGCTGGTCATGGGTATGATGGGGCCGAGCTTCCCGGCGATGATCGTGTTTATGGTCATCTACTCGACGGGAACGCATCTGTATTTTCCGCTCGAATCGTCCATCGGGATGAGCCTGTCGGAAGAGGGGAAGGTCGGAGAAACGCTCGGGAAACTCAAGTCCTGCTCGACGTTCGGTTACTTTGTGTCCGCGATCGCCGTCTTTTTCGGGTTCCGCTCCGGCTTCTTCGATTTTACGACGAAGGTCAAGATGCCGCTGGTGCTGGCGGCGCTGTCGAGCGCTGTCGCAGCAGTGCTGCTGATGAGCCTTCGCAAGGCGCTCGCGGATGCCCCGAAACGGGAGAAGAGCAAACTGCTCGTCAAGCGCAAGTACGTGCCGTATTATATGATCACCTTTGCGTACGGCTGTCAGAAGCGGATCCGGCTCGTGTTCGGCCTGTGGGTATTTGTTAAGCTGCTCGGATACAAGGCCGACTTTACGGCCCTTCTGCTCATCGCTTCGGCAGCGGTCGGCATGGTGCTATCGGCACAGTTCGGGAAGCTTCTCGACCGGCTCGGCCTGAGGAATGCACTGCTTTTCGAAGGCGCATATATCATGTTTATGTTCGGAGCGTTCGGGGTGCTGTCGCGGATGCTCGCACTGGCGGACGGACCTCCGTCGACGCTGTTGCTTGGAATATCGATACTGATTTTTATCGGGTCGGACGCCACGCGTTTCTTCGAGATGTTCCACGCTTATACGATGCGGTGCATCGCGGAACGCCCGGAGGATATTACGCCGAGCCTGTCCGTTGGGCAGGCGGTGGACCACGTGATGGCCATGGCCATCTCGCCGCTTTTCGGCATCGTGTGGGCTGTGTGGGGCCCGCATTGGGTCTTCTGGATGGCGTCGGCATCGGCGTTATTCCAGCTGGCTGCCGGATGGCATTTTTCAAGACCCTGCAACCTTCCGGAGGAAGCAGCATAGCATAAGCAAAACAGGCGCGGAGACTGAGTCTCGGCGCCTGTTTATGTAGCGGGATTGCAATCGGATGTCGGGAGATTCTCCCGGCATCTTTATTTTGTTCGGATCGACATCATCCAGTAGTGGTTGTTGTTCCAGTCGAACTTGCCGGCTTCGACCATGCCGCCCTTGCGGACGTGGGCCGCATACGAGCGCGGGTTGATCTGATTGATAAACGTAACCATGTAGGGAAAGCGGTCGGCCATGCTGGCGAGAGAGAAGTCGAACACTTTTTCGAACAGTCCGGTCGAGCGATAGTCCTTGTCGATGCAAATCGGTCCGTACTGATAACAGTTTTCCGTCGTCATGGTCACTCCGTCGTGCTGGAAGGTCTCCAGGATTTCGATCATGTACGAAAACAGAGGCCAGGGCTTCCAGTATTCCCAGGCGCCGGCCAGGGCAAACGATACGACACGCCCGCCGTCGACCGCTACGGTGACACCGTTTTCCTGTTCGATCAAGTCGATGAGCTGTTCTTTCGTAATCTGCGTCGTGACGAAACCGAATTTTTTCTCTTCGTCGGGCACATTGTCCGCATGGTTTGCCCGGAGCAGATCCAGCAGGCTGTCCAGGTCAGAAGGGGTCGCAAACCTAATTTCCATTTCCGTTTTCCTCCGTCAGGTCTCTATGGGCCGTACGCATACGCCTTGCGCATACGCACGGGAAAGTAGAAAAGCTATATATTGGGGATAGCGTACCACAAAAAATGTATGCTGTCGATACTGCCCTGATGGATATTCTGTCTAGAAAAACGCGGTGAGCAGCCAGTAATACGGAACGGTTAACAAGCAGAAAACGATGATGATCGGCATAGTCTTTCGGACGAGGGCCATCATCGGCACGTCGAAGTCGTCTGCTGCGATGAACAGGCAGATATGCGTTGGCGAAATCTGCATGGCTGCATAGGCAAAGCTCATCAGCAGCACCATCAGGGGCATGCCTCCTCCGGGTATGGCGGCAAAGGCCATGACGGCGCAGATGGCGATGATGGCCTGCGCTCCCGCGACGACGGTTCCGAAAAAGAATATGAGCGCAAACACGAGGTAGGTGGGCACCGGGAGATGCGAAAAGAAGTCGGGCAGCGCATCCATGGCCCCGCTGTGCATGATAAAGTCTTTAAATACCATAATCAGATAAGTGTTTACGAGCATCGGTGCTTCGACGGCATCCTTCAACAGCGGAAGTATCTCTCGAGGTTTATATCTGTACACAGGCAGACATACGATGATGACGGCCAGCGTCGCAGAGAGCACGCTCCACTTGAAACCGATGACCAGGACGATGATAGCGATGATCGACCATAGATTTTTAAGCAGCTCGACGGCCACGTGCCCTCTGTTTTCCGAAGGAGGCAGCCCGGTATCCTTTGGAATTCTCCGGATATAAGCCCAATAACCCAGAATATACAGCAGCACTTCCAGAGGTAGCATGCCCAGTACGAACGTGCCGATGGAGACCCCGGACAGCTCGCTCATCAGAATGACAGCCGCATATGTCGGCAGAAAGCTCTCGGGAATGTGGCGGAAGTAGCTGGTGATGAATGCCTGTTCCTCCTGATCGAGCGCGTCGCCGACAGTGTCCCGGACAATCTCACCGCAGATCAGCATGGCCGCCGCAGACGGAAGCAGGCCGATGAAAATAGGGGCGACGGTCGCCGTGATTCTCCGGCTGTTAAACAATGAATCCAGATTGGTGTGGACCTGACTCAGCTGTTTGCGGTTTTGCAGAATCCGTTGCAGAAGCGTAATGAGATATAGAATCAGAACCAGGGAGATGGTGTTAAAAGAAGTTGAAGCCTTATACCATATTTTTATAGTATCCTTCAGCGGGATGGCATACAGCACAATGGTCGCGACAATGGTAATCAGCATCGATTTTGTTAATTTGAGACCTGCGCGAAGCGATAAGAGCAAGGCAGCAAATACGATTGCCAGCTTTCCTACGAGGACAACGGATGTCGGTTCCATGCAGTGTTCCTTTCTGTGGTACGCAGCCTCTTAAGGCTGCCATGATTTATCGCGATGCCCGGTTTACGCCGCCAGAGACAAAAGGCCCAAAATCAGTCCGATGAGGCCTCCGAGATTGATGATCTCTCGCAGCTCGCGCTTCATAATTGAGATGATCAGCGTTTCGAGTTCGCGCACATCCATCTGTATAATTTCGTTTTCGACAATCGCCGCCACGTCGATGGCGGAAATCAGATTGAGCAAGCTGCTTTCGATGATGCGGTCGTAGGCTTCTCCGATACTCTCGCTGATCCGTGCCTCCGTGAGTTCGGCCTTCACAAGGATTTCATCCGTTCTAACACCAAGCAACGCATCGACTTCTGCGACAATCAGCGCGCGTACATAGGCTTCACCATCGCTTTCTAGGCGATTTCGCATTTTTTGTTCGGCGGAGCGCACGAGCGCGTCAATGGCGTCGCTTCCGAATAACAGGGCTGTCAGGCTGTCGAGATGCTCACTGAGGAAACTGTTGACTTCTTCGTGAAGCAGCGCATAGAGATCGATGCGCTGCAGGTGATTGAGGATTCGGGACGCAATCCATTCGGTCGCCTGGTCCTTGATTCGAACTGCATCGGCAGTGCCGGCGATGCGCTCGAGCACTTCTCCGGTGCTTCGGTCAAAAATTTCATAGCGAAGAAGAGAAGTGGCCTGTTCGACGATGGCGCTGCGCACATCCGGCGAGAGCAGCCTTTTCCTGATTGACGTAGCCGTGAGCAGATGGTTTTGAATCATGTTGCCCATTGCCACCCCGAGATCTTTTTGTCTTTTGGGAATGACGCCGGGCGTAAAAGGGATGCGTAGCTTCCACAAGTATAAAGCCCTATAGGGCCGAAACAACATCCGCACCGCCAGCGAGTTTGTCACGTATCCGACAAACAGGCCGAGCAATGGCGGCAATAAGAAGCTGAACTGTTGCATACCGATTACCTCCAAAACAATATGTTTCATTATACACCACATCACCTGCGTTTGCACTTGGAAATGCGGGGCGGGTATGATACAATTCAAGCGCATTTCCATGTGCAGAAAGGGAGAAACAAATGCTCGAAACCGCCGTATTGTTAACATGTCTTAAGATCTTTTCATTTCGCATCATAGACGTCACGCTCAGCACTGTCCGAACGGTGTTGACGGTCAAGGAAAAAGCGCTGGCATCCTCCATGGTGGGTTTTGTCGAGGTCTTTATCTGGTATTCGATTGTGCGCGAGGCGCTCACGGCAGGAGGGCCGTTTCTGCCGACAGCCATCGCGTATGCAGGCGGGTTTGCGACAGGCACCTTCATCGGTGGGAAGGTGGCGCGCAGATTTATCCCCGGCCATGTCGTCGTATCGGTTGTTACGACCGGGAGAAACGACGCGCTCATCGCGGTACTCCGGGAGGCCGGCTATGGCATATCGGTCATGAACGTCAATAAATCTGAATTTTCAGACGAAAAGTATATGCTTCTCGCTGATGTGGACAAAGCGGTGTTAAAGGACTTCCAGCAGCTCGTGGAACAGTACGACCCGGATGCATTTGTTCTGATTCAGGAGACGAAGAGCGTCTCCAACGCCTATATGCGCAGGTAAGCGAAAGGAGTGCGTGTGAGAGTCAATACATCGAGACAAGTCAGACGGCATGTCATCAGGGCATGTTTATTTACGTTCCTCGCATGCTTCGCTGCAAGTCCGGTCTTTGCGGAAGCGACTGCAGTCGACCTGAGTCGGGATGCAACTGTCGCCGTTACGGATCCCACCGGTAAAACCTATCCCCATATGCAGCTGCTGGACGGGCGGTACACGACGAAGCTCTCGTTGCCTGCAGGTTCCGAAGTTACGATTCGTTCCGACCTGCCAATCCACGGCGTGTACCTGATCTGGGACAGACCGCCGGGTCTTTGGGCGCTGCGCACGCTGGAACAGGAGCGGACATCCATGTATCTTCAGGGGCGGGAGGACTGGATCCACGAATATGTTATGCTGCCCGCACCTTCGACGGAAGTGGTAATCGGACTTTTAGACCGGGAGGCCATATTGTGCGAGGTAGCGGTGTTCGGCGATGGAACTCTGCCGGACCACGTGCAGGTGTGGCAACCCCCTTACGAAGATGCGGACATGCTCCTGCTGCCGACCCACGCGGACGATGAGCATCTGTTCTTCGGAGGAACGATGCCGACCTATGCCGGCGAGCGCGGTTACAAAGTGCAGGTTGCATATCTGACGAACCACTGGGCGGAGCCGTACCGGCCGCATGAACTGCTCAATGGCCTTTGGACGGTGGGCATCCGTGCGTATCCCGTCATCGGCGAATTTATAGATTATTATTCGGATAACCTGGAGCATGCAAAGGGATTGTACGATCGGGACCGGGTCATCGAGCATCAGGTTGAAATGATCCGTCGCTTCCGGCCCGAAGTCATCATCGGTCACGACATCGACGGCGAGTACGGGCACGGCGTGCACATGCTCAATACGTGGGCGCTGCAGCAGGCGATCGACCTGGCGGCGGACGCTTCGTATACGACGAGCCGCGATGACGTGTTTCAGGTGAGCAAGGTTTATCTGCACCTGTATCCGGAGCGTGCCGTCATTATGAACTGGAATAATCCACTGGAGCGTTTCGACGGGAGGACAGCGCTGGACATGGCGAAGGAAGGCTTCGCGCAGCACGTGTCTCAGCAAAAATGGTTTTCCGTCCGGACTGCAGGCGTACACGACTGCCGGGCGTTTGGCCTGTATTATACAGCGGTCGGCGACGACCCGACGGAGGGCGATCCTGACTTCTTCTATAATGTCTTCGAATTTTCCGACGATCCGGTGCAGGAGAGCTCCGATGAGGACATCGAAAATGGAGATGTCGATGATCCGGAAACCGAAGCTGAAGAAACCGGACAGCCCTTTGCGCTCGGCTTGAACGGAGCTCTGATAGTGAGCGGGGTGCTGGCTGCGTTGTTTGTGCTTCTGGCTGTGTGGGCAAGGAGCAGGGAACGTTCATAATGCATACGGAGTCAAAATATACCGGTCAGTGTAATACATTTACGGCAGCGATCCGGCCGGATACGCTGATGATCGTCGTGCCGTCGCTCAATCCGGACGAAAAGCTGATGCAGGTTGTCGATTCCATGATCGAGGAGGGATTTTCTCATATCCTGATCGTCGACGACGGAAGCGACGATGCACATAAGCAACCGTTTAAGGATGCGGAGAAGCGCGCGGCGTGCACGGTTTTGCATCATGAATCGAACTTGGGCAAAGGAGCGGCGCTTAAGACAGCCTTTCGCTATGTCGCAGGGAACAGGAGCGACATTGCAGGCGTCGTAACGGTAGACGGGGACAATCAGCACAAAGCCAGAGACGCAATGAGACTTGCGTGCGCCCTTGCGGAACAGCCGGATGCTGTTATCCTGGGCGTGCGCGATTTTTCGCAGCGTCACGTTCCTTTTAAAAGCCGGATGGGCAACACGCTGACGAGCGCTGTGTTCCGGATGCTGTGCGGCATTGCGCTCTCGGACACGCAGACGGGTCTGCGAGCCATTTCGGCTGCGTATTTCGACCGCTTTTCCGAGCTGGAGGGAGAGCGCTTCGAATACGAGACGAACATGCTCTTGTACATGAAGGAGACGGGCATCCCCTTTCAGGAAGTACCGATCGAGACCGTCTATATAGAGAACAATGCCACTTCCCACTTCAATCCGCTGACCGACTCGGCGAAGATCTACCGGCCGATTGTCCGGTTCGCCGGAGGGTCGCTGGCTGCAGCGGCCATCGATGTGACGCTGTTTGCGCTGATGGTCCGGTTGCTGGACGGTACGTACGGTCTGGATCGGGAAATCCTGATCGCCACAGCGGTTGCAAGGCTGATTTCCTCGCTGTTCAACTACACATTTAACCGAAAAGCTGTCTTCGCCAGCGATGAGCCGAAGCGAGTTACACTGTTTCGGTATTATGCGCTCTGCCTCGTGCAGATGCTGCTTTCTTATAAAGGTGTCGCGCTGCTGGTCGGTGCCGGCGGATTCGCCGGATTTGGCAAGACGGCAGCAAAGCTGCTCGTGGACAGTGTCTTGTTCGTACTGACGTTTCAGATCCAGAGGGAATGGGTTTTTCAGAAGAAGAAAACAGATCGCTATATCGAAAACGGAGAGCAAAAATGAGAGCGGAATCAACAAGAAAAATACGCAAAGGCGGATCGCTGCGCTGGCTTCGGAAAATCCTCGCTTACGCCGGGACCCTGCTGCTGGCCGTTGTCATCTGTCTCGTCGGAGTCATCTACATCTTTGCACAGGGCCCGTCGGAGTCGGCCAGGGATATCTTCGTGGTCAGCGTCGTGCAGACATCGGCGGCAAAATTTACCGCGCGCATGTTTCTGCCCGACCACGAAGTGAATCGAATCCTGGAGGAGAACACGGTCAAAGATACCGGCGAGGTGTCGGACGGCAGCCTCATTACAATCGGCGGAGATGATGAAAATTACGATTTGAGCGCGCTTACGATCCACGATGTGAGCGGATCGACCTACAAGGGAAAAATGATGGTCGTCAACGATCCGTCCCGCGTCTATGTGGCAGCCATTCCTGACTTTACGGTTCCCAGAGGGATGCAGGTTGCCAAGCTCGTCGAACGGGAAAATGCCATTGCGGGCATCAACGGAGGCGGATTCGAAGACATCGCAGGTCTTGGCAAGGGTGCAAAAGCGATGGGGATCGTCGTGTCCCAGGGCGTGTGGCGCAACGGAAGCAAGACCGGCACCCATCAGGTAATCGGCTTCGACGACCAGGACCGGCTCCTCATCGGCTCGATGACAGGCAACGAAGCGATTGCAGCCGGCGTGCGGGATGCCGTCGCGTGGGGGCCTGTGCTCATCGTTAACGGGCAGGCCATGGATGTCGGCGATTCGGGCGGCGGCTTAAATCCGAGGACGGCCATCGGGCAGAGAGCAGACGGGGCGGTGCTGTTGCTGGTCATCGACGGAAGGCAGACAAACAGCCTCGGCGGGAGCTATGCCGACCTCATCGACGTGATGCTGGAATTCGGGGCGGTCAATGCAGCGAACCTGGACGGCGGCACCAGCACGAGCATGGTGTACGACGGTCAGATTATCAACAAGGTGAGTTCGCTGTACGGCGAGCGTCCGCTGCCGACGTGTTTTGTTGTAAAGAGGGTTGAACATGAGCAATAGAAGAAGTTCGCGCAGGCGACGTCTGGTGCGTCCGTATATTGTCTTTGTGCTCGTTTTGCTGTGCTTAACGGCTGCCTGCTGGGCGTACCTCTGGAGCGGATTATCGGCCTACGAAAAAGGAATTCCCGCCAACATCATGAATGACCTTGTCGCCTCGCTGGAGCAATCAGCCGAACGCGGGGAAAGCTGTGCCGACCTTCTCGACAAGTACGGCTCAACGCACCCGGGTTTCGATGCGACTCTCGACGGTGCGCTGTTGAGCGAAGCGCTCGGCAGTAAAAAAATTACGCACCGCAAAGCGACGGAATCTACTGCTTCCGGTGCGGTGCAGTATCAGATTCTGGCAGATGGAGAGAAAGTCGCAAACGTTGAATTAACAGCAAAGAAGCAAGGCATCTTCGGTTTGGAGATTTATGAGATCCACCGATTGTCCGGCACGCGCCACATCACCGTACTGGCGGTACCCGGCGTGCAGGTTTACGTCAGCGGACAGGAACTGACCGATGAACAGAAATCGGACGAAGTACGCATACCCAAAGACCTTCGCGCTCTTTCTGAATTTCCCCAAAACCGCATCGATGTACCGAGCTACGAAACATATGTGCTGGACGGCCTGTTCCGGACCCCGGAGATTCGCGGAAGAAGTGCTTCGGGGCAGGAGTCGGAAGGTGTGTTTATCAACGGGGACCAGGTCATCGTCAGTCTGCCGATATCCGAAGAGCTCCTCGCGGACATGGAGGAGCGTGCGACGACAATTACAAAGAAGTATTCCTACTATATGAGCGACAACCTCGTCTGGGGAGGATTCCGATCCTATATCGTCAACACGGCTCCGGTGTACGACCGGTTGCGAACCCTGGAAGTCTACTGGTATACGCTCCACGACAGCACGCGGTTCGAAAATATGAGGATGCAGGACTGGGTTCTGCACACCGACCGTCTGCTTTCGCTTCGGATGACGTACGACTTTATCGTCGTGGGTCAGGGCAAGGTTACGACGTATCCGACGGATCTGACGTACTATCTGGCAAAAGAGGATGACGGTGTCTGGCGCGTCGCGGAGATGATCGTCAACTGACGTGCGCGTAAATAATTAAAGAAACCTGCAACGCAGATGTTGCAGGTTTTTCTTTGGAGGCGACACCCGGATTTGAACCGGGGAATCAAGGTTTTGCAGACCTGTGCCTTACCACTTGGCTATGTCGCCGCAGAATGCCGGCGCAAGGCCGGCATTGTGAATTTGGCTAGGGCAGAAGGATTCGAACCTTCGCATAACGGAATCAGAATCCGTTGCCTTACCGCTTGGCTATGCCCCAATATTTATTTCCGCGTTTATTATTATATCACACTGCCGTGAAATTCCAATAGGAAAATATATATTTTTTGGGGTGGGTAGTGGGATTCGAACCCACGCATACAGGAGCCACAACCCTGTGTCTTGACCACTTGACGATACCCACCGCACCGCATAGTTTGAAAATGGCGACCCGGAACGGGCTCGAACCGTCGACCTCCAGCGTGACAGGCTGGCATTCTAACCAACTGAACTACCGGGCCGCATGTGGTAGCGGCGAGTGGACTCGAACCACCGACCTTCCGGGTATGAACCGGACGCTCTAGCCAGCTAAGCTACACCGCCACATACGTATTTACGCAAACTACGCAAATGAAATAGTACCATCCGGTCGAGTTTCTGTCAATATGGGAAACGAAATATTGCAAAGATTCAAGGATCGCTTCTAACGGATGGGGATGCCGCTATCTGTCAGGTCGTTCCGTTTGTCTTTGCGCGCGGCGATATGCTATAATTTATACATATCATGCACGCTTGGAGGTGAATGTGATGATGCAAAAACCAATGGATGTCGATGCGATTCCCGGAGAGAGGTGGTTTCCGAAAGAAACGCAGTTTGAAGATGATCTGCCGCTGTACTGGGGCGATTGGGGTGTTTCTTCCGAAGTGGAGAAGCTCAAAGCGGTCCTGATGCGCCGGCCGGGGAAGGAAGTGGAGAACTTTGACCCCGAAGCGGTGCGCTTTACGGATGAACCTCTGGATGTCGATCTGATGAGACGTCAGCACGACGAAGTGACGGATGTGTACCGCAGCCACGGCGTCAAAGTGTATTACGTCGAAGAGCAGCGGGAGGACCGGCCGAACGCGGTCTATTGCCGCGACCTGATGTTTATGACGCCCGAGGGGGCGATTCTGACGCGCCCCGGCATGGCCACACGGCGGGGCGAAGAACGCTACATCGCTCAGGCGTTGGCTAAAATCGGCGTGCCCATTATACGAACGATCAACGGGGACGGCTTTTTTGAAGGGGCGAATGCCATGTGGGTTGACCGTCGCACGTGCGTGCTGTCGACCGGGATTCGCTGCAACCGAAGCGGCTACGATCAGGTCGCTGAAGAATTGAGGCGCCAGGGAGTAACGGATATCATTCCCATGCAGCTTCCCTACAGCAACATCCATATCGACGGCATCATGAATGCTGCGAGCAACGAACTCATCCTCGGCCACGTATCGCAGATCCCCTACGACGTGGTGGATGCGCTCAAGAAAAAGGGATACAAGATGCTGGAAGCTCCGTCACAGACGGAGGTGAGGGCGCTTGGCATCAACTTCGTCGCCCTGGAGCCCGGCCATATCCTGATGGCTGAAGGGACGCCCAGAACGCAGGAACTGTTGGAGAAGAACGGCGTCAAAGTCACGAATATCAACGTGTCGGAAATCATCAAAGGCCGCGGTTCGCTGCACTGCATTACGGCTTATCTCAAGCGGGGTTAGCCCGACGCAGTGCGTGCGCATTCGCACCAGGAAGGAGCACACAGTGGAATACACATACGATTATTATAAAAAAAGCGCGGACTACATCCGAAGCGTAAGCGGCGGGTTTCAACCGGAGTTGGGCATCGTGCTGGGCACGGGCCTCGGGGAATACGATCGCAATATCGAAAACCGCATTGAGATTCCCTATGGAGATATCCCTAACTTTCTGGTTTCCACCGCACCCGACCACGCCGGCAAGCTGATTCTGGGCACCATCGAAGGGCACAAAGTCTGCTGCATGTCCGGGCGTTTTCATTCCTATGAAGGTTACTCGTTCGAGCAGCTGGCGCTGCCCGTGAGGGTGATGAAAGTCCTGGGCATTCAACGACTCATCCTGACCAATGCAGCCGGGGCGATCAACACATCCTACAGCGTGGGCGACATCATGGTCATCAAAGACCACATCAAACTGACCGGTGCATCTCCGCTCGCAGGCCCCAACATTCCGGAGTTCGGCCAGCGCTTCTTCGATATCGGGAACATGTACGATAAAGAGCTGCGGACTCTGGCACTGAACTGCGCAGATGCGACAAGTCTGACCATCCGGGAAGGCGTGTACTTCTTCTTTACGGGTCCTCAGTACGAAACACCTGCCGAAATCCGTGCAGCGCGGATTCTGGGCGGAGATGCGGCCGGCATGTCGACGGTCACAGAAGCGCTTACAGCCGCCCACTGCGGCATTCCGGTCCTCGGCTTGTCTGTGATGACTAACATGGCTGCAGGTGTCCTGGATCAACCTCTGACTGCCGAAGAGGTCACGGAGACGTCGCTGCGGGTTGCGGGCGAATTTGAACGCTACTTTACGGAGATTCTCAGGAGGTTACTGTGAGTACACTGCTTACAAATTGCGATATACTCGTCGGGCCGCCCGCAAGCGGCCAGGTGATACGCGGAGGGTATCTCGGCATTTCCGGGTCTGCGATCGACTACATCGGTCCGTGCGCTCCGGATGCTGCCTACGATGTTGTAAAAGACCTGAACGGGTGCCTGCTTGCTCCCGGATTTGTCAACTGTCACTGTCACGCCCCCATGGTGCTGCTGCGGGGCGTCGGAAGCGACCTGCCCCTGCAGGAGTGGCTGTTCGACAATATCATGCCGATCGAGAAACACCTGACGGAAGCGGACATCGTTGCGGGCACGCAGCTTGCGGCGATGGAGATGCTCGCCTGCGGCATCACATCCTTTACGGACATGTACTTTATGCCGGCCTTCACGGCACAGGCAATTGCCGAGATTGGCATGAAGGCGAACCTCTGCGTCTTCCTGACGTGCTTCGACCCGGACATGCGGGGGGAAGACTGCCAGCTGATCCGCGAGGCGATGGAGTTTTACAGGGAGTATGACGGACATGCCGACGGACGCATCCTCGTCGACTTCGGCATCCATTCCGAGTATCTGACGACGCCGGCCACGGTGGAATACTTATCTGCGCTTTGCAAACAGGAAGGCGGACGGGCGCATCTGCACCTGTCCGAAACGGAGCGCGAGCACGAAGAGTGCAAACAGAGATACGGCAAGACACCTGCGCAGTGGTTTTGCGACCTGGGCACGTTCGACTCGCCGGCAATCGCTGCCCATTGCGTGTATTGCGAGGAGGGAGATCTGGACCTCATGGCCGAGAAGGGCGTGAGCATCATACACAACCCGACGAGCAACATGAAGCTGGGAAGCGGCTTTGCACCGATCGGCGCAGCGCTCGAGCGGGGCGTACGCGTCGTGCTCGGAACGGACGGAGCTGCGAGCAACAATAATTTGAACATGCTGGAAGAGATGCACCTTACATCGATTATTCACAAGGGGTATCACCGCGACGCCACGACGATTACGCCCTCCGAAGTCGTGCACATGGCGACGGCGGCCGGTGCGCTCGCTCAGGGAAGAGCAGACACAGGAGAGCTGGCGGTGGGTAAACAAGCGGATATCATCGCGATTTCGTTCGATCGCCCGCACATGGTGCCGGCGCCCGAGATTCTTCCGATGCTCACGTACGCCGCGCAGGCAACCGATGTCGTCATGACGATGGTTGACGGTAATGTGTTATACGAAAACGGGCAGTATCTGACCCTGGACCGAGAGAAGGTGATCGCTGATGTCCTGCATTCGACGCAGCGGCTGCTCGGCTGACGGAGCGGACCGTCCGGATCGCGATCTGGCTTTTATGCTCCGCTACGAAAACATCGCCTGGTACGATCAGGGAGCCGTATCCATTCTGGATCGGCGCATCTATCCCCGCAAAGTGGAATTTGTGGTGTGCCACAGTCACGAAGAGGTCGCACGCGCTATCACAGATATGGTGACGCAGAGCGCCGGGCCGTTTACGGCCGCCGGCATGGGCATGGCGCTCGCGGCCTGGGAATGCAGAAACGAGAATCAGCAGGCGCAGGAACGCTGTATCGATCAGGCGGCTGCACGCATGATTGCCGCCAGGCCTACGACCAGACTCCGCATGGAGCAGATTGTCGGTTTGTGCGTCGCCGCAGGCCGGACTGCGATGCGACGCGGAGAACCTGCGGATGAAGCGATTCGTCAGGAAGTGATCGCATTTAACGACCGGCGCTATCGGAGGGTGGCCCGCATCGCAGATTATCTCGTCGATCTTCTGCCCGATCGCGGCACGGTCATGACCCAGTGCTTCGGCGAGACGATTGTGGGCATGATGCTTCGTGAAAGCAAGGCGCGCGGAAAGACATTCCGGGTGTTTTGCCCGGAGACTCGCCCGTATTTCCAGGGAGCGAGGCTCACAGCGACCGTCGTGCACGAGATGGGATTCGACG
>Ga0265293_10007870_pt1 | contig 16170 bp, 16 predicted proteins | sample Munlanlewell138R_FD_192505 | JGI IMG/M metagenome (GOLD analysis project Ga0265293, IMG submission 192505) | Leachate microbial communities from a municipal landfill in Southern Ontario, Canada - Leachate well 138R | ecosystem: Engineered > Solid waste > Landfill > Unclassified | place: Canada...
CAACGGCTTACAAACCGTGGTTTACTTCTTATTTGTGGAGTACTGGCGAAACAGATTCTGTGATTCATGTAAATAAACCAGGAGTTTATTCATGTACAGTAACAGATATTTTCGGTTTTGAGTCTAGTGATGATATTAGAGTGTTTTATCCACAAGTGAATAATTTTGCAGATACAATTATATGTTATGGAAATTCTGTAATTTGGGACGCAGAACTTACAGGAGATTATTCCTATGAATGGCTTGGCTCGCCAGAAACTACTCAATCAATCGAAATTTTTTATGAGGGCGATTATGCTTTGATTATTACCGATAGTTTGGGCTGTAAATATTATAGCGATACAATAAACTTTAGTTTTGATAAATATGAATTAACAGCTTCTATAGGTCCTGCAGATACTTTGCTTTGTGCTGGAAATAGATTGAGTTTGGCAACAAATTCTGACGAAACTGTAAGCTATCTTTGGAGTACTGGAGCTGAAACACCTGAAATTACCCTTTCTGAGTCGGGAACTTATTCTGTAACTTGCACAAATTGGCGTGCTTGCTCGGCTAAAGATGAAATTGCAGTAACAATTATGGGAACTGTGCCAAATCCTGATTTTTCTGTGCAAGGACATTGTGCAAAAAATCTAATTTCGTTTAACGATCAATCTACAAGCCCAGAAGGAAATATAAACTTTTGGCAGTGGTTTGTAAATGGTGAAGTGTTTGCAAGTTCTCAAAATAGCGAAATTACTCTTGACGAACCTGGTAATTACAATATTCGCTTACAAATAAAAACAGATTTAGATTGCGGCGATTATTTAGATGAAACTATTGAAGTTTTCCCACTTCCAGAACCAAAGTTTTTCCCAGATTATTATTGTCAATGGGCAGAAATAGATTTTATTTCTAAAACAACAATTTTAAGTGGAAATATTTTAAATAATTATTGGCAATTTAATGATTTTGATCTTTTTGGAGACACTGTATCTTATGTTTTTGAAAATTCTGGTATTAATACTGTAAAGTTAATAAGCGAGTCAGAGCAAGCATGTAGGGATTCTATTATTAAAGAAATTTTTGTAAAACAAGCAGTAAAACCAGATTTTCTTTCCCAAAACGCCTGTGTTAACAGCGAATCGTCATTTATAAATATTACAGAGCAAAGTTCTTATAATTTACCTGTTTCGTGGAATTGGAATTTTGGTGATGGAAATTTTGGTGAAAATTCAGACCCATCACATGTTTACGAAAATTCTGGTATTTATGATGTGAGTTTATCTGTTGTTTGGCAAAACACTTGTGAAACTTCAATCACTAAGCAAATTGAAATTTATGATAATCCAGAATTAGAATTATTGGTTGAAAACTCATGCGTAAACAGTGAATTTACTGTAGCGAAAAATATTGAATCACAATCAGGTGAAATTGTGGAATATATATGGAATTTTAATGGAAATGAAATTATTTCAAATACAGATGCTTCGCCAACTTTTGTTTGCGATACGATAGGAGAATATCCAATTAGTTTAGAAATAAAATCAGAATATGGTTGTGAGGCTTTTGCTCAAGATACTATAAAAGTTTATCCATTACCACAAGTTGATTTTGCAATGTCAAGAGATTGGGGCGGATTTCCTTTTACTGTTGATTTTACAAATTTAAGCCAAGGAGCAAGCCAATATTTATGGTCTTTTGGAGATTCTGAAAGTTCAATAGAAGAAAACCCAACGCATATTTATATTTCTGAAGGAGAGTTTTTTGTAAACTTAACAGCTGTGTCAGAATATGGTTGCTCAGATTATATAGAGAAAAAAATAATATCAGTAAACCCAATAATGGACTTGATTTTATATGATTTACGTACAAAATTAAATGGAAATTATTTAGAAATTTCGGTTTATATAATCAATAATGGAACTTTACCAGTAAGCAAACCTGAACTAGTTTTAAATTTGGGTGAGGGAAAAATTTACAGAGAAAGTTTAGACTCAATTCCAGTTAGTCAAGTAATTGATTATACATTGAAAACAGAAATTTGGCGAGCAGAAAAAACTCTTCCAGAAATTATTTGTTTAGAAGTTTTTGCTAATCCTTATGAAGGACATTACGAAAACAATACTGAAGATAATTTAATTTGTGCAGGCAATGTTAAAAATTTAGTCTTATTTCTGCCATATCCTAACCCAGCAAGTCAAAGCATAACAGTAGAATATGTATTAAGCAAAGCAACAGACTGTGTGGTAAGACTTATCAACTCTATGGGCGAAAAAGTTTATGAAATTAAGTTTACAGAAAAAGATTTGCATAATAAATTTGAAATAAATGTAGAAGAATTTGCCGGCGGCGTTTATTATTTGCAAGTAATAGCAGGGGAGGAGCAAGAAAATAGAAAGATTATTTTACGCTAATTTTGGCTTCTTCGTTTTTCGCTTCGCTCAAAACTCGAAGATGACAACCACTAATTGCACGAATTTACACTAATTTTTGCTTCTCGCATTTAGCTACGCTCAAAAAAAAAGAGTTAAAAGTGGAAAGTTTATAAAGTCGAAAGTGCATCTCGCATTTCGCCCACTAACAACTAAATACTAAGCACTAAATACTAAGCACTTTATAGACTTTCCAGACTTTCCAGACTTTTTAACTTTTAACTTTTAATTTATTATAGCTGGTCAGTTATGGATTATTATATACAACTTGTGAATTCTGTTTAATCAATTCAAAATTATTTGCTGTTTTTCGGGTAACATTTTCAATAGTTTTCTCTATGTCAGCCACTATTTTCTGTGAATCTATTTTCAACAACAAAATAACCTCCTGTTTTTGTTGCCCCTTTAAATTCAATTTTATTATTTCTCCTTAATTCTTTAATCCATCTTTCAATAGTGCGTAAACTTACACCAAAATGCTGATGAATTTCTTTTGTGTTTACTCCTGGATTCTTTTTAATAATTTCTAAGACTTCATTTACACCGACATTTACACCGACATTTACACCGACATTTGCACCGACATTTGCACCGACATTTGCACCGACATTTGCACTGATATTTTCTTTAATCGCAGTTGTTTTTTGTTGATTGTATCTTATTGTAGTCAATAATCCATTAGCTGCATTATCAATTAACAACTCCATAGTCGGATAATTTTCTATTTCATGCCTAATTCGCAAAAAACCGGATCCATATTTTTCAATTTCGCCTATTAAATAAAATGCTTCTGCGATTAATTTATTTCTTGTATTCGCCTGATAATCATCTCTTTTTAATTGTTCTACAGTAAGATTCCCATATAATGCTCCTGGGTTATAAAAAGTGATAGAATTATCAAAAATCTTAATTTGGATATCGATAGGGCTTAAATAATCACGATGAATGATTGCATTTAACACTAACTCTCTTAAAGCAGGAAGAGGATATTCAAAAATTTCTGTTCGTTGTGCTGTTTCTCCAGTAATTTCAAAAGCTACCTTGATATGCGAAATAATGTATTTCATTGTCTCTTCAACAACTTCAAAGAGTGTTCCTTTTATCATTTTGTCATCAATAATCAAGGAAGAGGTTTTAAATCTGCCGATATGAACATTGTACTCTAAATCTTCATTAGCAAATAATAGCCAAGCAGCGTTAGTAATTTTTTCTTCTCTAATCAGCTTTAACTTTGTTAAACTGCTATTCCAATCATCTAATAATTGAAATCTACCTGTTTTATTTACTCGCGAAATAAACTTCTTTACTTTATCTATGTCTAATTCGTTAATTGTTTTATATGGCTTTTCATAAGCATCCCAAGACAATTGCAATGATTGTAAACTTAAATCTGTAATTTCTATTGCTGATAGCTGGTGATTAGAATTATTTATTCGTTTATAATATCTTCCTTTGAAAGAAATGGGTTTAACAGGAAACTCTTGCACTTGAATAATCACAATCTTTTTATCATTATAGTCTAGTACTTTAACCTGTGGTATGATGGATGGTTGTGTTTTGATTTTAATATCATTCAGCCATTTTTGCAAGCTTTCTTTTCCTAATTTAACTCCTATAACTTCTCCTTTATCATTCACTCCTATATATACACTTCCGCCCTTATGATTGGCAAAGGCAACTAAAGAAATAATCGCTTCTTCTTGAAAAGAAGTTTTAAACTCTATTCTTTCATTTTCTGTAATATTTAGCTTGAACTCAGACAAATTGTTTTTTTATGCAAATATATAAATATAAGTTGAAAGTTGAAAGGGGCTTCTCGTTTTTCGCTACGCTCAAAACTCAAAGAAGACAACCACTAATTATACTAATTTACACTAATTTTTGCTTCTTGCAGTTCGCTTTGCTCAAAACGAGAAGTTAAAAGTGGAAAGTTTATAAAGTCGAAAGTGCATCTCGCATTTCGCCCACTAACAACTAAATACTAAGCACTAAATACTAAGCACTTTATAGACTTTCGACTAAAATCTCCCCCTTTAAAGTTGCTGAACTTACTTCTAATATTTTTACATTAACAAAATCTCCTTGCTTTGCATTTCCTGCATCAAAAACTACTACTTTATTTTGTTCAGTTCTTCCATATAGCATGGATTCAGAACGTTTAGATTTTCCTTCAACTAAAACCTCAAAAATTTTACCAATATCTTCTTTATTCTTTTTTAAAGAAATTTTATTTTGAAGTTTTATCATTCTTGCTAACCTTTCTTTTTTAACATCTTCAGGCACATTGTCGTCTAAGTGTTTAGCTGCATGAGTACCAGGTCGTTCTGAATATTTAAACATAAAAGCTAAATCATATTCCACAATTTGCATTAAACTTAAAGTTTCTTGAAAATCTTCTTCGGTTTCGCCGGAAAAACCACAAAAAATATCCGAAGATAAAGCACAATTAGGAATTCTTGACTTTATTGCTTCAATTCTATTCAAATACCACTCTCTTGTGTATTTTCTATTCATTTTTTCCAATATTTTATTGCTCCCTGATTGTACAGCTAAATGGATATGTTTGCAAATGTTTTTATATTTTGCCATTACATCTATCAAGTCGTCTGACAAATCTTTTGGATGAGAAGTTGTGAAACGTATTCTCATATTTGGAACAGTTTGAGCAAGCATTTCCATTAATTTTGGGAAATCTACTTTAAGATTTTTATCCTCAAAATAATATGAGTTTACGTTTTGTCCCAATAAAGTTATTTCTTTAAAATTTTGTTTTTCAAGATTTTTAACTTCTTTAATTATATCTAAATAATTGCTGCTTCTTTCTCTTCCACGAGTATATGGAACAATGCAATAAGAACAAAAATTATTACAGCCTCTGGTAATTGCAACAAATCCGGAAATATTATTTTCACTTTGTTTTATTTGTTCAATTCCTGAGTAAGTTTCGTTTATATCAAAGTTTAAGTTTTTTGGTTTTAAATCAATATCAGTTTCCATAATTAATTCAGGTAAAGACCTATAAGCATCAGGACCTGCAACAAAATCAACTGCTTGGTGTTCTAATAATTTTTCTCCAATTCTTTGAGCCATACAACCTATAATACCGACTTTAAGGTTTTTATTTTTCTTTTTTAAACTTTTAATATGATTTAATCTATTCCAAATTTTTTGTTCTGCATTATCTCTAACCGAGCAAGTATTTATTAGTATGACATCAGCCTCATTTATTTCTTTAACTCCAGAGTAATCTTTTGCTAACATAATTCCTGCAACTGTTTCCGAATCAGCCAAATTCATTTGACAGCCATAAGTTTCTATATAAACCTTTTTATCCATATTTTGATTTTGAAATTACAAAATTACTAAACTTATATTAGCAATAAACTATTTAATGTATTGATATGTTTAAATAAAAAAGTCTCGAACAAATCGAGACTTTTAATATTTATTTTTGTTTTTAATTTGTTAATCCAAATCTTTTAAAAACAGTTACTGTAAGGTCTTTATCTTGTTTTTGCAGATATTCTTTCACAGACGTTTTGGCTTCTTGCACATATTCTTGATTTAACAAAGTGTTTTCTTTGAAGAATTTTTGAAGTTTACCTTGAGCAATTCTATCAAGTAACTCTTCGGCTTTACCTTCATTACGAGCTTGTTCGCGTCCAACTTCTAATTCTTTGTCAATCACTTTTTGAGGCACAGAATCTTTATCTATAGACACTGGGTTCATTGCAGCAATTTGCATAGCAATGTTTAGTCCTATTTGATTATCAACAAGTTTATTTAAACCTACTAAGCTTGCCAACTTATTTCCCATGTGGTTATATGCACTTACAAGAGGAGCTTGGATTTTATCATAATAAGCTAATTCCATTTTTTCTCCTGTAATACCGCTTCTTTCTGCAACCATGTCTTCAATACTTTGGTCATTGATTTTTGCAGTTTTAAGTTGATCTATATTTTCAAATAAATTCTCTGCAGCAAAATCTAAAATAGTTTTAGCCATAGCTATAAAATCTTCATTTTTTGCAACAAAGTCAGTTTCGCAACTAAGAGCAAGCATTATACCTACAGTATTGTCTTTTGCAAGTTTTGTTAGTACTACACCTTCCGAAGCTTCTCTGTCAGCTCTTTTGTTTGCAATTGCTAATCCTCTTTCGCGGATAAGTTCTTTTGCTCTTTCAAAATCGCCTTCAGCTTCAACCAAAGCTTTTTTGCAGTCCATCATACCTGCGCCTGTCATTTGTCTTAATTTGCTTACATCAGCAGCTGTTATATTTGCCATCTTACCAAATTTTAAATTAGTTATTTTTTTTCTTGTCCTTCTTTTTTCACTTCTTCTGTAGTTTCAGTTTTGTTTTCTACTACTTCGGTAGTTTTGTTTTCTGCTACTTCAGTAGTTTCTGTTTTATTTTCTTCTACTTCGAGTTTTGTTTTTGGACTATCTTTTCTTGCTCTTGTTTTACGAGCAACTTTTTTCTCTACTACTTCTTCTTCTTCTTTATCAGATTTTACAGGCTTTGCTGTATTTTCTTTTTCAGCGGCTCTTTCGTTTAATCCTTCTTGAATTGCTTGAGCCATAGCGTTAACAATAATCTGTATTGATTTTGAAGCATCGTCATTTGCAGGAATTGCATAGTCAACAATTCTTGGGTCGCTATTAGTATCAACCATAGCAAACACAGGAATATTTAATTTGATAGCCTCGTTAATTGCTATTTTTTCTTTCATTACGTCCACAACAAAAAGTGCTGCAGGCAATCTTGATAAATCAGATATTGAGCCTAAGTTTTTTTCCAATTTTGCTCTTTGGCGAGTTATTTGCAATCTTTCGCGTTTTGATAAAGTGTTAAATGTGCCGTCAGTGTGCATTTTATCAATTGACGACATTTTTTTAACGGCTTTACGTATAGTTGGAAAATTTGTTAACATACCACCTGGCCAACGCTCGGTTACGTAAGGCATGTTTACTTTGCTAACTTCTTCTGCAACAATATCTTTTGCTTGTTTTTTTGTTGCTACAAATAAAATTTTACGACCTGATTTAGCAATATTTTTCATTGCATTGGCAGCTTCATCAATTTTAATCACTGTCTTGTGTAGGTCAATAATGTGAATACCGTTACGCTCCATAAATATATAAGGAGCCATAGCAGGATTCCATTTACGCTTTAAATGCCCAAAATGAGCACCGGCGTCAAGTAATTGTTCAAATGTTACTCTTGGCATTTTTTTTTAATTTAAGTTTACATTCTGTAGTAACAATTATGAGGTAGAAGCTTATAAAATAAGAGCCGTCCCCATAATTTAGATACTAAACTTTGTTTATTCTCACTAAAAATATTAACGTTTACTAAATTGAAACTTCTTACGGGCAGCAGGTTGTCCTGGTTTTTTCCTTTCAACAACTCTTGGGTCTCTTGTAAGAAATCCTTGAGGCTTTAAGCTAGCGCGATATTCTGCATCTACTTTTAGTAGTGCTCTTGCTATGCCTAAACGCAAAGCCTCGGCTTGCCCTTTTATTCCACCACCATCTAAATTTGCTTTAACATCATAATCCTCTAATTTACCTAAAGTCAAAAAAGGTTGTTTAACGATATATTGATGTTGCATTAGCGTGAAATAATCTTCAAGCTTTCTATTATTAATAGTAATATTTCCTTTTCCGCTACTTAGATATACTCTTGCTACAGCAGCTTTTCTACGTCCTATTGCATTAAAAATTTCCATAATGCTATTTAATTGTATTTAAGTCCAACTTAGCCGGTTGTTGAGCTGAGTGTTTGTGCTCTGAACCAACATAAACATATAAATTTCTAAATAATTGCCTTCCTAAAGTGTTTTTAGGCAGCATTCCTTTAACAGCTTTTTCAACTGCTCTACCAGGGTGTTTTGCTAACATTTCCTCTAAAGTAGTTGTCCTTTGACCTCCAGGATAACCTGTATGTCTGATATAAGTTTTGTCAACTAACTTATTTCCGGTAACTGCAATTTTCTCGGCGTTAATCACAATAACATTGTCTCCACAATCTACGTGAGGAGTAAAATCTGTTTTATGTTTGCCGCGAAGAACAAAAGCCACTTTAGACGCTAAACGCCCTAAAATTTCACCTTCTGCATCAACAACAAACCACTGCTTGTTTACAGTTTCTCTATTTGCTGATAAAGTTTTGTACTTCAATGTTTTCACTATTTTAAAATTTTAAATAATAATAAATTATTTTTCACATTAGGCTGGATGACCAAACGGACTGCAAAAATAGTATTTTTTTTATTTATACAAGAAAATTTAGCAAATAAAATTTTAACTAAGCAAATAGTTTGTTTGCCTCTGTTTGCAACACTTTCACAGAGCTTGTATGTACACGGTAAAATTATTTATTTATATTTATCTCTATTTTTTATAAAATAAGCCTCATTTATCTCTGAATAAAAAAGCAAATATTAGCTATTTTTAACCATGTTTTGCAATTTGCTCTAATTTTTTTCTATCTAAAACTTTTATGCTTTTATTTACTGATGCAATTATTTTGTCTTTTTTAAATTCTGATATTATTCTAATAACATTTTCTGTCGTCATATCAATTAATTGGGCTATTTCTTTTCGTGAAAGTGGCAGAACAAAACTTTCTTTATTATAAATTTTGTCAGCAAATAAAATAATTATATATGCAATTCTGCCTCTAAGATGTTTTGAGTTTAATTGCAAATTTTGTAAAATAATTTTATCAGCATTTTTACTTATCCTTTCTAATAAGCTAAGTGCAAATTCTCCATTGCTTTTTATTATTTCTTTAATTTTATGTAAATTTACGCAACAAACAGTAGTGTCGTCTAAAGCTGAAATGCTATACTTGTGATAAGTCTCAGAAAATACAGATAATAAGCTTATATAGTCCATTGGTGTAGCAATATTAACTATTTTTTCTCTTCCATCGTAAAGTGTGTGGTAAGTTTTTACTAAGCCTGTTTTTATATAAAAAAATTCGTCTATTTTGTCTCCTTCACTTACAATTATATCTCCTTTTTTGTATGTCTTTTCTTGTTTAAAATTGCATAGAGAGTTGATTTCTAAGGAGTTAAGGCTTTCAAAAACCAACATTCTATAATCACATGCCTCGCAATTACAATTATTTTCTGTCATGTAGTTTTTCAATTTTAACTTTAAAATTGTGTAAATTTAACATTTTACAAATTATTTGCAAAAAAGAAAAGAAAATAAATTTTATTTTAAATACAATGTTTTTATATTTGCCCTGAAGAAATACAAAATATATTATGGCTAAAAATCACGACGAAGATTTAAAAAATCTTAATATTATTGGCAACGGAACTTCAATAATTGGAAATATTAGTTCAAATGGTGATATCAGAATAGACGGAAGCTTAGAAGGAAATTTAGATACCAAAGCTAAATTCGTTTTAGGTGCTACTGGCAGTATAAAAGGTGAAATTGTTTGTAGTACAAGCGAAGTTTCAGGACTTATAGAAGGAAAAATTATTGTTGAAGATATTTTAGTGCTAAAAGCAAGTGCTAAAATAATAGGTGATATTGTAACTTCTAAAATTTCTATTGAACCTGGTGCGATTTTTACCGGAACTTGTAATATGGGTGGAAATATTCAAGAAAAATAAAATATAGAACTTGACTGAAAATAAAGAAAATAATAAGAAAGAAAAGCCAGAAAAAGAAAACTTAAATAGATTTATAAAATATTCGACTTTGGGCTTTGAAATGATGGCTATGATTGGCTTAGGAACATGGGCAGGGGTTTCCTTAGATAAATATTTTGAAAACTCTACGCCGGGTTTTACTATTGGGTTGTCATTATTTTCAATTTTTGCTTCTTTATATCTTGTTATAAAACGCGTAATGAATGATAAGTAAAAGACAATTTAAGATTTTTATGAATTTTAGTTTTATTGCAATTTTAGTTTTTGCAATTCATTATCTTTTATTTTATTTTTTTCGAAGATATTTTTATGCTCCAAATATTTTTTGGGTACACCCGTTTTTATTTTTATTAAGTATTTTATTTATTTTTACGGTAAATATAATTTTTAAAAAAACTAAAAGAAAAAACATTGCTAATGCTTATATGCTAACAATTTTAGGAAAAATCATTTTTACTTTATTGTTTTTATTACCCTTATTTATAAATAATAATGTTTTTAAAAAAGAATATGTTTCCCAGTTCTTTGTAATTTATTTTGTTTATATGACAATTGAGTTGGTTTATTTGTCAAAATTGCTCAAAAGTAGTTAAATTAAAAAATATGACAAATATTATTAGGATATTTAATTTGAAGTTGTAAATTTGTAAACTACATTAAAAACTTTTTTAATTGAAATGAAACACATATTAATTATAAGTATAATTTTTGCAAGTTTGTTTTCAAAACAAGTTTTCGCATCAGAAAATAAAGAAAGCGAAGCTGAAAAACCTTTCAATGTTAAAGAAATGATTATGCATCATCTTAAAGATGCTCACGACTGGCATATTTTAGATTATAAAAAATCTGATGGAAGCGAAGTCGTTGTTTCTATTCCTTTACCTATTATTGTTTTTGCAAATGGAAAATTAGATATTTTTATGTCTTCGCAATTTGAACACGGAAAAAAACTTGTGGATAAAGGTGAAAATAAATACATAATTCATCATGATGTAATTTATTTAGCTGACGAGAATGGCGGTTTGAAAATTGAAACTAATGGAGAAGAAGAAAAAATATTAAATGCAAAACCCTTAGATTTTTCTATTACCAAAAATGTTTTTGCGATGCTTATTGTGTCTATAGTTATATTATGGATATTTATATCTGTTGCGAAAGCATATAAAAAACGCCCAGGAAGACCTAAGGGTTTGCAAGCTTTGATGGAGCCTTTAATAATGTTTGTAAAAGATGATATAGCTTATCCAAACTTAGGCCATAAAACAGATAAATTTTTACCATTCTTATTGTCAGTATTTTTCTTTATATTTTTCAATAATTTATTTGGTATAATTCCATTCTTTCCTGGTGGAGCTAACGTAACCGGTAATATTGCCGTAACTATGACTTTAGCAATATTTAGTTTTTTGATGATAAATGTGAATGGAAACAAACATTACTGGAAACACACTTTATGGATGCCTGGTATTCCAACTTTTGTGCGTCCAATTTTAGCAGTAGTTGAAGTTATGGGAATGTTTGTAAAACCAGTTGCATTAACAATTCGTCTATTTGCTAATATAACAGCAGGACATATTATTATATTGAGTTTAGTGGGTTTAATTTTTATTTTTAAATCTTTAGCAATGGCTCCGGTAACATTTTTGTTTGTAATTTTTATGAACGTCTTAGAGTTTTTGGTTGCGTTTTTACAAGCATATGTGTTTACAATGCTGTCAGCTTTATTTATAGGTATGGCAGTAGAAGAGCCGGAACATGGTCATTAGAATTTTTTTATGTTTAACTTAAATAAATTAGAATTATGGTAGGATTAGGATTACCAGCTTTTGGTGCTGCATTAGCAGTAATTGGAGCAAGCTACGGAATTTCAAAAATTGGTGGCGCAGCTATGGACGCAATAGCAAGACAGCCTGAGGCTGCAAAAAACGTACAAATGTCAATGATTATTTCATGTGCACTTATTGAAGGTGTGGCACTATTTGGCGTTGTTGTTGCTCTATTGCAAGGTTAAAACAAACTTACATTTCCCGATGGGCGATTGGCTCCGGGAAATGTTTTTTAAAAATTTAAAAATATTAAAATAATATAATATGGAACTCGTAACGCCCGGAATAGGTTTGATTTTTTGGACAACTATTATCTTCTTGATTTTGATGTTAGTGCTTGGAAAATTTGCCTGGAAACCAATAAATAAAATGATTAGCGACAGAAATCAAAGTATAGAAGATGCTTTGAATATGGCAGAAAAAGCTCGCGAGGAAATGAAAGAACTAAAAGCAGGTAACGAAAAAATTATGGCCGAAGCTAGAATAGAAAGAGATAATATTCTTAAAGAAGCTAAAGAGCTTAAAGACCAAATTGTTGCAGAAGCTAAAAAAGAAGCAGGAAAAGAAGTGGAAAAGTTGAAAAAATCTGCTTCTATGGAAATTGCTGCACAAAAAGCAGCAGCTGTAGAAGAAATTAGAAATCAAGTTTTAGATTTATCAGTTTTAGTTGCTGAAAAAGTTATTAGACGTGAAGTGAAAGACAAAAATGCTAACCAAGTTTTAGTTGATGATATTTTAAAAGACGTAAAGTTTAATTAATTATGAACCAAAGTAAAATATCAGTTAGGTATTCAAAAGCAATTTTTGAGTCTGCTAAAGAACAAAATATTCTTGATGAAATTTATGCAGATTTTCAGCTAATTACAAGCAGTATTAAAGCAAATGAGAATTTTTATCAAATTTTTACAAGCCCAGTAATAAAATTTAAGGATAAGAAAAATGTGCTAAATAATGTGTTTTCTAATTCTATAACAAAAATAAGCCTTAAGTTTTTATTTATGTTGATTGATAATAATAGAGAAGCTTATATTTCAGATATTGCTCGTGAATTTGCATCTCTTTATAGAGAATATAAAAATATTAAAGAAGTTGTGCTTACTACAGCTACAGATATTGACAATTCAATTTCTCAAAAATTTGCTGAAAATGTTTCTAAGGAGTTAAATTGCAAAGTTGAATTAGTGCAAAATGTTAAACCTGAAATAATCGGGGGCGTAGTTGTAAGAATTGACAATTTATTATTAGATATGAGTGTTGAAACTCAATTAAGAAATATTAAATCAGAGTTAAGAATAGAAAAATATTAAAAATTAAAAAAATAATATAGCAGTTATGGCAGACATTAAACCATCAGAAGTATCACAAATTTTAAAACAACAATTAGAAGGTTTAAGTTTAAAAACAAACCTTGAAGAAGTTGGAACTGTTTTACAAATTGGAGACGGTATTGCTCGTATTCATGGCTTGGATAATGTTCAAGCAAATGAATTAATAGAATTTGAAAATGGAGTTAAAGGTATAGTTTTAAATCTTGAAGAAGATAACGTAGGAGCTGTGCTTTTAGGACGTAGTGAAGATATTAAAGAAGGCAATATTGTAAAACGATTAAGACGTATTGCCTCAGTTATGGTAGGTGAAGAAATGTTAGGCAGGGTAGTTAATACTATTGGCGAAGCATTGGACGGTAAAGGGCCTATTGGTGGCGAACTTTACGAAATGCCTTTAGAAAGAGTTGCCCCCGGTGTGATTTTTCGTCAACCTGTAACAGAGCCTTTGCAAACAGGTATTAAAGCCATAGACTCTATGATACCTATTGGGCGTGGACAAAGAGAGCTTATTATTGGAGACCGCCAAACTGGTAAAACTGCAATTGCAATAGATACTATTATCAATCAAAAATCATTTTATGATAATGGAGAACCTGTATATTGCATTTATGTTGCAATTGGTCAAAAAGGTTCTACAGTTGCTAGTATTGCACGAACTTTAGAAGAAGCAGGTGCTTTAGATTATACGGTTATTGTTACAGCTTCTGCCTCCGACCCAGCAGCTATGCAGTTTTATGCCCCATTTGCTGGTTGTGCTATAGGCGAATATTTTAGAGATACTGGTCGTCCTGCATTAATTATTTATGACGACTTATCTAAACAAGCAGTTTCTTATCGTGAAGTATCTCTGTTGTTAAGAAGACCTCCAGGTCGTGAAGCTTATCCAGGTGATGTTTTCTATTTGCACTCTAGATTACTTGAAAGAGCTGCTAAAATTATTCAATCTGATGAGATTGCTGCAAAAATGAACGACTTGCCTGAAAGTATCAGACACAAAGTTAAAGGTGGGGGTTCACTTACAGCTCTTCCGATAATTGAAACCCAAGCAGGTGATATTTCTGCATATATTCCAACAAACGTAATTTCAATTACAGATGGACAAATTTTCTTAGAGTCTGATTTGTTTAATGCAGGTATCCGTCCAGCTATTAATGTTGGTGTTTCTGTATCACGAGTAGGAGGTAATGCTCAAATCAAATGTATGAAAAAAATTGCAGGAACTTTAAAAATTGACCAAGCTCAATTTGAAGAACTTGAATCTTTCTCTAAATTTGGCTCTGACCTTGATGCTGTTACGCTTGCAGTTTTAGATAAGGGTAGAAAAAATGTGGAAATATTAAAACAAGGACAATATTCACCAGTTAGTGTAGAAAATCAAGCTGCAATTATTTTTTGTGGAACAAATGCTTTGTTAAGACATGTACCACTCAATAAAATTAGTGAATTTGAAACTGAATATATTGATTATCTAAATTTAAACCATAAAGATATTATGGAGAGATTAGCAACAGGTGAATATAGTGATGAAATTACTGATGTTTTAACAAAAGTTGCTAAAGAATTTTCAGATAAATATAAAAATTAAACTAATTCATGTCAGGATTAAAAGATATACGTAATAGAATTGCTTCTGTAAAATCAACCAGACAGATTACTTCAGCCATGAAAATGGTTTCTGCAGCCAAGTTAAAAAAGGCTCAAAATATGCTGGTGCAAATTAGACCTTATTCTGATAAGCTTAAAGAGGTTTTACAAGAAGTAAGCTCGGGTTTAGATAAAAATCATAATAATATTTTTATAAACGAAACTGAATCTAAGTCTGTTTTAATTGTACTTATGGCCTCAAATAGAGGGCTTTGTGGTGCATTTAATACAAATATTTGTAAAAAAGCTATTAGTTATGTAAACGAAAATTATTCAGAACAAGCAGAGCAAGGAAATGTTAAATTCTATTGCATTGGGAAAAAAGCTGTTGATTATATTAAAAAGACAAAATTTGAAATTTATAAAAGTGAGATTGAAATCTTTGATAATTTAACTTATTCTAACACTAATAATATTAGTGAGTCCTTGATGGAAATATTTGCTAATGAGGAGTTTGATAGGATAGACTTAGTTTATAATAATTTTCAAAATGCTGCTGTTCACAAACAAATTGTAGAGCAGTATTTACCTATGACAATAGAAGTAGAAGAAAGGCTTTTTCCTTCCGACTATATATTTGAGCCTGGAATTAATGATATTTTGGACGAAATGATTCCAAAATTTTTAAAAACACAATTTTATAAAACTATTTTAGACACAAACGCAGCAGAACATGGAGCTAGAATGACAGCTATGCATCAAGCAACTGATAATGCTACAGAAATGATTAAGGATTTAACTTTAATGTATAATAAGGCTCGTCAAGCTTCTATTACTAACGAAATATTAGAAATTACTAGTGGAGCAGAAGCTCTTAAAGGATAAAAAAAGCTAAGTTTTAAACCAGCTTATTTTTAGAGATTTTTAATTTGCAATAAATGCATCATAAATAATTTGATGAGTTTTTCTAATAATATTTTGCCTAAAAATACCTCCATTTTTCACATCCGGGTGTACGCGATTAGATAAAAACACATATATTATTTCATTTTCAGGGTCAATCCACAATGCACAACCTGTAAAACCAGTATGACCATAAGTTTTTAAAGAACAAGATTCAGCATTTAGGTTTTTTGTCGACACTTTATCAAAGCCCAATCCTCTATGATTTTCGGGTTGAGTAGAAGAAAACATTTTTATAGTATTTTGTTTTAAATATCTTTTTCCTCCATAAGTTCCTCCATTTAGCCACATTTGTCCAAGTATTCCCAAGTCAGAGGCGGTAGAAAATAAGCCAGCATTTCCTGATATTCCACCTAACATTGCTGCCGAAGGGTCATGCAC
>Ga0265293_10007874_pt1 | contig 16168 bp, 16 predicted proteins | sample Munlanlewell138R_FD_192505 | JGI IMG/M metagenome (GOLD analysis project Ga0265293, IMG submission 192505) | Leachate microbial communities from a municipal landfill in Southern Ontario, Canada - Leachate well 138R | ecosystem: Engineered > Solid waste > Landfill > Unclassified | place: Canada...
ATGTCGGCAGCCTCCATCGACCTCCGAGCCGTTATCTGGAAGTTTTTCACGCGCCCGCAGGTCGATCCGACCGAGGAGCACCCGGCAAAACTCCGCCACAGAGGGTTTCCTCGTGGGGTAGCCGACCCATTTCTGGCGCACGCTTGAACAGTAGCGATGCGTGAGGCATAAATTTTATTTCGTAATAGCAGAGATTCTATTGTAAACGGCGCCAACAAATAGCATATTTCTTATATTCCGAAATAAATCTAATGCTATTTATGGATGATTTCCGGTATTCCGAAACTATCGTACACACGCTCCAGGACCTCGGACGACTCGTGCGCGCGCAGCGCCGCGCGAACGGCCTGCGCATCGACGATGCCGCCGCATTGTGCGGCGTTTCGGTGGATCTGCTATCGCGGCTCGAGAACGGACGTTCCGGTGTGAGCAGCGATCGCGTACTCAAAGTATTGGATGGCCTGGGCTTGGCGATGCTGATTCTCGACAAGACGAAGGCGGCCAACACCCTCCTCGCCGCTAGAAACGCGGGCCACACGTGAGCCGGCATGCCCTCGACGTATTCGACGGCGCCGTCTGTGTTGGCAGCCTCGGCTACGAGCCTCTGGAGGCGGCCTTTTCTTTTACTTACGACCCGCACTGGCTCGAATTACCGGAATCCTACGCCATCTCGCCGCACATCCCGATGTTGGGACAGCCCGCAACCTCAAGCACGGTGCGGCGCTTTCTGGATAACCTGCTCCCCGAAGGCAGAGCGCTCGACATCGCCTCAGCCACACACCAGGTTTCAAAGAACGATGTCTATGGACTGATTTGCGAACTGGGGCAGGAAACCGCCGGCGCCCTCGCCTTTGTCCCCCGGAATGCTCTCCCGATGTGCAGCAGTGCGTCCCAGCGGGAAATCAGTCGCGAAGAACTCAGACACCGAATCAGCGAACGAGCCCATATTCCCTGGATGGCCGGGAATGGCCGTCGCATGTCGATCGCAGAGCACCAGGATGAACTGCCTGTACACCTGGGCCACGGCCGCCTCTATCTGGCCGACGGGGAACGGGCGTCCACTCATAGACTGAAGCCCGAATCCTCGGATGCTCGCCTGCCAATGCTGGCTGCCAACGAGCATTTCAGCATGTGCCTCGCTCGACGCCTGGGCCTTCTTGCCGCGCCCGCATCGATTCTAAGGCTGCCCGACCCCGTATTACTTGTCGAACGATTCGACCGCGTGTACGAAGCCGGGCGCGTTCGGCGGTTGCACGTCATCGATGCCTGCCAGGCGCTCGACTTGCCTGTGTCATACAAATACGAACGCAACGTTGGCTCAGGTAGCAACGTGCGTCAGATTCGCGACGGCGCAAGCTTCCCTCGCCTGTTTTCAATGGTGGAGTACACAGTACAAAAGGCGGCCACGCGGCTTGCACTCCTGCGCTGGGCGCTATTCAACTATCTGATAGGGAACTGCGATGCGCACGGCAAGAACGTATCCTTCTTCTGCAGGCATACCGGACTGTGGCTGGCGCCCTTTTTCGATCTGGTGAGCATCGCGCCTTACGACCGCCTCGATCATGAACTGGCGATGGCTTACGGGGATGGATTCCTGTTGGAGGAGATCACACCTTTTCAATGGGCCAGCTTCGCCCATAGCATTGGCATTCCGCGCACCCTGCTCGCACGCGAGATGCGTCGCATGAGCAAAGCCGCACTTGCCGCCGCGCCACTCCAGGCATCCGAAGCCGTTTACGTGGGGGAAGAAAAAGCATTCGTCGCAAAAATCAGCGCATTCGTGCAGGAGCAGGCAACCAAGCTCGCCGAGATGGCGATGCCGATGACGAAATCAGTGACACGATTTCCGTGACGCTTACCGGTGCACTCCTCCGGACTCACACCGCCAAGCCCGCTGCACAGCTGGCGTCGTCAGTGGCAGAAAATCCAGCAGCGACTCTCTGTCGAGCGCCTGACTGAACAGGAAGCCCTGTCCGATCTCGAATCCCAGAGTCCGAACCCGGTTCAACTGCTCGACAGTTTCAATCCCTTCGGCGACGGTTTTCATCCCGAGTTCGTGCGCCAAGCCAACGATCGCCCGCACTACTTTCTCTGCTCGCCGGCTGGAGGACAGGAGCGATATGAAGGTCCGATCGATCTTGAGATGACCTACCGGCAGGTTGGCGAGCAGGCTTAACGAAGAGTAGCCGCAGCCAAAGTCGTCCAAGGCAACGACGATGTCTCGCTCCGATAGGCGTTTCAGCAAATCCACTACCCCACGAGTGTTCGATACCAATGCTGATTCCGTAAACTCAACATCGAGCCTCGCACTTCCGGCGGGCCAGCGTGCGCATAGATCCAGGATGACTGTAGGCCCATCCCGGCCGCGTAGCTGCACCGGGGAGATATTGATCGCAACCCGCCGCACGTCCCGACCACGATGCCGCCAATAAGCACAGTCGGTTGCCGCACGCTCGAACACCCATCGGCAGACATCGTGGATCGCGCCGCTCTCCTCCAGTATCGGCGTAAATTCCGTCGGCGCGATCCACGCACCGCTCTCGTTTCGCCAACGTAGCAGCGCCTCGACTCCCTGCAGTTCGCCGCTGTCCAGCCGAAACTTTGGCTGATAATACAGATTCAATCGACCACCAGCGACGGCGAGTAGCAGTTCGCGCCTCATTCCGGACGAACCTTGTCCCGACTCGTGTGAGACGACGGAAATCATGAAGACCCCGGTGAAGCTACTGATTCCCGTGTCGAAGACCCTGTCGGTAAGTTAGGGTCTCTGATGTCAGCCATCATAGCTTCGTGCCGCCGTTTCAAAGCAGCGAGACAGCGAAGCGCGGTACGCCCATCCCAATTTTGGGGACACTTGCCTGTCGACCATTGACCGCGCAATACTATCCGCACATTCTCGGTGAGCAAGTGTGCCGGCACCAGTCGATTGGTTCCCTGTGTTATCGTGATCGGACGCTCGGTGTTCTCCCGCAACGTGAGGCACGGGATACCCAGATATGTCGACTCCTCCTGAACCCCGCCCGAATCGGTAATCACGAGCCGCGCCGATTTTACCAATGCCATGAATTCCACATAGCCAAGTGGATCAGTGAGTCGCAGACTTGGGTTGGAGTCGAGGGAATTCCATAACCCGAATTCCGCGAGTTTCTTTCGAGTCCTCGGATGCACCGCAAAGAGCAGCGGTAGATACGCCGAAACTGAATGCAGTTGTGTGACAAGTTCCTCCAGCGCTTCTCGCCGGTCGACGTTCGATGGGCGATGCAGTGTTACGACTGCATATTCCTCACGGCGCAGGTCGAATTCATGCGGTCCTGCCGCAGATTCGATCTGCGGCCTCATCATCTCGTACGAGTCGATCATGATGTTGCCGACGCGATCGATGCGGTGCCGCGCAACGCCCTCGCGAAGCAAGTTATCGTCGGCATCCGGTGATGGCGTCCACAGCACGTCCGAAATCGCATCGGTAACCAGTCTATTAATCTCCTCCGGCATACCTCGGTCGCCACTGCGGAGTCCCGCTTCGAGGTGTATCACCGGAATCCATAGCTTCGCTGCAGCCAATGCGCAAGCAGCCGTCGAGTTTACGTCGCCGACAACGATAGTCCAGTCGGGTCTTGTTAGTGCACAGCAGATCCTCTCATACGCAACCATTACGTTCGCAGTCTGTTCCGCATGCGTACCACTGCCGACTTCTAGATGAAAATGTGGATCCGGCAGCTTTAAGTCTCGAAAAAATGCATCCGACATGTTGCGGTCGTAGTGCTGCCCCGTGTGGACGATCTTTACGTCTATCCAAGGCTCTGCGGACAACACATGATAAAGGGGCGCGATCTTCATAAAGTTCGGACGCGCTGCTGCAATCAGATGAACACGACAAGTCATCGGCAATTCGTCGAGATGGGAATCTGGATCCGCACGAGCGTCACCGCTCGAACAAAGACTGATATTAGGACGTAAGCGATTACACTCCGCTTACGGTCGACGCGACGTATGCAGCACCCTCAATGGAACGCGCTACGGTCCTGTCGCTTTAGCGATCGCCAGAACTTGAAAGTCTGGTCCGTAACGGCATTGCGCAGCATAGCTGGGTAAAGCTGTCCGCCCACCGACGATGGAAAGACATACTCGGAATTGCGAATCATTAGAAGGCGTGGCCTGACATTCTCCAGATACTCTTTAAGCAAATTCGACAACACCGGACGTAGTTTGATGCGCCGCTTACGCGACAGCAACACTCCCTCGTCCAGGGCAAGATCCTTCAGCTTCAACGCTGCTATATCGCGAGTCTCCAGGCCACAAGTCAACATCAGGGCAAATATCATCCGGTCGCGCGACATTAGGGCCGGACCCAGGCGGCCGGTGCGACGCAGCGGCACAAGCGTTCGTGCGCGGGCGGACCACCAGTTACGCATCCGTTGCCCTTGCATGGGATCCTCTTCGCGGCACCCGACGTCCCGAAGCCAAGCGTAGAAGCGACGCATCGTACGCCGTCGGCGAATGGCGGCCGTTCGAGAACGCGCCAACTCCTCATCAAGATAGCGCAACAGGACCGCTTCCGTAGCTCTGACCAAGGATAGTTGCGAGTTACGGACAAGCCATCTATCGAGGCTCCGAAGATCCGCATGATGCTCCATACGCGTAGCTGATCCTACACGGTACTCGACAGTAAGCACGTCGAGATATCGTTCGATCATCTCGTACGACAGATCATGCCATTCGTCAACGGGCGGCGCATTGGAGCAGCTTGCCGTCGCTGCATCGTCTGCACGGGCGTGTACGTCGATATCGATTGCTTCGATTGTATAAGTTTCGAATGTCATCCCGCCTCCGCACACACCACCGGGAAACCGGCAAGCTTCCAGCGATTTCCATTATCCAACTATGAACGCCCTTCAACCTTCGGATAAGAGTTCGATTTGACGGCATTCCACACCGCCCCACATTCGCTCCACGAATTCATAGAGACAAAAAAATCACGCATACGACCATGATCGCTACCCAGATCATCGCTGACGCTCCCACTGAGGCGATGATGCCGCGAGCAGCACGAAGGTCGTCACGATCTAGGGAGCGCCCCTTGTGCTGCGACAGTCCTGATACCACCGAGGGCTCGATCGAGCGCCCGTGAAGGGACAAGCCATGCATTCTTGAAGAACTTGTGTTCATCTACTAAGAATTCCCTCCGTCGACCGAACAGCTATGTTTCATCGAAAGAAGCCATACTTTTGCTGATGAAATTCTGCCCCATCAATTCCCACAGACAAGAACAACCGCGTTCAATGTGGATGAATCCAACGCATGCGCTAATGTTCGGTCGGGCTCGAGGTCGGGCTCGAGACCTGCCTCGTGGTCTGCGACGCATACGCCTGTGTTCGCAGCTCCCCTCTCAGCCGCGCTATGTAGTTCGCTACTTCGAGGCAGCTGCGTAGCGCCTCCTCCAGGCACTCCCGGTCGAACCCTTCCGATGTCGATGCTTGTAGTGCCAGATCCAGATTTCCGACGGCCACATTGAGCGCGTCGTTTATATCGTGCATCAAACTACCCATCGTTTCGCGACTTTGACGTCCGATCGAACTCACCTCGCTTCCTCCATGTTGGTTAACCACTGCACGTCTGCTCATGGCCCGCATTGAGCCACTGCCCTGCTCATCTCGGCGTCGGCGCCCCGGTGATTCACTTCCAAGCGAGCATCATCAAGGCGCCACGGAATCGACCCTCATCGCTACACGGCCAAGAAATTCCCGCATCTTCTGCTGTCCTTCGGCGCTTAGCTCAATATACGAGCGGCGCCGGTCGGAAGGATCGGGAAGGCGCTGTACGAGACCGGCATCGAGCAGATCGTCGATTCGCCTCAGGGCAGTCGTCACTGGAGCTTTGGATGCGAGGCAAAGGCTGGTTACCGCAATTCGACGCCCTGTCAGTTTTCCTAGCATCAGCTCCACAAGCATCTCCCAGGCTGCGTCCGGCAGCAGGGTATCTCCAAAGATGCCACTACGAGCTTCCTGTAATGCCATCAGATTGCGCAGTGATTCGTGTTCCTGCGCACGATCCTGCATATAGGTTTGCACTCTGGCATTCGTTCGTTCTGCGCAGTTTGACACCGCAGTTGCCTTGGCTACAGATTCAGGAGATTCCCCTTGGCTGATGCGGCCAAGTTCCACCGCCAAATAGCGAGCGGCTTGTGCCAGAGATCGCAGTTGTTCCCCGGTCGGCTCGTCGGCGGGTCGGTAATGTGAGCTCAGCGACCGACTCTTCTGCATTGCCTGACGAACCGCCGCCAGAAGAGTCTGTGGCAAGACTGGTTTGAATAGGTAGTCTATGGCCTCCAGGCGTAATGCCGATACTGCGGTGTCGATAGAGGCTTGGCCCGTCACAATGATGAACTGCAGCCATCGCCGTTCGGCGAATTGCTCGCGCACCAATTTAATGAAGTCCAACCCATCGACCTCCGGCATGCGAAGATCCGTGATGATCACCTCGATTTGTTCGTGTTCACGCAGTGCAGCAAGGGCTGAATTCGCGTGCTGGAATACAAGACAATGCCGATCGGCGGGCATAAGTATCCTTCGTTGGATACGCAGCGACCGTAACTCGTCGTCTACCAGCAGCAATCGCGGAGCGGTCGAAGCAGCCTGATGAACTCGACCGATCGCCGCAGACCGATGGGCCTCTCTTCTATTTGGCTGCAACTCAATCATGATTCTACCGATTGACCTGACATCGTCGCGCACACCCTATTTAGACAGAGTCTCGACTGATCCATCGAAGATCACTCGAGAATCTATCCATTTCATCGCCACTTTCGTAAAGCTTCTGTTTCAGATTGGATGCAATGTCGAACCGCCATGCTGCTGCCCATATTCGCGCAGCAACATCAGACTGCAACAGTAGCCACGGAGAAGGGCGATCCAAATTCTTTGGCGCTGGTACGCTTGTGCCCGTCGCCTCTCAAACATGAGCCGTTATGTCGGCACTTATCGATCTAGAATAATCGAACCGCTATCGTGCCGATGCGTTCCGCGGGGACTTGGAGGGGGGGATACGGCGTAACGCGGGCCAAACGCCCGCAGAGAAGGACGCTCTCAGGTGATTCATGTGGCGCTGGATTGATATGAGATATGGATTTTCTTCATCGCATGCTCCTTCGATCCAGCGATACGATCGACCGAAAGCGCCATCCAGGCGAGTACGAAAGGCTGTATCTACGAACGCCGGCGTCGCCTTCAACAGGTCCTCCGGCGACCTGCAGGCACTTTTATCCATCCACGCGGGGTTCGCAATGACGAGCTCCGGGTAGAGTCTGTCGCGAATTTTCTCGAGATAACAGCGATCCGCCATCTGCGCAAGAAGATCTGCAGTTCCCAGAAGATAGCCCAATGTGCGCTCGTTCCCAGTCGCATCAATCTCATGAATTGCTCGCTCGTCGCCCGTGTAATGGACCAGCTCGACCGCAGCCGGATTCGATGTCGCTAGACCGATCTCCTGGAGCGCGCTACGCAACACGTATACGCTGCGTGAAACATGAATCTTGGTCAACTCCGCGCCGTGACTCAGGTGATATTCGTCGATGCGGCGCAGATAGCCAGAATCGTGAAACAAAGCACACAAGATTCCGAATAGTGCACCGTTTGGGCCGAACCGTTCGGACGCTGTCGCATGACGATCATGTCCGGCGAGCAACCGGGTCATGCACAAGCACACATCTAGCGAATGCTGCAAATCGTGATAGGGCGTATCCAACGGACGATAGCGTGGCTCCAGACCGGATACGTAACGTTCGAACTGTGTGAATCCGGCTGCTAATAACGAGTGATCGAAGTTTGGCCAGACAACCTTACAAAGAGCATCGATGTAGGTTCGGACTGCGTTGGAACACGTAACATTTACGCTACCCGTAACATCGAATTCATTGCACCCTAACGGCTTGGGGATAAGGCTTGGGTTGGCGAGTTTCAACAATAGGTTCCGGATTCTCGAGGCCAACTGCTACTTTCACACGGCAGTCATCTCTGAACCGGACCATCGGCTTCGTTTTGAACACACTTATTGAAAGATTTATCAAAGGTTCTCGGGCACCTGGTGTGATCGGCCGCGCAGTTGCTTGTACGTATTGCGAGTGCGCAACGCCGCTTCGACGTACGCTCGTACTTCCTGGGCGGTAGCCTTCTTAGATAACACGGTATCCGCACCGGCATCCAACAGGTCAGCTCGTACTACGGGATTGTCTACCTGAGTGATCGCGATGATGGGCGTCAGACGCCACCGTTCGTTAGATTTTAGCCAGCGAAACAGCTCGTCGCCGCACATATCCTCCATGATGAGATCGCAGACGATGACGTCTGGATCGATGCTCTCCAAGCGATTACGGACCTCCAAAGCGTTGGTAGAGAAGACGATTCTGCGGTCGTCCCGATGCAACATGGCCGCAAGCGTCAGCCGAGCGGTTGCATCGTCGTCGATGATCAGGACGGTCGGTACATTTTGCGTTAGCGCAAATCCAGACAGTGCGCTAGGAGGATTACCGGAACACCCGGTACCCGATTCGATGTGAGCCATAGAATGCCTTTGTGGGAGATGAAGAGCCGAGACCTCTGAGTCGTCTGAGGTCAAACTATAATGAGACATGTCTGCCATTCACTTGCAGCTCCTGCGATTCGGATCCATTCTGACTCTATCGAGAGTCGGCTGAGATGGATCGCATCGACGATCGCGGGGGTGTGCGCGCTAAGCATTCGGACTGAGCGGTACGCGGGTAGAGCTTTTCGCCGACGTTGGCAAGAAATTCGCTTACCAGAGCATGTCCCTTTGGCGTCAAATCAACGAAATGGCGCCTCGCATCCTGAGGATCCGGCCTGCGCACAATGAACTCGCGATCGACGAGTTCGTTGACCCTTCGTAACAAGGTCGTGGCTGAAACGTGTGACCCGGACACCATCAATCCGGACACCGAAAGGCGCTGGCCGCGGTGCTCCGCGCTGGCCAGGTCCAAAAGCATATCCCAGGCTGCATCGTCGAGTTTTGCGCGCGTAATGCATTGCGCTCTCAATTGCCGGAACGTTTCCATCGTCTGCAGTAATGGCGCATACTCGACAGGACTGGAGACTGGCCAGGAAAGCTCCTTTTCAGCAGACGCAAGCCTCTGCAGATGTGCCGCCAGTTCCTGGGCACGTCGGATCAACGCTCCGAGATCGGGCGCACCATGATTGTGCTGCAGCTCCATCACGGTGCGCCGCATGACCCGCTCGACCGCTCCCACTACCTCCAGCGGGGTCGCCGGTTTGGTCAGGAAATCGCATACGCCCAGCCGCATCGCCTCGACGACCATCTGCATGGAAGGCTGCGCCGTCACCAGCAACACGTAGGGCGTGGGTCGATCGAGCGATATGACGCGCTGAATAAACTCCAGACCGTTCATCTCCGGCATGTAGTAATCGCTTAGTACCACGGTGATCCGCGGTTCGTGCGCTAGGGTTTCGAGGGCCGCCTCCGGGGAAACACTCTCGTGACACGTATATCCAGCCGTCGACAGGATCCCGCTCAGAATGCTTAGAACTGCCGAATCATCATCTAGAATCAGTATATCTTTCATGTGACGCTCGTCCTTATACTGAGTATAAGAGCTACCGTCACTTTGCTATTCGGTAGTCGGCCCCATAGGCAAAACGGGAACACGGATAGGATGTTCTCCTTGTCTCGGCACCTCATAGCAATGATCCTTTTTTTCATTGCATATCCTCCAGCTATAGCCAAAGATTACGAAACTACGTTGGCAGTGCTCTGTCCACTGCTCGACGCCCCCGCTCAGACAACGGAAAACGTTCCCCGCTCACGGCGCGGGATTGTTCCGTGATCACGCGCCTTGGAATATGAACCGTTTAACAGATCCAGACTTGTTTTCACGCCCGAGCAACGCATCCCCCAGTACCGTCAACGTCGTTCTGACTCGAACCGCGGTTGGCCTGCTTTCGGGTCTCGCCTTACACCTTATTGAAGCTGGATCGGTAAAGGACGCTCAGCTTTCTCTCGCAGGCCCACCGATCACCTGTGTAGTCATTGGCATGCTCATCGGCGTCGCGGCAGGCCCATGGGCTGCCTTAGTCGCCGCGATCACTGCCATGGCGTTCAATCTGCCCACCGCATGGCCATCTCTAGCAGTCTTGCTCGCGAGTTCACCTGCCGCTGCAGTCCTGCGACGCGGTAGCTATCCGCAGATCGCGACGGCCATTCTCTTTACCCCGTACGTCGTTGCGACCTTATTGGAACAATCTGGACTCAGTCTACATTACGGCGCCTTGACTGCTAGCGGCGCTGCCTGCCTAGCAACCTGCGCCCTGTTCTTGCTGCCACGTCGATGGATGCGATTGAAACGACACGTTCGTCCGAGTTGGCGCCATGTAACCTTCATGGCAGTGGTCGGCAGCAGCACCGCGATAGCGGCGTTACTGACGGCCCCCCGGGATCTCGCTTCCAGCGCCGGCTATGCGGCATTTTCCTTATGCGCAGCGCTGTTGGCAGCGCACGTCGTCAGCGCTATTACCTCTATGCAGCTCTCTCGCACACTCAGCAGCGTTGTCTCGGACGAACAAGATCGACGCGTGAAAGCGAAAACGTGCTTACCGAGCGAAACATTGGCAGCGCTCAGACACCTTGAACGCCGGGCAAGGCGAGCGACTAAGGCAGAACGGTCGCAACGGACAGTCGCTGCACACTACCATAGCGCTTTTGAGAAACAACGTAGCGAGCTGTCTGACAACAAGCGCGAGCTTCAACGGCAAAGCGCCATCCTGCAGCAACAAGCAGCTACCCTGGAGCGACTGCGCAGCGCGCTTGGGCTCGTGCAGTCCCGCTGGAACGCTATCATCGACCGAGCTCCCGACATAACGATCATTGCAGACCGTCGGGGCCGAATTGACTACGTCAGCCGTGCAGTATCAAGCTCCCTTGGATACGAGATCGATAGGCTGATAGGACAATCAATCGGCTTGCTGGTACCACCCTTCCGGATGCTATCTCATCCGCTGAGTATCGCCTCCGATAGCGCTGACCCGTCAGCAGAGCCGCGCGTTCTTGCCGTGCAGTCGACCGACGCACACGTACAGTGTGCTGACGGGAAGGAACGCGAATTTTTCATCACTATCCGCGAGTTCGATGCAGAAGAAGCGCTTGGCTATGCTATTCAACTACGCCACGGCAGCACGACGCGCCGTCACATAATGGCGCTGAAGCGAATCGAGGCGTCCATGAATGCCGCGAGACAGCAGCGAGATGCATTCATCAGCGCCCTAAGCCACGATCTTCGCACTCCATTGCATGGCCTGATCGCGACGCTCGACATGCTACGGGAAGAAACGCTGTCCGCGGAGGGCAAGAAGCGCTTGCGAATTGCGCGTTCTGCAGGACGATCGCTGCTGACGATTGCCAATGACGTACTCGATCTGACGCGCATTGACGGAGGTTCGTTCTCGCTCGATCGCCGTCCATTCGATCTACGCCACACCATACATCAAGTCGTCCAGGAATTCGCCGATTGGGCGAAGCGGCTCGACCTTCTGTTGTGCTCGAGTATACAGGAGAGCATTTCCTCCGCGTTTGTCGGCGATCCGGAACGAATTAAGCAAATCCTTACGAATCTGGTCAGCAATGCCTTGAAGTTCACTTCGACCGGTTCGGTTAGGATCGAGGCGTCGTACGACGGCCATCGTTGTGCAATCGATGTGATCGATACCGGCTGCGGGGTACCCCTGGATAAGCGCGACACTATTTTCGAGCCGTTCATACAAGACAACTCACCCGGCAGGGACAAAATCGCCGGTGCAGGACTCGGTCTCGCCATCTGCCGTGGGCTCTGCAAGATGATGGGGGGCAAGATATCCCTGCACGCTACGGGGCCTAACGGATCGACGTTTCGCGTGATGCTGCCTTTGGAAATTTCCGAGGAACCCGTCACGGAAGAACAAAGCCAGCGAGTGTTTCGGAATCCGACCGGCCGCATTCTGACCGTGGACGATCACGCGGCGAATCGGTATGTCGTCCAGGCAATGCTGGAAACCATGAAATGTTCTGCAACGATCGCCTCGTCCGGCGAACAAGCGTTGGAACTCACACGGACACAATCATTCGATATCATCCTCATGGACTGCTGCATGCCGGGAATGGACGGTTACGAAACTACCAGACGCCTTAGACAGATTCTTCCGCGTCGTATTCCGATCATTGCGATGACCGCCAATGCGTCGGAGGAGGATCGACAGCGCTGTTTGGAAGCAGGTATGGACGACTTCCTTCCAAAGCCGTTCGGGCGAAGTGCCCTGAACGATATGCTGTGCAAATGGCTGGAACCGCGGCCTGATCAGGAGGGCCGCACGCTTGAGACGACTCTCTCTATGCTGCCGATCGTCGACGCCGGTGTTTTCGACGAGCTATGGAAGAACCTGCAATGGCGGAGTGCTCCCATGCGCCGGATCAGCGATTCCTTCATCCAGACAATTCGAGGGGTTTGTGCAAGCCTCGAGCGATTCGATCAGGCCAGATTGCAGCGCGAGTTGCACACGCTGCTAGGTTCGTCCGGGATGATCGGGGCACGGCGCATCGAGCGGCTGGCCGGAGAGCTTCAGGTACTCGTAAGTGCTGGCCATCGCGAGGAGGCTCAGGCGTTGCAGCACGTGCTCGAGGCCTCAGCGGTAGAGTTCGAGCGCGAATTCGTCCAGCGGCAGACTTCCAGCGCCGAGTAAGGACCACTCGGCGAAAACGTCTCAAATAGAGACGGCATGAAGACTGCGTCACATGACTTGTACAGCCGCGGTGTTCATGTGAAATATCCCCCGGACTGCCAGTGTTCAGGACTGCGAACATTCAGAAATGGCTCGAGTGTCCGGAATCGCCAAAATCATCGCTGAGGCTCGTGACGTTCAGCGCGAGCTCGATGCCGACGTTGCGCCGCGCGTCGGCAGGCGAACCTTCCTCCGTGCGCGCTGGAGCTTCTCCAGAAGGTTCATCCTGGATCGTATTGTCGTTGCCCGTCCAGCGGCCGGTAGTTGGAGCGCAGCAGCCGAAAGGAACGCCGGCATGGCGCTATATGCAAGTGGTCGCGACGCTGTACATCAACTAGTCGATCTTCAGTTTGATCTTTCCCGCGGCGCTTCGAATCGGCTCTGACACGAGCTCGACATCCCATGCAGCATCCAGGCCGGGAAAATCAAACCCGTTACGTACTTGTTCAGCGCTCGTGTCGGTTCTCCGCGGCGTCACGACCAACGTAAAAACGCCGGGCCGCTGCTGCCTGACTTGGAGGTGGCTGACAAGCTCATAGCCGGAGTGATGCCTGCCAAAGAACATCGCGGTGAGACTTTGTTGGCTTCCGTCTCGCATCAGAATGAAGTCACCTACTCTACCTCCCTCCATCCTGAACTGGATGGATACGTCCTCCCCGCCGACTCTCTGAATACGATCCTCGGTGTCGTAGCGAATGAATGGATGCGCGGTGTTATGGAAAGAAGTAGCCACGAGCCGCTGCTCGGCGCCCGCGGCAACCGCTTCCGCATAGCCGTAAGTCGGCAGGCTGCGATAGACGCGCGGTGTCATTTCCTCGGCGAGCACGGACATTTCGGTGTGCCCGTACCAGGAGACGATGTTCTCCGACAACATCCTGGAAATCGGCTCGCGATACACGGGCGCCGGGAACTCCGAACCCAGCAACACGCCCTTGAGTTGCGCGCGAAGACGCCGCAGCAGTTCGGGTGCGTGCGCCTCGGCGAGCACGACGAGCTCTGCGACCAGGCTGGGATATCCATGTATCCAACGGATCTCGCCGAATCGCCGGGACGCGCCGATTGCTTTCAAGACGGTAACGAAAGGCACGGCCGCATTAACCACATATTCATTGTGAACCGCGTTGTAGCGAATGGGTTTACCGTCGTCGAAATACTTGCCCCTGAGCGTCAATTTTAGATCGCTCGGCCGATATCCCTTGCGCCCCCAGATCGCGTGCATATGTGCCCACTCACGAGCGAAAGCGCCACGGTCAAGATATAAATCGAGCGCTCTCCCGGAGGTCCCCCCAGTCGTCGTCATGTAGCTGCCGGACAGTTTTCCTGCGCGCTGCTGCAGGCTGAACGCCTGCAAATCCCCTTTCGAGATGATGGGAACCTTGTGCCAATCCGCCAGCGATGCCAACTGCTTCGGCCGGAACCCATTCCGGTCGTAGAACCAACGGTAAAAAGGCACATTCGAATAGGCGAACATGGCGATGTCGCGAAGTCGGGCGAAGACCCACGCCTGCTGCGTACTCGCATCGCGAGAAGCAAAGCGCCTCAGCTCACGACGGGACTGCGAGTAACGGGGCCCCAGCCGCCACGAGTACGGCGCGGCTGCGAGCAACCGCGCGGCGGGTTCCGGCAGCTTCTCTACAGCGGTCTTCAACCGATAAAGAATGCCCACTGCGCGATTAATCTCCCTGAACCTCATTGTCTACGGGCCGCAGCGCCACCGCCGGCAAAAACTCGGCGAGCTTGGACTGCGGTTGCCGTTGCACTTGCGGACCTCGACCCGCGCCGCTAACGGCCGCCATGCTGGAGCATGTCGCGGATCAAATCGACGATCGCGCCGTTCTTCGCATGCGCTGCCGGAAATTTCACAAGGCGGTGCTTGCCTGCGGCGACGAGCTGATCGCGAAGCTCACGGGTGCCGTAGACCCGGCCGATCGCATCGGCTGCAGCTCGCGCGTCTTTCGCACGATAGTAGACGGCCGCATCACCGCAGACACCTCGGGCAAAATCCAGATCGGTCGTGATGATGGGCAACGCCATTGCCATCGCCTCGGGGTAGGTTGCCGAGAAGGTTTCGAGGAGCGTGGGCATGAAGGCCGCATCGCATGATCGGTACAGACGCGGCCCGTCGATGATCTCGATCGGCCCGATATTGTTGATCATCTGCGCGACCCCCAGCTGTCGCGCGCGCGCATTGATCCGAGCCAAGGCCGGCTCATCGGGGCGGATCGTCGTGACGAACTCGAAGTCCTCGCCCAGACCGCGGCGCGCGAGCTCTGCGGCGACGGACGGAATGATCTCGATGTTCTTGTGCGGATAGTAGGCTGAAAACGTCAACAGCCTGAAGCGCCGACTCGGCTTCAGCAGGGCGGGGCGACCATCCGTGCGAAGATAGTGATCCGCACAACCGTTGGAAATTACCGCGATCCGCGCGGCGGGGATCCCGAAGCGGCGATTCAATCCGCGTCGCGCCACTTGTTCCTCCACGAGCCAGCGATCCGCGGCCCGATACCACAAGCCTCGATACACACATGCCAAGGACACCAGGATCGATTTACGCCAGCTGCCCAGCACGCTGTAAGCGATCGATGTGGCGTGCGTGACCCAGCCAGTGGCAACTCCGCACAGATGCGGCGAGCGGAAACGAACATAGGCGGGGCCGAAGAAGGTAAAGACGAGATTCGGCTGAATTCTGCTCTCCAGCGTCCGCAGCGCTCGCCGCACATTTCTATTGCGCGCCGGTGCGTCTTCGAATACGTGCACGTCGAGTGCCTGGCTGGAAATTCCGAATTTCTCGAGCTGCTTTGCGACCGGCACGGAAAGCGCGAAGTGCCAGCGCAACCCGGTGTCTTTTTCCAACACATGGCGGATAAACGACACCGCTGCCTGTATGCCTCCGCCGACCACGACCGACGTGGCGTTCAGCAGCACCTTTTTTTCCTGGCTCATTGCGCGGCTCTCGAAGCAGCTGTGCCGGGATGCATTCCGAGCCGCCCATCGAGGATGCTCAGAAGGCGCTCGGCGTTGCGCTCTGGGGTGACTTCCGCGTACAGCTTTGGCGAGCGTTTGCCGTGGAGCCGCGCAAGATCCGGGTCACCGGCATAACGCTGCATCGCCCCGACCAGCGCCATCATGTCTCCCGATGGAATGGCAAAGCCGTTCCAATCGTGCCTGATGAGGTGCGCGGTTGCGCCGCACGCATCCGAGGCAATCACGGCTTTGCCGAATCCAGCGGCTTCGGCGATGGTCATTCCCCATCCGTCGTAACGTGACGGTAGAACCAATACATCGGCCGCCTCCAGCACCGCCCCCAAGCTCTCGAACGGCACTGCCCCCCGCAGCAGAATCTGCTGCCGTAGTCCTCGCTCTTCCAGGACGCGACGGTACCGGCCGCGGCTCTCGTC
>Ga0265293_10007875_pt1 | contig 16165 bp, 16 predicted proteins | sample Munlanlewell138R_FD_192505 | JGI IMG/M metagenome (GOLD analysis project Ga0265293, IMG submission 192505) | Leachate microbial communities from a municipal landfill in Southern Ontario, Canada - Leachate well 138R | ecosystem: Engineered > Solid waste > Landfill > Unclassified | place: Canada...
ATTGTCTAACGATTCAAAAAACTTTATAAAATTGTTGTCAAAGCTGAAAAGTTCTGAATATTTGATAATAAAATTATATATCGCATTCCTGATTCCGGCATTAAAAGATTTTTGAATAAATTCCGGGCGGCTATCAGAAGATATCTCTGAAAAGTTTAGAGCTAAAATCGGAAAGCTGTTTCGCAGCGGTGTCCGGTTCTTCCCGATGTATAAATCGCCGAAAAGGCGTTCAAAGTCAGCTTTTCTGTTGATGTCGTAATAGCATTCGAGGGTTGATATAAACAAACTTTTGCCAAACCGGCGAGGTCTGAAAAAGAAGACATAGTCGGAACCGAGCTGCTCTAAGCGCTCAATAAACTTTGTTTTATCGACGTAATAGCCGTTTCTTTCTATTATTTCTGCAAAATCCGATTTTCCGTAAAAAATCTTCTTCAAATCTATCACCTCGCCTGTTTATGGTTTCAGTATATACGCAGCCTAAGATATTTTCAATGTGCGCGACCATTATAATTTTTGCCCTAAATTCCTGCCTATTTGCATCAAAGAAAACGATTTGCAACGCGCAGAAATAAGTCATACAATATCTTTAGGAGTATCATGTGATTTCACTTAGAGAATTAGCAATTGAAAGGCCTGTAGGCTCAAAAAACAACGAAAATATAATGGAGCTTCTTTGCAAGGAAGCAAAGACTCAGGGCTTAGACCTCATCAGGTTACCAATTGAAACAAAGTGCTGGTACCACAAGTATTCTTTCGCCGAATATAAAGGGAAAAAAGTTGAATTGCACCCTAGTCCCTTTTCACATCCATTCTCGGGAAAAGGCAAAGTTGCATTGTGTAGTAATTGGAATGATGTTAAAAATAATCCTGATTCAATATTGATCTTCCAAAAGCCAATGACCGAAGAAACATTGATGCCGTTATGTTTTCCGGTATACTTTCCCCCGGAGCATAAAGAGAAGTATGACATTATTAAAGAAGCAAGACCAAAGTGCATAATAACTGAGACCGGAAAGCACAAAATGTCAGGGCTTAATCCATATCCATTTTTTGAGGATGGGAACCTTTCATTTCCCAGTGCTTACAAAGATACGGAACCCTTTTTTACAGATCAGGTTGAGACATATATTGAGATACAATCAGAATGTACAAAAATAAAAACATCACAGGTTTTATTTAGTAAACAAGGAAAAAATAACTCTATTATCGTGATATGCGCACACATGGACAGTAAATACGGTACACCCGGTGCTCTCGATAATGCTGCGGGTATATTCACACTGTATAAATTATTTGAAAATCTTAAAGAGGAAAAGCTGAATTCGACAATACATTTTATACCATTTAACGGAGAGGAAAATTATAGTATCCCCGGTCAGATGCAATATCTAGACTTCATCAAACGCGAAGAATTACATATAAGTGCAGTAATCAATATTGATTCCCCGGGATTCTGTGGTTCACAAAATGCTGTTTCATTTTATAATATTGACATAGAAGAACAGAATTTATTACTTAAAAAAACAAAAGATATTAAAAAAGGTCAAGAATGGTACGCCGGAGATCATGCTATGTTTTCCTGCCAAAATATTCCTTGTGTTGTTGCAACATCAGATAACTTATTTGAAAAAGGAATTCACTATACACACACAGAAAAGGACACAACAGACATCGTAGACTTGGAATTGCTTAATAAATTATCTTCCGACTTAAAAATAATAGTAAAAGAACTAGATACTAAAGCCTAATATAAATATTTAGGAGAATTATATGATCTTTATTTGCTTTCTTCTGATTGTTTCAATTTTTCTGATTTCTGCCTTTTTTGCCGGGAATATTTCGACCTTTATTAATTTTGATAGTATGTTAATTGTTTTTTTAGGTTCTGTTATTTCATCACTTTCAGTTTCTCTTGGACGGAAAACGATATTACTAATCGGAATAAAACAAATGTTTGAACTCAAATTATATAGCAATAGAAACATTGAAACAGGTAACATGTTTAAAACAATTTCAATAATGACTATAGCAACCGGTGTATGTTCAACAGCGCAAGGATTAATTACAAGCTCACTGATTAATTTAACAGAATATTCAACAAAACAAATCTTTTCTTACGCATCATTTACAACTATATATAGTATCATCTTAGTATCCTTTCTTTTTGTTCCAATTATATATATCAATAGTGAAAAATAGCACATCTGCATTAATGCAATATTATATAAATTTTAAATAAAATAATAATTGAAAATTGTCAGTGTGGGAGAAGACAATTTAGCGTTAGGGGGGTCCGAAAAACATGTTTGAGCCGGGAGTGTGGCGCTGAAAATGAAATTACTACCAAGTTTTTATGTACTTTTGCTGTTGGCGACTCTTTTATTGCCGGGGTACCGCCCCGCCGAAGACCGGAGCATCGACAAGACCTGTGCCGCCAATCTTCGAGTGATCGGGGTGGCGCTAGAACGTCTCGAGGCTTCGAAACCCGCGACCATCAGAGGAATCGGGGAGACAATCGCGGAATATCCTGTTCCCGAAGGTGGCGAGAGCTCGACATGGCCCGAGTGCCCGCTGGTCCATGAAGCAGCCCTTGAATTACTGCCTGAGAAATCGGGCTACACGGTCATCGCTTCCGGCGGACAATTCCTGGTTTGCTGTCCATACCACAGGACTGTAGCTGATTTCCGTTCCGGTTCCGAACTTTATAAAGACCCGATCGCGGCCCGTCTGAAAGCCAAGGCGAACCGGCAAATGCCTGACATCCGGATGCCGGGGCCCTTCCTGATGAATATCCTGCTCTGGTACTCGCCCGGAATCGCTCTTTTCTTACTCCGGCGATGGTTAGGGCCGGACTCGCTCAGTTCTCTCACCCGATTCTACCGGAAGGCAGTGCGCCTGGTGACCATTGTTATTCTGATCGTGGTCATCCCCGGAAACGTCGCGTTATCAACTCCCTCGGCAATCCAAGCCCTCAATATTACGGCAGTGTTCGCCCTGATCAATTTACTGTGCCTCGCCTACCTGCGTAAAAAGGAGGTCCGGGAAAATGAAAAAAAAGGATAAATACCTGAAAATAGTTGAGTGGTCAGATGAAGACAACTGTTACATTGGTTCTATTCCGGGATTCCTGGGCCCATGCTGCCATGGCGACAATGAACAAGAGGTCTACAAACAGCTTTGCAATCAAATCTGAGCCTTAATCAATTGTGCGAAAATCTTTTGAAAAACTCAATAACACTTGACGATAGTATCATATGATATATGAAACCACCCTATGAAATTACTAATAAAATTCTCTCATTGTATGGGCAAATAACTGAAGCTCTTGGTATTTGTCAGAGTATTTTGTTGGTTAAACCGGAAGCGAAACTTAGAAAACAGAATCGAATAAAAACAATTCATTCTTCATTAGCTATTGAAGGAAATACATTTAGTATTAATGAATGATTTGTTTGTCTATTTACAAAAAGACACCGATCTTGAGATAATAGCTTGATATTATAAACAAATCATTAAGAGAAACAATAGCAGAATCAATGCCAACAACATCGAATTATGCAAAACGCATTGAATATGCATTATCACAATTAAATGATTGGTTTGATCGAAAAGAATACTTAAACATTTGTAAGGGTATTTCCACCGCAATAGCGAGTAGAGACATTAAGCAATTATTGAAAGATGGTTTAATAGAGTCTAAAGGCTCCGGACGAATGATGAAATATCGGAAAAAAAGTAGTGCCTAACAACTGCTTCAACTTGATGTTTTAGCACTATACCGGGCACAAAGGACAAAACAAAAAATTAACAAAGCTTATGAAGCAAAAACTTAATAGTATTTTTAGTTTTTTACAGGAAAATAGGTGTTACAACAAAGTTGTTCAGGAGAACTTCTATCTTTCGGCAATAAACCCGCTCGAAAAAACAGAAAACAAAGTAATAAAACTTTTGTATGACATTGCAAATACCCAAAGCCAACCAAAAATTGATAAATTAGCTACTTTCTTTAAAAAGATTTGCGAAGAGGCACACACACTTAAAACATTTAAAGGCTTTCTAAGCAAATTTTCCAAAAATCCGGATTTGAGTTTCAAAAATCTTTATGAAAGTCTTAGAATTCAAAGTGGCTGGGGTAATAAAACTGCAGCTCTTTTTGTAAAAACAATTTTTCACTTGCATAATGGTTATTACAAAAGCGAGTTAAAAATTTGGGAAGATGCCCCCAAGAAGATTGAAAAAAGCGATGATTTTTATTTGCCTGTAGATGCGGTCATTATTGCAGTTTTTAAGAAAATTGCCCCGGATAAAAACTGGAATTTTAACTTGGTGACAAACGAAATTAAAAAATACTTCAAAGGAGAAGAAATTGAAGTTTGGGATGATCTCTGGTTTTGGGGATTTATTACTCAAAAAGGTGGCGGAACAAACAGAATATTTGAATGGAATGAAAATAAGTATTGGATGATGAAAGAAAGTGAAAAAGACCCCTCTAGGATTCTTGAGATAAAATGTAAAGCAAACAACTTTATTGAATTGCTTAGTAAGTAACCATTTTTTCGCAACAACACCTTTCAAGATAGTTTAATATACAGAATATTCAACCAAACAAATCCTTTCTCTTTGTTCCAATTATATACGTCAACAGTGAAAAATAGCACAGCGAAAACGATTTGCAAGTCTTAGAAATAAGTCATACTATATATAAAGTTGGGCAAAATGAATCAAACGCGCACTGCATACTATCACCTATTTGAAATCGGAAGAGGTACAGCCATGATCGGTAGAGAAAATAAAAGAGACAACGATCTCTTTTTCGTTTGCAGCCTGATTGAATACATCGCACGAAAAACGAAAAATACCAAAGCCGATGTTGTTTCAGCAATCGGAAACAAAAAACTCATGAAAATTTTTCAACTTGCAGATGTTTATCACAGTGAAAACATTGAAAAGCTTTCTGACGAGCTGATCAGAGAATACAACATAAAACCCGGGCACTTCGACAATTTGTCTAATTGCTTGTATTCGGTTCCAACCCACTGGGATATAGGCAAAGTTTATAAGCGTCTTCTACTTGAAATAGAAAAAGAAACGGGCGCAGATCTTATTGATCTGCTTTACGAGGTTTTCAATTCGCCCATTGCTAAAAAAATTGATGACTACAACTCAAGTATGTACTACGAAAACCCTGATTACATTTATGAATCTTATAAGCAAGGCAAACCCTGTGAAGAGTAAAAAATTCAGACAAATTATCATCGAAACAGGGGCAATTGTATAATCCGGAGTTTAATTCCCCCGAATTCGAGGGGTTTAGAAATCAAGCCGGATTGAACAATAGCACAGAGAGAACTATTTGCAAGTTGTAGAAATAAGTCATATTATGTATAAAGTTGGGCAAATCGGGGGTGGGAGAACGAAAATGAAGAAGATAATTACTTTGCTGGTCATCGCTTTGTTGGCGGGGTTTGCCTACGGAGCCGAGAAACCGGAATACAAAGGCACCATCGACTATATACAAAAGACCGGTCGGTTGTGGGGCATTGCAGAGGTTAAGATAAACGACGACAACTCTGTCACCCTGATTGATGCAGAATCGGGATACGGAGCCGGATTGATGATGTCCCTTTCCGAGGTTAAGGAATCTGCAAATCTGGAAGTTGGTCAATCATGTTCTCTCACTGACGGTCATCATACCTTTATCGAATACAAGTTTACAGAACTGAAAGACGGCAAAATAACGTTCTTCGTTACCGATAAATTTGATGCGAGAAGTTTCGGAAGAGGCGTCAAAGTAGAAGCCAATACGCTAACTATTAGCCCTTACAAGGATGAAACGGAATCCCAACAAAAGAATTCACCTGACAAAAAATAACTGAATCATTTTCTGCAGGTAATTCTAAACGTTAATATATTTTATCTATTGCGAGGTATCGACTTGCCTTTATGGAATCCATGGTGTGGCTGTCATAAGTTTAGTGAAGGATGCAAGTTTTGTTATATTCACAAGGGTGATGCTAAAAAAGGTGTAGACACCAATATAGTTTATAAAACAAATAAGTTCTACGCGCCAATCGAAAGAATGAAACGATCAGGCGAATACAAAATAAAGCCAAATCAATTAGTTTATATTTGTTTTAGATCAGATTTCTTTATCGAAGAAGCCGATCAATGGCGACCTGAGTGTTGGGAGATAATAAAAACGAGATCTGATCTTCATTTCCTTTTTCTTACTAAAAGAATTGAACGTTTCTACAAATGTATACCGGAAGACTGGAATACCGGTTACGATAATGTAACTATTGGTTGTACCATAGAGAATCAGGAAAGTGCTGATAAACGCTTAACAATGTTTAAGAATATGCCAATCAAGCACAAGAACATTATCTGTCAGCCATTAATAGAAAAAATTAATATAGGTAAATACTTAGAAAATATTGAATTGGTAGTTGTCGGCGGTGAATCTGATCGGGACGCACGGCCATTAGATTATGATTGGGTTCTAAGTATACGTGATCAATGTATTACACATAATACAAGTTTTCAGTTTAGACAATGTGGCACATATTTCATTAAAGATGGCAAAAACTATAAACTAAACGTAAGAGATCTCTGTAGTCAGGCTAGAAAAGCAAATATTGATTATGCAAAAATGGATTGAGCAGAAAGCAGAGCTTGAAAGAATTGTAATAGTATAATCCGGAGTTTAATTCCATCGAATTCGAGGGGTTTAGAAATCAAGCCGGATTGAACAATAGCACAGAGAAAACGATTTGCATGTCTTAGAAATAAGTCATATTATGTATAAAGTTGGGCAAATCGGGGGGTGGGAGAACGAAAATGAAGAAGACAATTACTTTACTGGTCATCGCTTTATTGCCTGGATAATTGACAAAGCAGTATCAATTTGATACTATATTAATATGCCAATAAAAATACGTGAGCTCATAAAAATTTTAAAAGAAAATAACTTTGTTGATCGCGGGGGCAAAGGAAGCCATCGTAATTTCTTACACCCTTCGGGTGCAAAAGTTACAATTTCAGGCAACCTCGGCGATGATGCAAAGCCCTATCAAGAAAAGGAAGTTAAAAAGATGGTTAAGGAGGTCCGGGAAAATGAAAAAAAAGGATAAATACCTGAAAATAGTTGAGTGGTCAGATGAAGACAACTGTTACATTGGTTCTATTCCGGGATTCCTAGGACCATGCTGCCATGGCGACAATGAACAAGAGGTCTACAAACAGCTTTGCAAAATCCTGAATGAATGGATAGAGATTCATGAAAGTGATCAATTTCCTTTACCGGAAGAAACGAGCAATAAAAATTTTTCAGGAAAATTTGTGCTTCGCATAAATAAAGAACTACACAAACTATTATACATAAAAGCTTTGCAATCAAATCTGAGCCTTAATCAATTGTGCGAAAATCTTTTGAAAAACTCAATACTAGATAAAAAAACTGCATAACATTTGCGTCGAGGTGGAAGACTCGACCGGATCGCGGGTCTTGCTTACGCAACACCCGCGCCCGTCTCGTTTTCCCTGTCATGACAGGCGTCCTACAATCAAAATCCTTGCGGCTCAGCTCCGCCTTAGAATCACTGAAACATACACAATCTTATTTTCAGCTTGCTCATGCACCCGCATACTGGTAATCTTTGTACAGGCAGATGAAGTTATCGCAAAAAATAAGAGATAAAAACAAATGCAATACTGTGCCAAGATTGAAAAAAGAAGATAGAATGGAAAAGTGGAAGATCTCAAAAGCCTGCCGCCCATGGCGGACTAAGAAAAGATTGAGGAATTAAATGAACAAAAAAGACCTATCAGAAAGAGATATTATTACTCAATTTATAATGCCTGCGATAAAGAAGGCCGGTTGGAATATTGAAAAACAGGTTCGTGAAGAAGTCTATTTTACTGATGGTCGCATTTATGTAAAAGGCAAAATAACGGCTCGTGGTACAAGAAAGTTTGCAGACATTATTCTTTACCATAAACCCAATATCCCTATTGCCATTATCGAAGCCAAAGATAACAAGCACACAGTAGGTGCAGGTTTACAGCAGGGTCTTGCTTATGCAGAAGTTCTTGATATTCCGGTTGTATTCAGCTCAAACGGTGACGGTTTCTTAGAACATGATCGCTCAGGCTATTCTTCACAGATTGAAAGAAATCTTGATTTGAATAGCTTCCCCTCTCCCGAAGAGCTTTGGGAGAAATACAAACATTTTAAAGGCATCAAAAGCAAAGAACAGGAGGATATTTCATCTTTTGATTATTTCTTTGATGCTTCCGGCAGAAAGCCAAGATATTATCAGCAAATAGCGATCAACAGAACCGTTGAAGCCATAGCAAAAGGTCAAGACCGAATATTGCTTGTAATGGCGACCGGTACAGGTAAAACCTATACTGCTTTTCAGATCATATATCGCCTCTGGAAAAGTGGAACCAAGAAACGAATTCTTTTTCTTGCAGACAGAAATGCCCTTATTGACCAAACCAAACGAGGCGACTTCAAACATTTTAAAGATAAAATGACGGTAATCCGTAAGAAGGTAATCGATAAAGCTTTTGAAATTTATCTGGCTCTTTATCAAGGTTTAACCAACTATGATGAAGATAAAGATGCATACAAAGAATTCAGTCCTGATTTCTTTGACCTGATTGTTATTGATGAGTGCCATAGAGGGAGTGCCGCAGAAGACAGCGCATGGCGTAGCATTCTGGAATATTTTTCTACAGCTACTCATATTGGTTTAACCGCTACACCAAAAGAAACAAAGCAAGTATCGAATATCGAATACTTTGGCAACCCCCTATATACCTACTCATTAAAGCAGGGAATAAATGACGGTTTTCTTGCTCCCTATAAGGTTTTACGAGTTGGTTTGAATGTTGACCTTGAAGGATGGAGACCGGATTCTAATGTTCGAGATAGTGATGGCAATCCGGTTGAAGACCGAGTTTACAATACAAAGGATTTTGACAGAAACCTTGTTATTGACGAGCGGACAAAACAAGTCGCCGGCAGAGTTGCTGAATTTCTTGGAAAAACGAATCCATTAGATAAGACAATCGTTTTTTGTATTGACATTGAACACGCAGAGCGAATGCGCCAGGCACTTATAAACGCCTCTCCTGAAGAAGCGCAGAAGTCAAGTAAGTATGTAATGCGAATTACCGGTGATGACCAGGTTGGCAAGCGCGAACTCGACAACTTTATCAATCCAGAAGAGACTTATCCGGTTATTGCCACGACTTCAAAGCTGATGACAACCGGAGTTGATGCCCAAACCTGTAAGTTGATTGTTTTGGATTCCAATATTAGCTCAATGACAGAGTTCAAACAGATTATCGGTCGTGGTACTCGAATCAACGAAGAATACGGCAAGCAATTCTTTACCATTATGGACTTCAGAAATGTAACCGATCAATTCGCTGATCCGCGCTTTGACGGAGACCCAGTGCGAGTAAAAGAGATCAAAGAGGATGAAGAGTTTACCGAGGAAGATGTTTTCCCAGAAGAGGAAACTGTAATCGATGATGTAACCGGTGAAGATGTTCAATTTGATGATGGCGAAAAAGATTATCCGCAAACACCGGAAATCATCGATGGTGGTGAGATTATCGGAGAACCACGAGGCAAAATCTATGTAGCAGGTGTTGATGTTTCCATTCTAAATGAACGGGTTCAACACCTTGATGCAAACGGCAAGTTAATTACAGAGAACTTGAAAGATTATACGAAAAAAGGCCTTTTAAAAGAATTTCGCAGTCTCGAAGATTTTTTAAGCAAATGGAACAGAGCTGAAAAGAAAACATTGATCATTGAAGAGCTCGAATCTCATGGAATTATCCTTGAGAATCTGAAGGAAGAAGTCAAAAAAGACCTCGATATTTTTGATCTGATATGTCACGTCGCCTGGGATATGCCGGCCTTGACCAGACGGGAACGAGCGGAGCAGGTAAAAAAGAGAAATTATTTTACCAAATACGGTGACAAAGCCAGAAATGTGCTGAATGCGTTGTTAGATAAATACGCCAGCGAAGGCATTGAGAATATAGAAGAGTTATCTGTTTTGAAAGTTGCCCCATTTAACAATCTTGGAACACCGGCAGAGATCATTAAGATTTTTGGCAATAAGGGAAACTATCTCAACGCCATACGAGAGCTTGAACAAGAACTTTACAAGGTGGCAGCATAAATGAAAAACATTGGAAATATAATTAAGACACTGCAAAACATCATGAGAAAAGATCAGGGTGTTTCCGGTGATGCTCAGAGAATTGAACAGCTAGGCTGGATGATAACCCTGAAAATCATTGACGACAAAGACACAGAGCTTGAACTGATTCAGGATGATTACACTTCCACCATTCCATCAGAACTACAATGGCGCAATTGGGCGGCAGACAGTGAAGGTATTACAGGCGATGCTTTAAAAGAATTTGTAGATCAAAAGCTTTTCCCCGGCTTAAAAAATCTGGATGTTTCAAGTGGCAATAAACGGGCTGCTATTATCAGAGAGATTTTTGAAGGTACTAACAACTACATGAAAAACGGTACTATCATCAGACAGGTGATTAACCAGTTAAATCAGATTGATTTTAATGTTTCCGAAGATCGTCATCTCTTTGGTGATATTTACGAAAGCATTCTCAGAGACCTGCAAAGCGCCGGAAATTATGGGGAATTTTACACCCCCCGTGCTATTACTGAATTTATGACCGATATTATTAACCCCCGCTTAGGAGAAAAGATACTTGATCCTGCATGTGGAACCGGAGGTTTTTTAACCTGCGCTATTGAAAATATCCGCAAGCAGGATGTAAAGGGAGTAGAAGATTTAAAAACTCTTGAAGCCACTATTCACGGAAAAGAGTTCAAGCCGTTGCCTTTTATGCTTTGTGTGACCAATCTTATTTTGCATGACATTGAAATACCCAATGTTGATTATACTGACAGTTTGAACAGAGAGTATACCGGAATTAGGGCAAAAGAACAGGTTGATGTTATTCTGGCAAATCCTCCCTTTGGTGCTTCGGTTGCCGATGGCGTCCAAACCAATTTTCCATTAAATTACAGAACCACAGAAAGTGCTGATCTTTTTTTGCTTTTGATGATTCGCTACCTGAAAGAGCGCGGTCGAGCAGCGATTGTTCTGCCTGATGGATCATTAACAGGCGATGGCGTGAAATCTCGTATCCGTCAGCATTGGTTGGAAAGCTGTAATTTACATACAGTTGTAAGACTTCCAAATTCTGTGTTCCAACCCTATGCCAGTGTCGCAACAAATCTGTTGTTCTTTACCAAAGGCGAACCGACAAAAGAAATCTGGTATTGGGAACATAAGCTTCCCGAAGGCGTGAAGGCCTATTCCAAAACTAAGCCGATTCAGAAGAGCGAATTTGATGGTTTGAAGAAATGGTGGGATAAACGCAAGGAAAGCGAGCAGGCCTGGAAAATACCAATTAAGACTTTGGAAGAAAACGGTTTTAACCTGGATATAAAGAATCCGCATGTTGCAGAAGAAGAGCAGTCCTTTTCAAGCAAAGAACTTTTAACCATGCTTCGTGATTCGTTTAGGAAGAGCGATAAGCTACTAGAAAAACTGAAAATGGAGCTCAATAATGAATAATTGGGTTAAGCTCCCTATAGGCGAAATCTTTACAATAGAAAAAGGCTCACTTCAAAGTACAAAGTGTATTCATGGCAACTATACCTTTATTACAGCCTCCAGAGAATGGAAAACACATAACGATTATTCTCACGATTGTGAAGCGTTGATTTATGCAGTTGCTGCTTCGGGGTCTTTAGGCAGATGTCATCATTATAGTGGGAAATTTATTACAAGCGATCTCTGTTTTATTCTTAGAGCAAAAGATGAAATTAAGAGACCTATAAATTACAGATTTTATCAGAATGTTTTCAGGTTCTTAAAGGCAGACATTGTTGCGAAAACAAAAGCGGGAACCTCAAAAGAATCTATCAGCCAAAAACGATTTTCTGCATATACATTGCCCTACATTGATATAGAACATCAATCATACTGGGAAAACAACCTTAATAATTTAAATAAATATATTGAAAGTTTTGATGAGGAATCAGCAAACCAATCCTCCTACCTCACCAAATTTCGCCAGGCGATTTTACAGGAAGCCATTGAAGGCAAATTGACTGCCAACTGGAGAAAAGAGAATCCTGTCCGTAAGGGTGATCCAGAATATGATGCGGAAGCTTTGCTGGAAAAGATTCAAGCCGAAAAAGATAAGCTGATTAAAGAAGGAAAAATCAAAAAACAGAAACCGCTTGCACCAATAAAAGCTGATGAAGTCCCGTTTGAATTACCTGATGGATGGGTTTGGACAAGATTGGGGGAGATTGCAGAATCATTATCAACTGGCCCTTTTGGCTCTATGTTGCATAAATCAGATTATGTGGCAAACGGAATACCAGTAGTAAATCCAATGAATATATCTGATTCTGGCATAGTAGCGGATACTCGGATGATGGTATCAGATTCTACGGCAAATAGATTAAGCAGATATAAATTGATGCAAAATGATTTGGTAATAGCAAGAAGAGGCAATCTATCCAAATGTGGCATAGTATTCAAGAGGCAAGAAAACTGGTTGTGTGGAACTGGCTCCTTCTTTATGAGGCTAATGACTGTAAATATTCATTTTTTTGTAATGGTATATCGCTCAAAAGTATCCCAATCTTATTTACTGCAAGATTCCATTGGGCAAACAATGGATAATTTAAATCAAAAATTGCTTTCAAAATTGCCGATAGCGCTTCCACCTCTTGCCGAACAACAAGCCATTGTCGATCGTGTAGAAAAAATCCTTTCCATGGTTGATGAACTAGAAAAGCAGGTTACAGAGCGAAAAGAGCAGTCAGAACAATTGATGCAAGCGGTTTTGCGGGAAGCCTTTGAGGAAAAGTCTCTCGCGAAGGAATAAGAGCAGCACGCATAAAGCTTTTTGCGTCCTTAACAATCTTTGCGAGATAATTTCTATAAATCGAGAGATTGAATCATGACACAGCCGTTAAACCAATCAGAAATCATCCTCTACAGAACTGAAGACGGCTCGGTCAAAATAGATAACATCTTCCAAAATGAAAGCATTTGGCTGACACAAAAAAATGGCTGAACTTTTTGATGTTCAGAGACCAGCTATTACAAAGCACCTGAAAAAGATCATTGAAAGCGCTGAGTCGGATGAACAAGTGGTTAGTTCCATTTTGGAACATACCACTCAACATGGCGCTATTGAGGGTTAAACTCAAATAAAAGAGACCAAATACTATATGATGCCATTATAGACGTAGGCTACCGGGTAGAATGATGAAGAAATAAAGGATTTAAACGAGTTCGCCACAATGTATCTTGAGTATGCCGAAAGCCAACCTAGGAAAAGAAGAACCGTAACCATGGCAATATGTTGCTCTAATTTGATTACAGTGAGAACTTCTTCGGCGTTAATAACACACTCTTCAATTTTATCGGCGCAAGTAAAAGCTTCGTCAATATCTATAAATCTGACAAAATAACCGTTCGGGCGAGTTCAATTATAATATCAACAATAACATCAGAGAGAACTATTTGCTATGCGTAGAAATAAGTCATACAATGTATAAAGTTGGGCAAAAACTTACACTAATGAGTTAAACTAGGAAGATGGATAAACGAATTGAGATATGGAATATCTTGCACGATGGGGAGATAACAGCCATCGAGGGTGAAGACAGCGATACTCTGACCATGTTTGTGAGTATCCCTTATCTTCGACGGAGGCTTAAGCCAATTGGAGACAGTTTCGTTCTGACTATGGAGGTAGACCATGAAGGTAATGGCATTCAACGGGAGTCCGCGTAAAAAGGATTGGAATACGGTCGTTTTGCTCAATAATGCACTGGAAGGTGCCAAAAGCAAAGGGGCAGAAACTGAACTTGTCCAGCTTTACGATCTAAAGTTTTCCGGCTGTATAAGTTGTTTCGCGTGTAAGCACCGTGACCGAAAGAAAGATGGGGTTTGCTCTGTTCAAGATGAACTTACCGCTGTGCTGAATCGTGTGAAAGAGGCTGATGCCTTGATCATAGGGTCTCCCGTCTATTATGGTGCCGAAACGGCTGCTACTCGCGCTTTTCTGGAGCGACTGTGCTTTCCATACTTGAAATACTCCAAAGATGGGCGCTCTCTTTTTCCTCGGCGCATAAATACAGCCATGCTCTATACCATGAATGTTTCTGAGGATATGCTTTCGAAGGTCGGCTATGACCGAATGTTCTCTATGACACAGTTTATGCTGCAATTACATTTTGGCGCGTGCGAGTTGTTTCTTTCAACTGACACTCTTCAATACAGTGATTACGACAAATTCGAGTCGGAAGCTTTTGATAAGAATGCAAAGATGCGGCGTCACGCGGAGGTATTTCCCGACGATTGCAGAAAAGCTTTTGAATTGGGCGTGAGAATGGCATCCGGCGAGGTTCCCGAGGCAAAACCGATGTCATGGCATGAATAAATGCCGGGCGGTTGAAATAAATGAAAATTTTAAGAAGCGAAAAAGACTACTATAATGCTCTAGTTCGGATTGAAGAACTAATGAATGGTTAAAAAAATGACTTGGAGAACTACCGGAACACTTTTACAGCCTCAAAAGGCGGACTTCAGTGAGTTTGAGATTCTTGTTCCGGCGGTTGAGGGAGCACGAATTGTCGGTATTGGCGAGGGTGCTCACTTTGTTGCGGAGTTTTCACTGGCCAGAGCCAGTCTTATTCGCTATTTGGTCGAGAAGCATGATTTTAATGCGATTGGTTTGGAATGTGGCGCGATTCAGGCTTCACGGCTATCTGAATACATCAACTCAAATGCCGGGGATCATGAACTTGAGCGATTTTCGGATCCCCTGACCTTTTCTTTGTATGGATCAGTGCTGACTTGGATAAAATCATATCTACGCGAATCTGGAAGAAAACTGCAGTTAGTCGGAATCGATTTACCAAACACCTTGAATCCAAGGGATGACCTAGCGCAATTGGCCGAAATTGTCCGGGTCATCGATCACCTCATTAAACCGGATGTTGATGAGCTGACTCACTTGTTGGCATCCATTGATGGTCAGTCGGCGGTTATTTCATCAGCAAAATGGGGGGAGATAGAAACGGCTCGCCGGGAGAAAGCTATCTCAGGGGTAACCAGATTGAAGCTCCGTTTGGCATCTCTTGCCCCGCTCTTGAAAAAACATGCCAACGGCGATTTGTTCCGAAAAGCCTCTGATCGAACAGAGTCGATTGAGTATACGTTGGAAACCTTGCGTATAATGAGTACTTTCTTCGATGGCACGTCTCTAGAGGGAGATACTTCCGTGCGTGATTCTTATATGGCGCGCGTAGTGGATAGAATGGTTCGAGCAAATCCGGAGATGAAGATAATTCTGTTGGCGCACAACAATCATTTACAAAAAACTCCGGTCTCCTTTTCGGGCGAGCTTACGGCTGTTCCCATGGGGCAGCACCTCGCAGAGAGGGAGGAGAAGGATTACCGTGCGATTGCATTCACCCATCTTGGGCCCACTGTACCGGAAATGCAATTCCCATCGCCCGGCAGTCCTCTTGGATTTTCTGTTGTGACCACACCTGCCGACGCAATCCGTGAGGATAGTATGGAACAGTATATCATCGATACCTGTGGCACAGAGGATTCATGTCTGACATTGACAGATGCGCACATGGAAGCAAAGCGAATGCGGTCCCAAAGCGCATCTGTAGAAACGAATTTGAGCGAGGCATTTGATGCCGTCGTCTGCGTTCCAAGGGCGGGCAAGGACAGCTCGGTTGTCCTATAAGAACCGGGAGAGATGAAAATGACGGAGAATAACCTGCCAATCCGGCGGACGGGTTTCAACCGCCGGCTTTTTGCGGTTATTGGTTGGGGTCTTCGGCGGGGGTTTCGGTGCGGGGGTCTTCGGCGAAGATTTGGGGGATTCTGTTTTTTTTGGAAATGTATTTCTGAAGGTGGGCACGAAATTTGTTGTTGTTGCTTGCGTAATGGAAACAGTCTTTGTCGCCCACTGCTATTTTAGGGTCGCCGCCGTGTTCGAGAAGAAGAGCAAAAACGTCGAAGTGTTCGTTTTGAACTGATATGATAAGCGGGGT
>Ga0265293_10007877_pt1 | contig 16164 bp, 17 predicted proteins | sample Munlanlewell138R_FD_192505 | JGI IMG/M metagenome (GOLD analysis project Ga0265293, IMG submission 192505) | Leachate microbial communities from a municipal landfill in Southern Ontario, Canada - Leachate well 138R | ecosystem: Engineered > Solid waste > Landfill > Unclassified | place: Canada...
GTGCCTTGCAGTTAATGTATGAATCCATTATAGATCTTTCACAAGTGGCAGGAATGGATTTTGGTACCGTTCAACCTTCAGCCGGTGCCCACGGCGAGTTAACGGGGATGATGATTATCAAAGCTTATCATCAAAATAGAGGGGATACGAAAAGAACCAAGGTAATCGTGCCGGATTCCGCTCATGGTACCAACCCGGCTACAGCGGCTCTTTGCGGTTTCAAAATTATTGAAATCAAGTCTCTGCCCAGTGGAGAGGTTGATGTAGAGGCTTTAAAAAGAGTTGTAGATGACGAAACCGCGGGTTTGATGTTGACTAACCCCAGTACCACGGGTATTTTTGAAACTCAAATACAGGAGATTGAAAAGGTTGTTCACGATGCCGGCGGTTTAATTTATTATGACGGTGCCAATATGAACGCCATCATGGGTTATGTTCGCCCGGGGGACATGGGTTTTGACGTTATTCACTTTAACCTGCACAAAACATTTTCCACTCCCCACGGCGGCGGAGGTCCGGGGGCAGGCTATGTAGGGGTTAAGGATTTCTTAAAGCCCTTTTTGCCAAAACCGGTGGTATCCTTTGATGAGGCAAATAGTCGTTACTTTTTAGATCATAATCGCCCCCTATCTATTGGCAAGGTAAAAGGTTTTTATGGTAACTTCGGGGTAGTGGTTAAAACCTATGCTTACTTGAAAGGCTTAGGTGGGGCAGGGCTTAAAAATGCCAGCGGCAATGCAGTTTTAAATGCCAACTACCTGATGCATCGGGTAAAAGATTATTATCATGTAGCTTTTGACCGTACTTGTATGCATGAGTTTATCATCACTCCGAAAAAGATTAAGGATACAGGTGTCAGAACCTTAGATATTGCAAAGAGGCTGCTAGACTATGGCTACCATCCTCCCACAGTTTATTTTCCGTTAATTGTGGATGAAGCAATGATGATTGAACCTACGGAAACAGAAACTAAGGAGACTTTAGACGGCTTTGCGGAGGCTTTAATCAGTATTGCAAAAGAAGCCAGGGAGAATCCCGAGTTGGTACTGGATGCTCCCAGGGACACCATCGTAGGCCGCTTAGATGAAGTATTAGCTGCCAGACAGCCAAATCTACGCTATAAAAAGTAATGCAATGGAGATGGTTGCCGATGCCTTTGATTATTAATACCTTATGCACTCGGCATGATTGGCAACTGTCTAGACAAAATGAAACCCTGCGGCCGGAGGATTTTATTCCTATAAGCTGCAGGGTTTTACTTCTGTTCAGACTTGTTACCGGGTATTAGAAAACCCCGGTTTTATTCTTCTTCTGCCGGGTGTCTGGGGTTTTCGGACACAATCATAACGGCCTTTGTCAAGGCACTGTAAACATCGGTCCGATGTTGGGTTTCCAGGATATTGATTTTGGTATAAACCTCCCCCATCGTTCTGGCAACATAGGCGGGTTTCAGGTGGTTTAAGGCTATGGCAACTATATCATGCTGACAACAGGCACAATGGCACATTTCCGGATATTTTTCCAGTACATTGGGCAAAAAGCTCCAAACGATATCTTCCATATAGTTCTTCACAAAGCATTTGGATTGAGACAAAATCATAACCCCCTTCTTTAGTAGCTACCAGTTCCTACTTCTTTATTTCTTCAAAAAGTCCTGCCTAGGTAGAGGTTCTATTTACCTTTTTAGGGTAAAGTGCTAAAATTGAGTAACAGTATAAATTAAAGGGGTTTTTTCTTTGACCGGTTTAAGAGTCCCGGCCTTTGGTAAAATTAATATTTCTCTGGATATCATGGGTTTAAGGGATGACGGGTACCATGAATTATCTTCCGTCATGCAATCAATAAAATTGGCTGATTGGCTGACCATTAAGGCTGATGATTCCGGCAAAATTAAACTTGCCGGCAACTCATCCACCCTATCCTTGGGTGATGATAATTTAATTATAAAGGCTGCCAAGCTATTGCAAGAGACTTTTTGCCCCGGGAAGGGTGCGGAAATTTATTTAGAAAAAAATTTGCCTATCGGTGCGGGTCTTGGAGGAGGTTCCAGTGACGGGGCGGCTACAATGAAGGCTCTCAACCACTTATGGGGCTTAAACTTAACCACCTCTACCCTAGTGGCGTTGGCCGCTCAATTGGGCGCGGATTTACCTTTTACCTTGGTGGGGGGAACGGTTTGGGCCCGGGGAAAAGGTGAAATGCTGACAATTTTGCCTCCGGCACCAAAATTGTCGCTGGTGCTGGCTAAACCTTCTGTTAGCCTTAGCGCGGGTGAAGTTTACCGCTATTGGGATCAAAATTTCGGGACTTCAACTTATTCTACCCCCCAAGTGCTGGCGGCTTTGGAAAAGGGTGAGCAAAAACAGCTGGTTGCTTCTATGGGCAATGATTTGGAAAGGGCAGTTTTAGGCTTAATGCCCCGGGTGCAAAAAATTATTGATCGGATGCACGCCTTCGGAGTGGAAAGGACCTTGGTTAGCGGTAGCGGTCCCGTGGTGGTCGGGGTAGTTAGGGATGAGCAGCAAGGTATCAGCTTAAGGGATCATTTGCTCGGATCCTACGGAGAGGTTTTTTTGACTTGCACTATTTAAAGGAGTGGAGGGATAATAAAATTGGGAAGAAGATTGTTTCCGGTGGATTTGGAAAGTTACAAGCCTCTTCGGGAGGTAGTTTTTGAAACCATGAGGGAAGCCATTATTAAAGGTAGCTTGGCCCCCGGTGAGCGCTTAATGGAAGTGCAGCTGGCGGAGGAATTAGGGGTTTCCAGAACCCCTGTTAGGGAAGCCATTAGAAAGCTGGAGTTGGAGGGTTTGGTGGCCATGATACCCCGAAAAGGTGCTTATGTGGCTGATTACTCCATTAAGGACATTACTGAGGTTTTTGAGATCAGGGCTGCTTTGGAATCTTTCGCGGCCGGGTTGGCCTGCGAAAGGGCTACCGAACAAGAATTGGATGAGCTCCGTATCTTGGCTGATCGGGTTTGGGAAATGGCAAAAAATAACGATCTTAAAAATATAATTCAAGTTGACACAGATTTTCATGAAAGGATTTATCAATCCAGTCGGAACAGCCGTTTGATACAAATGCTTTCTAACTTAAGAGAACAAATTCACCGTTTTCGTTCCACCTCATTGGCCTCCCCGGGCAGATTACAAGATACTTTGGAGGAACATAAAGGTTTAGTGGAAGCCATTGTAGAAAGAAATATGCCATTAGCCCAAAGGCTGGCTTTGGAGCATGTGGAGAATGCGGAAGATATTTTTTTGGAGTCTATAATTAAAGCTCAAAAGGCAAAGGAAATCTAATAAATCAGCAAGTAATTGCAAAAACTGAGGGGTGTGTAAAATGTCTTTAGATGCAATAGTTTTGGCGGGTACTTCTAAGCGGGGGGAACTTTTGGAATATTGTCGGGTCAGCAATGAGACCTTAATTCCCATTGGGCAGAAAATGATGATTGAGTATGTAGTCGATGCCTTGAAAAAGGTTGCTTCTATCAATAAGATTGCCATTGCAGGTCCTCAAAAAGAGTTAGAGCCTGTTTATGGGGACGATCCCCGGGTGGTACTGACCGAACAGGGTGATTCCCAAGTAGCTACCTTATTAAGGGGCCTTGAACTTTTAAAGCCGGATCCAGAACAAAATATTATTGTGTCTGCAGGAGATATCCCCTTTTTAAATCATGAATCAATTGAAGATTTCCTGGAACAATGCTCACAAAGGGCGGGGGATTTGTACTACCCCATTGTTCCCAGAAAAGCCAATGAAGAAAGGTTTCCCGGGGTAAAAAGAACTTATATTCATTTTAGGGAGGGCGTCTTTACCGGCGGGAATATATTTTTATTAAAGGCGGGCATTATTGAACCCTGTTCAGTGGTAGCCAGCAGATTAATCAGCCTGCGGAAAAGCCCTTTTGCCTTAAGCCGACAAATTGGCTGGGGCTTTATTTTGAGATTTTTACTGCGCCTGCTGTCCATTGAGGAAACAGAAAAAAGGTTTTCCCAACTGCTGGGAATCCAAGGCAGGGCAATAATTTCTTCTTACCCGGAAATAGGAGTAGATGTAGATAAATTAAGCGACTTGGAGTTAGCAAGAAAGGTATTGGTTAATTAGGTCCATTAGGGGCCTAATTTGTTTTTAGGGGCAAATAACCCCTTCTAGGCCCGTGACAGAAGCCAAAGATGAATAAAAAAAGAAAAAAATGTTAAAATTATAAGAGAGTGGCAGGAATTTCATGGCAGAAGTAGAATTAGAATTAGTGATCAGGATTTTACTCGTGACAGAAGGGTGGTGAGTTAGTGAACATTACCGATGTGCAAGTAAGGAAGATCAATTTGGAAGGTAAAATGAAGGCGATAGTTTCCGTTACTTTCGATGATGCCTTTGTGGTTCATGACGTGAAGGTTGTAGAAGGACAGAATGGGCTTTTTGTGGCTATGCCTAGCAGAAGGACCCCCGATGGGGAGTTTAGAGATATTGCCCATCCGATTTCCCAGGCTGCCCGAAGTATTATTCAGGAGGCAGTATTAAGCGCCTATATGGCACATAAAGAAGCTATTTAGACTTTGGGAGCGAAAGCTCCTTTTTTGTTTTCCCCTGAAGCTTCTTGCTAAATAAAAGATAAAAGTGTAAGCTATAAAGGGGTTTAAAGGATAAAGGGGTGGGCTTAGGTATGACAAAAACAGCGGCGATAATTTTGGCTGCGGGAAAAGGAACCAGAATGATTTCGGCTCAGCCGAAGGTGCTTCATCGCCTAGGTGGAAAATATCTGATTCAACATGTTATTGATGAGGCAAAAAAAGCGGGAGTTGATCAATTAATTTTGGTTATCGGACATGGAGGGGAAGAAGTTCGCTCCGCTTTGGGGGCAGAATTTACCTACGCTTGGCAAAAGGAGCAGTTAGGGACCGGCCATGCAGTAATGCAAGGGGCCGCCTATTTGGATCAAGATACGGAACGGGTAGTGGTTTTGTCGGGGGATGTCCCCCTCTTAAGAGGGGAAACAATTTTGGACTTGCTAAAAAGTTTTCAAAAGGAACAAGCAAAAGCAGCTATTTTAACCGCCAAATATGAGTTTCCGAAAGGCTACGGGAGAGTTGTCCGGGATTCGGCAGGGAAGATACAAAAAATCGTTGAGGATGCGGATGCAAACTCGGAGGAGTCAGCTATCAAAGAAATCAACAGCGGTACATATTGCTTTGCAAAAGCTGAACTGATAGAGACACTAAAAAAACTTGAACCTGATAATGCTCAGGGGGAGTATTATTTGACGGATGTAATTCAGGAGTTTAGGAAGAAGGATCTGCCAATAAGCGGGCTGATGACCGCAAATACAGTGGAAACCATGGGGGTCAACGATAGAACACAGTTGGCAGCGATGGAAGCTTATTACCGTCAAGAGATAAATCGGCAGTTGATGCTGGCGGGGGTGACCATGATTGACCCCAAAACAGTTTATATTGATGCGGAGGTGGTTGTAGGTCAGGACACCATCATCTATCCCTTTACCACTATTCTAGGAAACACCAGCATAGGGGAAGGCTGTATTATGGGACCCAATACCACGATAATTGACAGCAATATAGGTCATAGGGTTACAATCAGGCAGGCTGTGGTAGAAGAAGCAAAAATAGCCGATGAATGTAGGTTGGGGCCATTTACCTATTTACGCCCCGGCACTGAACTGCAAAAAAGAGTAAAAGTGGGAGATTTTGTTGAAATTAAAAATACCCTAGTGGGGGAGGGCAGTAAGGTTCCTCATTTAACCTACTTGGGGGATTCTATTTTAGGTAAATCTGTTAATGTGGGAGCGGGTACTATTACCTGCAATTATGATGGGAAGAATAAGTATCAAACTGTCATTGAAGATGAAGCCTTTATAGGCAGCAACAGTAATTTAGTGGCACCCCTTAAAATTGGCAAAAAAGCCTATGTGGCAGCGGGATCAACTTTAACTAAAAATGTACCCGCCGGCTCTTTGGCAGTGGCTAGGGAAAAGCAAAGAATAATCGCAGATTGGGAAGAAAAAAAAGCAAAAAAAGAGGATTAAATCTAAAGAACTAGTAATATAAGAAGAGGAATAGGCAAGGGCGGTGGATAGATATGTCAGGAAGTAAGCGCAAATTTAAAATATTTTCCGGTAATGCCAACCCGGCACTGGCCCAGGAAATTTGCGATTATGTAGGAGTATCATTGGGGAATGCTAAGGTAAGCAGGTTCAGCGATGGGGAAATAGGTATTAATATTGAGGAGAGCGTCAGGGGGCAAGATGTTTATGTAGTACAGCCCACTTGTTATCCGGTAAATGAGAATTTAATGGAACTTTTGATTTTAATTGATGGTTTGCGCCGGGCCTCTGCCAGGCGGATTACTGCAGTGGTACCCTACTATGGTTATGCTAGGCAGGAGAGGAAAAGCCGCGCAAGGGATCCCATCACAGCTAAGTTGGTGGCTAATTTAATTGTGGAGGCAGGTGCTAGAAGAGTGTTGGCCATGGATCTTCATGCCAATGCAATTCAAGGGTTTTTCGACATCCCAGTAGATCACCTACCTGCTGCTCCCATTTTGAGTCAGTATTTTTCAAATAAAGATATCTCGGACTTGGTGGTAGTTTCCCCGGATGCGGGCGGCGTTAGTAGATCACGCAATTTTGCTTACCGCCTGAAGGCAGAAATAGCAATTATAGATAAAAGAAGACCTGCCCCAAATGTATCAGAGGTGATGAATATTATAGGACATGTAGAAGGCAAAACCGCAATCTTAATTGATGATATTATTGATACCGGCGGCACCATCACCCAAGGTGCCCAGGCCTTGATGGATTGGGGGGCAAAAGAGGTGTATGCCTGTTGCACCCATCCTGTACTTTCAGGACCCGCTATAGATCGTTTAAACGAATCCGTGATCAAAGAGGTAGTAACCACTAATACAATTCCTTTGCCTAAGGAAAAGCTATCCTCAAAAATTAAGGTTCTGTCCGTGGCCCCTTTACTGGGGGAAACCATTATACGCATCACTGATGATTTGTCTGTCAGCACTCTTTTTGACAATCCGTCATAGTTAGATTAACTGTTCAGATATTATGCAAACAAAGGACAGGGCTACCCACTTCGCGAATGGCAGCCCGTTGAGCTGAGCAATTTATGTCGGAAGCAGGATTAATGCGCTTCTGCTTAGAACATACTTAAATAGCGTTTTTAGGTTTTAATTTGAAAAGAAGGTTGAGGAGGAAAAGTGTATGGAAATAACCAAAGTTTTAGCAGAAAAAAGACAACAATTAGGCAAAGGTGAAGTAAAACGCTTGCGTAAACAGGGCTTCGTGCCCGGCATTCTTTATGGAAATAATGTGGCCAATTTGAACCTAGCCTTGTCTGACAAGGAACTGAGAAAAATAGCCCTGGGTTCAGGCCAAATTATTAAAGTGGTAGTGGCCGGTGAAGGGGAACATAATGTGCTGGTTAGGGACTATCAAAAGCATCCTGTTACCAAGGAAGTAATCCATTTAGATCTGTTTGAAGTTTCCATGACGGAAAAATTGACAACAGTAACCGCAATAGTAATTGCAGGAGAAGCTAAAGGAGTTAGCCAAGGAGGCATTTTGCAACTAGGTGTCCGTGAAGTTGATATTGAGTGCTTGCCGGCGGATATCCCTGAAAGCATCATTGTGGATATAAGCGATTTGGATCTTGGAGAGATGGTTAAAGTGGAAGACTTGACCGTTCCCGCGGGAGTTACGATTTTAAGTGATCCAGAGCAAATTATAGTCAGTGTGGTTGCACCTCAGTATGAAGAAGAGGAAGAGGAGGAAGCAGTGGAAGAAACTGTGGAAATCGTTGCTGAACCCGAAGAAGAATAGACGATAAAATTAAAGCAATACAAGTTAATCTAAAAAGGACAGGTAATCCTTACCTGTCCTTTTGTAACTACCGATTTATTTGAAAATCAAATAAACAACCAAGGCTGTTAGAACCATGATGCTTTCCAAAAAGACCAGCTTTTTTAGAACCTTATTAAATTCTGCCTTAAAATAGTCAATTGTTAAAGTCAGGCAAAGATGCATAGGGCTTAACATGGTCCCTGCCGTCCCCGAAATAAAAACGAAAACCGCCGTTGGTAAATTAACATTTCCGCCGACTGCCGCAACTACCAAGGGAAAGGCTATGCCCACATAAAAGCCTGTTTGCCCCGTTAAATAAGCAATTAAAAAGCTGAGAAGACCTACCACCGCTATTTCGGGAATCGGTAAACTACCTAAGAATTCCGGCAGGGCAGCCAAAGATCCTGTAGCTGTCATGGTTTCTTTGAAAAACATGATGCCCCAAATAATGGCGATGGTTTTAGGCACGATTGCTTTACGGGCCAAGGCCAGAAACTTAATGGGGGTATAGCGGTGTTTAATTGCTAGGCCAAGGAGCACAATGGCAACTGCCAAGGCCGGGCCTACCGAGGCTAAGACCAATCCAACAACTAAGAAAACCGGTAAAGTGCTAGAAACAGCATCCCTCAGCAATTGGCCTTTGTCAGCTTTTAGGGTCTTGTTGGCTGTGTTTTGATCTTCCTCAACCTTAACAGCCGCTAAAAAAGGAATGCCGATTAAAATCATCAGTAATCCCATCGGCAACAGCCCTAGGATCATTTTGGGCAGCGGTATTTTCGTAATGGCGGAAGCCAGGAGAATACCGGGATAAATGGGCAAGAAAAATTCCCAGATATGCCTATAATAAAAGTTAATAAAAGCCTTGTTTTCTGCAGAAACCCTTTCCCCAACAGCCTTTTCCACTAAGGGAGCCGAAAAGAGAGCACCCCCCGCACTGGGCATCAGCCCTATAAAAGCAGGCAGCAGTCCCATAACAATTCTGCGATCCTTAAAAAGTCCCGTTAATGCATCCAGCATACGGTCTAAGTAGCCTTGTTCTCGCAATAAGCGTTCCAGCACCATAATTAGGATTAAAACCGAGGCAATTTCTATGGTATCGGGACTTTTTGTAGCATCCCAAATTATCCGTAAAAGTTCCGGTGGTGTTGTCAGGTAAAGCAGTGCCAGCAATAGCGATGATCCAACCATAACCGGAGCCAAAGGGAATTTACGCCACAGGAGAATTAAAATGATCGCAAAAACAATTAATAATTTTGTTGCACCCATCCATCTCACCCTCTTGTTTAGGAAATTTATTAAAGCCGAAAGCCTTAATATTATGATTTTTAATTATTTTCACATTATAACTTATCATCTAGGGTTTTGCCACCTAATTTTATAACTTTTGTTGTCCGATAGCTTTTACCGGACATATTTTCCCCAGCTATGGACATTGCAGTTGGTAGAAAAATGGCTAAATAGCAGCTATAATATGAAAATTAAGCCATTAATCTATTATTTTAGTAATTAAAAGAGGAATCATTATTAACATAGAGAATCTATTATAATATTTTGGGATCGTTTCAGAAGATTTACTCAATTCACCAGCTATAACAAGGAGGCAGATCATGGAACTTACATACAGCAATGTTTGCCCTTCGGATTGCAGGGCTTCATGTAGAATTAAAACCAAGGTCAGGAACGGCAAAATCGTGGGAATAAAAGGAGACCCTCTTGATGAATATACCAAAACCTTGTGTGTTAAGGGTTATGCACAGTTGAATAAGGTTTATGCCCCGGATCGAATAGTCCATCCAATGAAACAAAATGGTAAGGGAACCGGTAGGTGGGAGCAAATTTCCTGGGAGCAGGCATTAACCGAGATAGCAAAAAAGTTGATTGCTGTTAAAAAGCGGAACAATAATTTATTTCCTGTTTGTCTTAACAAGTATTTAGGCAATATGGGACTTCTTTCTAAAAGTATCGAAGGATTTTTTAATAGTATAGGTTTTATTACCAAAATGGTAGGTTCCCCCTGTGTTGCCACAGGTGTGAGTGCATTGAACCTGAGCTTCGGAAAGTGCAAAAAACCGTTTCCTGAAGATATGCTAAATGCAGACTTAATTATTATTTGGGGAGGCAATCCTGCCTGGACAACCACTCATCAGATGCGCTATATTTTTGAAGCTAGGGAAAAAGGGGCAAAACTGGTAGTAATTGATCCTGTTCTGACAGCTACCGCGGCCAGAAGTGATTTTTACATCCAGATAAAGCCAGGTAGAGATTTAGAACTTGCTCTTGGAATAGCGAAAGTTTTGCTGGATGAGGATTTGATAGATAGGGATTTTCTTATTGGTTACTCAAATGGATGGTCTGAATTTAAAGCATTATTGGAAAAGGTTGATCTGGCTCAGATTGAGGCTATCACTGATATCTCTGTTGTTGAAATTAGAAATTTAGCAAGGTTGATTGGTAATAGTAAACCAATGACTATTTGGTTGGGTGCCGGGGTACAGCATACTGCAACGGGAGGGTTGGCATTTCGTGTGATATCTGCTTTATCAGCTATGACCGGCAATATTGGTGTGTCCGGTGGCAATATACATTACGCAACTTTTGAAGCTTGGGAGTTTGCAGGGGAATTTGCCTCTATAAAACCCGCTGGCACCACGACGAGTACCGAAAATAAAGGCGAGGTACATGGGCACCGTTATATAGGCACAGGGCGTTTTGCCGAATTAATGTTTTTAGAGCCTCCCATTGATTTTTTATGGGTGGCTTATCATAACCCGGTTGCTCAAGCACCTGATTCAAATGCAGTAAAAAAAGCGCTAGATTCGATTGAAACGGTGGTAGTTGCGGATCAGTTCCTTACTTCTACGGCTGAATTGGCAGACTATTTTTTACCGGTGGCTTCTCATTATGAGTATGAGGATATTGTTGTTTCTTATTGGCATTATGGAGCCGCCATCAATCAAAAAGCGATTGAGCCACTGGGGGAAAGTAGGTCTGATTTTGAAATAATGCGGGAGCTGGCGATTAAACTTAACAAGCTTTCCCCGGGGTTTAGCTCCTTTCCCGTGAAACGGTTAGCGAGTGATTGGCTTAATTTAGAAATGGAACCCCAGTATCCTAGGCTTGGAATAGCCGATTACCATGAATTAATTGATCATTACAGAAGGGTTGATCTGGCGGAAGTACCTTGGCAAGATAAAAAATTTATGACGCCATCAGGGAAATATGAATTCCCTTTGGAACTTGCATTAGGAAATAATGATTTATATGTAGGCGAAACAGGAATATACCCTTTTCGCCTACTGCGGACACGTAATTTTGCCACTCACAATTCCCAGTATAGGGTTTCTGTTTGTATGAAAGGTCTGTCTGAAAAAACCAGGGTTTTGCTGCATCCCGAAATAGCTAATTTAATAGGGGTGGAAGAGGGTATGAAAGTAAAAATATATAATCAGTTAAATGAAATAGTCTTGCCCGCAAGCCTCTCAAAATCTATGCCTACTGATATAGTTGTTGTTTACCTGGGCTGTGAATTTGAACAGGAATTTGAATTTAATAGTATTATTGCTTTAGTTGATACGGATTTGGGAGAAGAGTATGCTGATGGTAAGGGTTTGGCCTTTAATGATACCTATGTAAATTTGGTAAGGGCGTGAAGGATGTTGAGAAAACAGTTGGGCTTTTTATTTGATACCAATCGTTGCTTGGGTTGCAGAACTTGTATAACAGCTTGTGCAGAAGAAAAAGGGCTGCCTATTGGGGTTTATTTGCGGAATGTTGAGTTACATGAATTACGAAAAGGTGCCCAAATAATAAAATATTATCTTTCCACTGCATGTAACCATTGTAGTAACCCGGAGTGTTTCCGCCTTTGTCCGGAACATGCTCTTCGTAAGCGTCGGGATGGAATAGTATTGCTAAATGAGGAAAGATGTACGGGCTGTGGTATTTGTGTAAGAGGTTGCCCTTTTAAGGGGGTGGCAATGAATACCTTGACCGGTAAAGCGGTGAAATGCGATTTATGTCAAGAAAAATTAGATGAAAAGAAGTTGCCCGTTTGTGTTGCAGCCTGCCCGGTTGAGGCACTACGTTTAATTGATATCAGTGAAGTTGAGAGTAGAAATCTTGATATAGTTCGAAGGTTGCCTGGTGTTGCAAAAATTCAAATAACAAGACCCGCAATACGCTACCTTCCATTAAGATATGGAAAACAAGTATTAAGACTGTGAGGGGGAATTTATAATCATCGGTTATTAGAACAGATTTTTTAGTGTAACTTGGGCCTTACGATATTGCATGAAAGGATGTGTGGAAATGAAAATATCCTGCACAAGCCAATTTATTCACTCGATTATGGTTTTAGCAGAAGGCCATAGTATTTCCTTTATTGCCGGGGCCATAGCAAAAGAAGTTGGAAAAACTGTTCTTGTTACTGACGCAGCCAATCGGGTTTTGACAATTCATTCCCCAGTGGGTGGAACCCACGATGTTGGGGCATTTTTTCCCCTCGAGCCAGGGAAAAATGATAAAATTAAAGTGAATTATTTTTCAGAGGAGAATGGTCTTAGTGAGGGCCAATGGCAAACAAAAAATGGCCCAGTTAGTTATGTTTATTTGCAATTAAAAGTACCCGGCAGTCATTATGGTAATCTCATTGTTTTATCGTCGCTTCGGGGGTTAACGGCTACACAAAAGATGACAATTCAGCAGGTAGCGATAACCATTTTATTAGCTCTAAAAGCACAATTAGATCAGGAAACCGAGCGAACAAGCTTTATGGATGAAATTGTTTATGATGTTTTGTATAATAATTATGATTCAAAACTGGTTCTTTATGAGAAAGCCAAACATCTTCACTGGAGTGTGGATGGGCCTTATGGAATAGCGGTAGTAGATGTCCCCTTAGATAAAATTTTGGCAGCAAAAAAAACGGGACCTAGTCAATTTAATTCTTTTAAACCTGTTTATACCATTATTAACGAAAAGATTGTTGTGATTCTATCACTTATAAATTTACCCAACAGCTCAATCAAGGGTGCCATAACGGAATTTGGCAAGGAATATTTAAGTAACCTTAATTACAATTTTATAAAAGATGTTCGCATGGGAATTGGTGCCGTGGGGAATTCTTTAGCAGATTTGTATAAAGGCTACCAAGAAGCAAAGATTGCTGTTGAGTTAAGCAGGGCATTTGATATGGGTAGTATTTGTTTTTTTGATGAAATGGGTTTTTTGAAATTTATTTTTACAGCACCGGCGGAAGAATTACAAGAATTTAAAAATAGGATTCTCTGGAAAGTCGTGGCTTACGATTTAGAGATGGGAACGGATTTGCTAAACACCCTCAGAACATATGTTGATCGGCGAGCCCAAGTAGCTAGTTCGGCGAAGTCCTTATTTATTCACGAAAACACTTTGCGTAACCGACTGAAAAAAATAGAAGAATTGTTAGATATGGATCTTAATCAGGTGGATCACCTTGTCAATATATATATTGCCTTGCAAATTTCAAACATGGATGATTACGGTGAAAATTAGTAGTATTTTTAAAATGGAGTTTTCCACAGGAGAGGCTCCTTTTTTTTGTGAGGTTCTACAAAGGCAAATGTCCGAACCTATTGTAAAATTAATTGTAAGAAGCCTGTTTGCTTTCAGTTTAGGGGTCTATTGGTAATGGCTTACGGATTGTTAATTTGGGGAGCTTTTAACTAGGAGTGTTGAGCAGTTAAACTTGCAATCTTCAAGTGGGTAATGAATTGCAACTTATCTCATTGAAACAATTGTAGGGGTCATGTATAATAAAATTTATTTTATCTAAAATAGAATTTTGAGGGAGTAATTAATAGATGCATCAGATCTTTATACTTAACTACGTATTTGCATGGGTAGCAGTTTTTCTTTCAATTTTTTTGTGTACCAGTTACTTCCTGCGTAAAGGTGTACAAAATTCCAGGGGTCAACGGAAAATAGGCTTGATCAAGATAAAAAAAAGTCTTAAATGGCCCCATATCTGGCTTGGTTTTGGAGCGACTGTCTTGGCTGCAATTCATGGACTGTATTCATCTACAACCCCATGGTCAATAAATGTCGGTACCGTCAGCTGGTTACCTTTGATTGCTCTAGGTTTAGGCTGGATATTCAAAAGATTTCTTAAAAGCGGCTGGTTGCGTTTGCACGGGCAGTTAACGCTGGTCTTTATAATATTAACAGTTTGGCACGTGATCGATGTAGGCGGGATAAATTTCTTTAAAATTCTCGCAGAAATTAGAAATCCCGGAAAATACGAAATAGCAATTGATCCGGACTTAATGCCAAAACCTCCCGAAATAAGGTTGGAAGAGGAGCCGGAAGAAAACCAACCCGGACAAGAGGATCCCAGGACGGAAAAGGGCATAAAAGAGGAAGAAACTGAAAAGCTCGATTATTATTTTGCATTTACGGATCTAAAGTTGGCTGATGGCACCTACACGGGAGAAGCATACGGTTACAGTCCCAGGCTAAGGGTTGAGGTTAAAATAGCCAATAATATGGTCGTCGGGATTAAAATTTTATCCCATATGGAAATTGGAGTGGATTATTACGCCAAAGCGATGCAGACAATACCCAAGGAGATTTTGGAAAAACAAGCACTGGAGGTAGATGTGGTATCGGGTGCTTCTTTGACTTCCTTTGGTATCATTAACGCAGTTCGTGAGGCTGTTTTGGAGGCGGGGGGGCTTTAGTCGTTGGAAAACCGGAAACCGGGATTGCTGATTTTTTTAGCAATCCTTTTGCTAACGGGATGCGCTGATCAAGAAGAACAAAAAAATATAACCCCAAAATCAAAAATGGGATTTCTAATGGGGACCCTTGTTCAAGTTTCCATCTACGACGAAATTGATGACGAGGTCGGAGAAGAAGCATTGTCGGAAGCCTTCAGAAGAATAGAAGAGCTGGAGGCAAAATTATCATCGTTTTTGGAGGGCAGCGAAATAACCCGGTTAAATCAATATGCCGGTGAAGGTTGGGTAGAGGTAAGTCCGGAAACCTTTTTTATCTTGGAAAAAGGAAAATATTATTCTGAACTCACAGCTGGATTATTTGATTTAACAGTAGGTCCCTTGGTCAAGCTCTGGGGCATCGGTACCGGGGAGGCAAAAATACCTTCCGCTAAAGCGCTTGAAGAGAAAATAAACCTTGTTGGTTTTAAAGAATTGTTATTGGACGAAACAAAGAGGGAAACAAAACTGGCCAGAGCAAACATGATGGTTGATTTAGGTGGAATTGCCAAGGGATTTGCCGCCGATGAAACAGCAAAGATATTAAGAAAATATAACATAACATCGGCAATTATAAATTTAGGCGGGGATGTCTTAACCTTAGGTGGCAATACAAATGGTGATCCCTTTAAACTTGGCATTCAGGATCCTTTTGGCCCCATAGGGGAATTCATAGGGGTATATTTTTTAGAAGATGCATCCTTGGTGACCTCTGGAAGCTATGAAAGATATTTCATCGAAGGTGGCAATTATTATCATCACCTTATTAATCCCTTTAGCGGTTACCCCGGAAACAATGAACTTGTAAGTGTTTCTGTTATTACTAAGAATTCAGCCGATGGGGATGCTTTATCCACCGCTGCTTTCCTGTCGGGCCTGGAAAAAGGCCTGGAATTAATAAAAAGGGTGGAACATACCGAGGCAATTTTTATTACTAAGGATAAAAAAGTCTATTGTACCCCCGGCATCAAAGAATTTACAATTGCTAAAGATGAATACCGACTTGTACAGCAGCTGCAAAGATGGTGAAAAATTGTTTAAAAAAATAAAAAAAGGTGATTTGGTGATTGCAGTGATCTTATTAGTTGCGGTAACAGGTTGGTATTTTGTAGGTATGGTCGGTGGGGAAAAGGAAAACAAAGCCCTGGTCATACAAGTGAATGGCAAGGTAGTCGATAGGATTCCTCTTAATTTGATTGCGAAACAAACCAAAAAAGAAATAATACTTGAGGATGGCAAATATATCCGGTTCAGTTACGGGCCAGAGGGTGTGTTTGTGGAGGATGTGGTTTGTCCCAACAAGATATGCGTTAAACGAGGGATTATCAAGGATGTGGGTGAAAGCATTGTTTGCCTGCCCAACAAAACCATAGCCCTGATTACGGGAGATTATCCGGATAAATAAGTGACAACGCTTCCTTTTAGGATGTGAAGGCGACATGGGTGGCACTAAAAAAATAGTAATTCTCAGTATCTTGGTAGCACAGGCTCTGGTTCTCCACCTTCTGGAGGGGTTGATACCATCAGGCGTTCCTTTGC
>Ga0265293_10007878_pt1 | contig 16157 bp, 11 predicted proteins | sample Munlanlewell138R_FD_192505 | JGI IMG/M metagenome (GOLD analysis project Ga0265293, IMG submission 192505) | Leachate microbial communities from a municipal landfill in Southern Ontario, Canada - Leachate well 138R | ecosystem: Engineered > Solid waste > Landfill > Unclassified | place: Canada...
GTTTAAAGGTCTTATTTTAAATTTCCCATGGGTATTTGTATGAATCTTTTCAAATATTGCATTGTAGTGAAGTTAATGAATGCCTCTTCTTGATTATCAGTCCTGTATGAAATATTGAGTTTCATCAATTATAGGAAAATAGATTTTTTTGAAAATTTGAACACAATTGCCATGAACGATGTTTATGTTCTTAAGGTATCGTACTTTAAAAAATTAAACAAAATCAATTACAACACAGATACAATGAAAAAGAAAATATTTTTATTCAGTTTTTTAATATTCTCCCTATTTATGATACAAGCTCAAACAAAATCAATTCATCAGTTTAAGGTAGAGGATATAAACGGAGATACTTTCGATTTATCCTCACTTAAAGGTAAGAAAGTATTAATAGTGAATGTGGCATCCAAATGTGGTTTTACTCCTCAATACGAGCAACTGCAGGAACTATACGATAAATACAAAGATTCCGATTTTATGGTAATTGGATTTCCTGCCAACGACTTTGCGAATCAGGAGCCGGGCAGCAACGCTGAGATTAAAGCCTTTTGTACAGAGAATTATGGTGTTACCTTTCCAATGATGGGCAAAATAAGTACTAAAGGAGATAATCAATCTCCTGTTTACGAATGGCTTACTCACAAATCGATGAATGGTGTGTCAGACTCTGAGGTTTCCTGGAATTTTCAGAAATATATGATTGATAAAGAAGGAAAATTAGTTGATTTTGTATCACCAAAGGAAAATCCGATGAGTGATAAAATTATCTCGTGGATAGAGGATAATAATTGATAATTGAGTTTACTCCGAAAAGTTAAACTTCCTACTTTTTACCCCTAAATTTCCCTGCCTGAAGGAAACTTTGGCTGAGTGCTGATAATTAGGCTCTTCCCTCGTAGGAACAGAGGATCTAAAAAGGGCAATTATCAGCAATTAAGTGTTTTCAGGGTGGACTCAATAAATTGAAAGTCGGACAGTACAAAAATAAAACGCATGAACTAATGATTATTTCACTTGATGTTCGATTGAAAAGCGTGGGAACATATTTCGTGAAAACATATTTAAATCTAATCAATCTTCTCTCACTCCTCCCTCGCTCTGTTTGGTATTTCTCACATTTTACACTAACTTTCCGTATTCAACAAAACGCATTTTCCATATGTTTTTAGACGATACAAAAGATAATTATCAGAAGGAGTTGATATCTTTCAGTATCAAAAAAGCAACTCGGATAGCAATATCTTTGCTGGTGATACTTTGTGTGGCGATAGGTCTGCCTTTTGTTTTTTTGCATATTGATAAATTTTCTGCCTATTTTTCGAACTTCAATGTCTTGATTTTTTTAAAAGATCTGTTGCTGTTCTTTCTGATATCACTGGTAGGAATTGCATTACACGAACTAATTCACGGGTTAACCTGGGCAATGTTCATCAAAGAGAGATTTCGGGTCATACAATTTGGTGTTTTGTGGAAATATTTAACTCCCTATTGTCATTGCAAAGTACCCATGAAATTAAAATATTACCTGTTGGGAGCAATTATGCCCGCACTAATTTTAGGAATTTTCCCTTTGATAATTGCTTTTATAAATGGAAACATACTTATTTTTCTGCTGGGAATATATTTTACAGTAGCTGCCAGTGGCGATTTTCTTATTGTCTATTATCTTAGGAATGAGAGATGTAACGATTACGTGAAAGATCATGAATCCATGGTAGGATGCACTGTATATCGATTAAAAAAAGATAAATAGATCAGAATAAATAAAAAATCACTATCTTTGTCCTTCAATCTCAACAGGGGTGCCCAACTAATCGGGCTGAGATCAAACCCAATGTACCTGATCCGGATAATGCCGGCGTAGGGAAAATAAAAAGCTCTCAAAGCTTTTTTTTGGACTCTTCTCTTTAAAACAACCCCTTTTTTGTTTCACTAAATGATGCTTATTTTATGAGCATCCACAAAATTAATTGAAAATGAAAAAGGTTTTTTTGGCACTTATTGTGCTATTCTTTTTACACGCTACTCAAATTTGGGCACAAGCAGAGCCCGATAGTTTATCAAATGTTCAATTAGACGAAATAGTTGTTTCGGCTACTCGTGCCGGAAAAAACACGCCTCTCTCTTATTCAAACATCACAGAAGCTCAGTTGAAAAAGGAGAATGCAGCCACAAACATTCCTGTATTACTGCAAACGCTCCCTTCATTGGTTGCAGTTACTGAAGGTGGAACCGGTGTGGGCAACACATCGCTACGAATAAGAGGAACAGATGCAACACGCATAAATGTTACATTAAATGGTATGCCGCTCAATAATCCGGAGACTCAGGAAGTTTATTGGGTTAACCTGCCCGATCTTTCCAGTTCGCTTCAAAGCGTTCAGGTACAACGCGGCGTGGGCACTTCTACCAATGGATCCGCTGCATTTGGTGCAAGCATGTCGCTCAAAACCATTGGAGCAAGCTCCGATGCATACGGAGCAGCATCTACATCGGTTGGAAGTTATAATACATTTTCATCATCGCTTGCAGCCGGTACCGGCTTACTTAATAATGGTTTTGCGGTTGATGCTCGTTATTCAAAAGTATTGAGCGACGGATATATACGCAATGGGAAAGTGGATCATAGCAATCTGTTTTTATCACTTTCGCATTATAGCGTCAAGCAACTTCTGCGCATCAACTACATCAATGGTATTCAACACACCGGCATTACATGGAATGGAACATCTCCCGAGCAAATTGAAGAATTTGGTCGTCGATTCAATTCTGCAGGTGCTTATTACGATAGTGCAAACAATCTTCGATTTTATGATAACGATACAGATAATTATTATTCGCATATACTCCAACTTATGTTCAACCGAGAACTCACTCGTAAATTATCTTTAAACGTAAATTTAAATTACACCAATGGATATGGGTATTACGAAAATTATCGCTCCGGAAGCGATTGGAAAAAAGGTGATAAATATGAAAAGTACGGTCTGGAAAATCAAGAAGTAGATGGTGTTGAGTACAAAAATTCGCATATGGTTCGCCAAAAATTACTTGCAAATGACTTTTATGTAGCAAATTTTTCTTTCAACTACAATCTTAATCCTTTGCAACTTGTATTTGGTGGATTTTGGAGCGATTTCGATGGAAGCCATTACGGAAAATTACCGTGGATAAAATATAATCAGAATATACCGGAAAATTACGAATGGTATCGGAACAAAGGTGTAAAAAAAGAGATCAGCTTTTTCACAAAAGCAGAATATCAACTGAATGACAAAATATCTTTATATGGCGATGTGCAATTCCGATACATTGATTATAGAATGGAAGGTACGGATGATGATATGGCCGATCTAACCAGCAATCACTACTATAGTTTCATGAACCCGAAAGGTGGCGTGTTTTTCAAACCTAATGACAACAACCAGTTTTATGCATCTGTTGCTGTTGGTCAACGCGAACCATTGCGTACCGATCTGAAAGATGCAGTAAAGTTTGGTGGAACAAAAGCAATAGAACCCGAAAAAATGATTGACTACGAGTTAGGATATCGTTACACAAACAACCAGGGAATGCAACTTGCAGCCAACTTATACTACATGGATTATAACAATCAAATGGTGCAAACCGGCAAATTGAGTAGCTCAGGATATAAAATTATGGAAAATGTAAAAGATAGTTACCGCGCCGGAATTGAATTAGAAGCACAAGTTCCGCTTTCTCGATTCTTTAGAATCGATGCCAATGCCACGTTCAGCAAAAACATTATAAAGGACTACACCGCATATTATGATGTTTACGATCAATATTACGACAAGGTTATTCGACAAGATAGTGAAGAGTTTGACAAGACTGATATATCGTTTTCGCCCAATGGAATTGGGATGGTAAGTATAACTTATACTCCGTTACAGAATTTATCTTTCAACTTAATGAGGAAATATGTGGGAAAACAATACTACGATAACACATCGAACAATGAGAACTCGCTGAGTGAATACGTTATAACAAATTTTGCAGCAGGATACACGTTTAACAAGTCAAAGTTTGGCAATATCGATTTGCAGTTTATGATAAACAACTTATTTGATAAAGAATATATTGCGAATGCATGGGTAAGTGCGGATCGGTTATCCGATGGAACAGAATATGTTTACAAAGGACTCTTTCCACAAGCTACACGCAATTTTATGGCGCGAGTGACAATGAGATTTTAATTTAAAATTCGGGATTAGATGGTAGAGGTTAGATGATATTTGATATTAACTTTTAATTTATCACTTATCACTCACACCTCATAACTCATAACTATTATCTCTTTACAAAAACTAAATAAATAACCAATGCAATTACTTGAAATAATAGGTGCTGTAATTGGCCTAACCTATCTCTATTTAGAATACAAAGCAAACATCTGGCTCTGGCCGGTAGGTGTAATAATGCCAATAATTTATGTATTTATTTTTTATCAAAGTAAATTTTATGCCGATATGGGCATCTACGTGTATTATTTTTTTGCAAGCATTTACGGTTGGTACATCTGGATAAAGAAATCGAAAGAAACAGATGATATAGCCATATCTCACACTCCTCTCAAATATTTGGGCAGATTGCTGATACTGTTTAGCGGGTTATTTTTCTTTATTCTCTTTCTTCTTCTCCGTTTCACGGACAGCCCCGTTCCCTATGGCGATAGTTTCACAACATCGCTCAGCATACTTGCCATGTGGATGCTGGCGCATAAATATATTGAGCAATGGTGGTTGTGGATTGTGGTGAATATAGTTTCTACCGTACTGTATGTTTGGAAAGGTTTGTATCCTACTGCCCTACTGTTCCTTATCTATTCTATAATTCCGTTTTTTGGGTATTTTAAATGGAAAAAAATGATGGAGGAAGAGTTAAGAATTAAGAGTTAAGAGTTAAAAGTTGAAAGTTGAAAATTGAATAGTAGAGGAGTAAGATTTTGTGTCTCAAAAAAATCATATTATTTTCAATTTCTAAAAATATTAATTCTGAGTCCACTCCCAAAAGTCAATCACCCTGCTTTCCGCCTCTTCTATCTGAAGGATACTTTGTTGAGTTCTGATTATTAGGCTTTTCCCTTCAGGGACAAAGGGCAGAAAAAGACTAAAAATCAGCAATTGAGGGTTTTCAGAATGGACTCAATTCTAATAATGGACAACAGATAACATTTTTCTCGCGTGTGCTGCATAAATCATATTTGAAAATTATCAATAGTCAGAAAGAGGATGTCTATTTGTTTAGACATCCTCTTTCATTTTATAGCTACTGCTTGAGCAAATCAAACAATATCAGCTGAAAATTTAATCTCTACTAAAGATAACTTTAAAGCTTAAATTATATTCCCAATTTAATTGTAAGTTTTTCTAACATATCTTTTGTCATTGAGTCTAAATCATATTTTGGATTCCAACCCCATTCTTCTCTTGCAGCCGTGTCGTCTAAAGAATTTGGCCATGATTCTGCTATGGCTTGTTTCTCTTTATCCACGTCATAGGATAATTCAAACTCCGGAATTACTTTTCTTATTGCTGCCGCAATTTCTTCAGGAGCAAAACTCATGGCTGTAACATTAAATGCATTTCTATGAATTAACTTATCCGGATTGGCTTCTAATAATTGAGTAATTGCATCTAAAGCGTCTGGCATGTACATCATATCCATTTTAGTTCCTTCAGCAATAAAGCTTGCATACTTTTTATTCTTTAATGCTTCATAATATATTTCTACTGCATAATCAGTAGTTCCACCACCCGGTAATGTTTGATAGGAGATCAATCCGGGGAGACGTACTCCTCTTGTATCTACACCAAATTTAGTGTAGTAGTAATCACACAAAAGTTCACCTGCTACCTTTGTTACTCCATACATAGTATTTGGTCTTTGAATAGTATCTTGTGGTGTATTATCTTGAGGAGTTGAAAGACCAAATGCAGCAATAGAACTTGGTGTAAATACAGAGCAGCTTTCTTGCCTTGCCACTTCCAAAACATTATATAAACCATTCATATTAACATCCCAAGCTCTCGCCGGATTTTTTTCTCCTACAACCGATAGTACTGCAGCAAGGTTCACTATAGTATCTATCTTATGTTTTTTTACTACTTCTGATAATCTTTCGCCATCAGTAATATTGAGAATCTCAAAAATTCCTGATTCCATTACCTTTTCGTGACCTTCTTTTTTACTTCTACTGCTTGCTATTACATTATCATTACCATATGTTTTTCTTAATCCCATGGTAAGTTCAGAACCTATTTGGCCTAAAGCACCAGTAACCAATATTTTTCTCATTTGTTGTTGTTTTTATTGTTTTATTGAGATAGGTACAAATCTACCTTTCTCCTCTTTTTTAGAAAACGTTTAGACAATAAACACTCATGGTGTTCTATATTTAAGGTGTTCTATATTAAATTACATTTAGCTTTTTGCCCACTTTGATAAATGCATCAATTGCTTTATCCAAATGCTCACGTTCGTGAGCTGCTGAGAGCTGAACTCTAATTCGAGCTTCACCTTGAGGAACGACAGGATAGTAGAATCCAATCACATAAATACCCTCTTCCAATAATTCGGCAGCAAATTCTTGCGATAACTTCGCATCGTACAACATTACCGCACAAATAGCAGATTGTGTTGGTTTGATATCAAATTTAGCTTCCTTCATTTTGGCAACAAAATAATCTACATTTTCGTGCAATTTATCTTGTAATGTGTTTTCTTTTTGCAACATATTGAAAGCTTCCGTTCCTGCTGCAGCTACTACTGGAGGTATAGAGTTTGAAAAAAGATAAGGGCGCGAGCGTTGGCGCAACATATCTACTATCTCTTTGCGACCGGTTGTGAAACCACCAATGGCTCCGCCAAAAGCTTTACCGAGTGTTCCGGTAATCATGTCGGCTTGTCCCATGCAATTGTACTCTTCAGTTACACCACGACCGGTTTTACCTACTACTCCTGCGGAGTGACTTTCGTCAATCATTACCAATGCTTCATATTTATTGGCAAGCTCCATAATTTTATCCATGGGAGCAGCATTTCCGTCCATTGAAAAAACTCCATCTGTCACAATGATTCTAAAACGTTGACTTTGTGCTTCTTTCAGTTTTTCTTCCAAATCTTTCATGTCGGCATTTTTATATCTGTATCGTTGTGCTTTGCAAAGACGAACTCCATCAATAATGGATGCATGATTCAACTCATCAGATATAATAGCATCTTCTTCCGTAAAAAGAGGCTGAAAAGCTCCGCCATTAGCATCGTAACACGATGCATACAGAATAGTATCTTCTGTTCCAAAGAACTTGCTGATGGTGTGTTCCAATTCCTTGTGCAAATCTTGTGTTCCACAAATAAATCGTACAGAGGACATGCCATAACCGCGTTCATCCAAAGCTCTTTTTGCTCTATCTATCAGTTTCTGGTTATTAGATAAACCTAAGTAGTTGTTCGCACAAAAGTTAAGTACCTCTTGTCCTGATTTCACTTTAATTTCTGCCTTTTGTGGAGAAACAATAATTCTTTCGTCTTTAAAAAGTCCTGCATCTTTAATTAATTCCAATTCTTTTTGCAGATGTTCTTGCATTTTTCCGTACATAATATTAGTTTTTTTATGATTAATTTAAATACTTCCTTCTATTATTTTTATTCTTGAATCGTACATTCGATTATATAAGATTGATTTATTGAGCTTTATCATCATTCATGCGTTGCCTTATTAACTAACGATACCGATAATTTTTTCTTAGATTTCATACCCAACTCTTTTAGTTTTCCTGCTTCTCCTATCAGATTGCCAGAAATAACTCATACGATAATTCCACCAAGAACCAGTTTGATGACAACAAAAACAAAATCTATTTTTATTTCAAACTTTTTAAAATATGGCCCATTTTACTTTTTTTTGTTTGCATGTAAAACTTATTGAATGTGTTGGGTTTTATCTCCAGCGGAATATTTTCGGTTACTTCCAATCCATAAGATTCTAAACCAATACGTTTTACCGGATTATTTGTCAACAAACGCATTTTAGTAACACCCAAATTACGCAAGATTTGTGCGCCAACACCATAGTCACGTTCGTCGGCTTTATAGCCCAAATGCAAATTAGCATCTACTGTATCGAAACCTTCTTCTTGCAGTTTATACGCTGCTACCTTTGCCATTAATCCTATTCCTCTGCCTTCCTGATTGAGATAAATTAATACACCTTTTCCTTCTTTCTCAATCATTTCTAAAGCTTTGTGCAACTGTTCTCCACATTCGCATCGTTTTGATGCAAACACATCGCCCGTCAAGCAAGAGGAGTGCATGCGCACAAGTACCGATTCGTCTTTTGCCCACTCACCTTTAATAAGTGCCACATGTTCTTGTCCGGTTGCTTTTTGCAAAAAAGGAATTAAGTGGAACTCACCATGTTCTGTTGGTAAGAGCACTTCTTCACCTTGCTCAATTAATGATTCTTTTTGCAATAAGTATTTAATTAATCCGGCAACGGATATTATTTTCAGGTCAAATTTTTTGGCCATTTCCATCAATTCAGGCAGGCGAGCCATTGAACCGTCTTCTTTTTTAATTTCGGCTAATGCTCCCGCCGGATACAATCCTGCCAATCGAGCCAGGTCTATTGTTGCTTCCGTATGTCCGGCTCGTCTCAATACACCTCTTGTTTGCGCACGAAGGGGAAAGATATGTCCGGGACGACCAAAATCTTCCGGTTTGGTTTCAGGACGTGTTAATGCGAGAATTGTCTGAGCTCTGTCGTATGCCGATATTCCGGTTGTGCAACCGTGTGTAAGTAAATCTATTGAAACAGTAAACGGCGTAGCATGAAGCGATGTATTATCTGCTACCATCATAGGTAGATCGAGTTCTTCGGAACGTTCAATTGTAATGGGTGCGCAAATCAGCCCGCGTGCATGCGTTTCCATAAAATTGATTTTTTCAGGAGTAATGCATTCTGCCGCAATAATAAGATCGCCTTCATTTTCACGATCCTCGTCGTCTACAACGATAACGAAGTTACCTTTTCTTATCTCTTCGATAGCTTCTTCGATCGTATTTAACTTAATTTTTTGCATAATATAGTGTAACAAATTTTCAGATTAAAACAAACCGTTTGTTTATAATCTTTCTATAATTAACTGTAATTCATTGTTAAGCTTTTTTACTTTGACCAAATCTTTGTTTAATCGTTTTTCAAAAAGTCGCGAAATTAATCGCATAATTAATCCCACCGGGATAAAATAAGCAGCTATTTTTGCACCGGTTGATTGCGGTTCCAAAGGTCGTTGGTTGGATATCAATACGGGGTATTCTTCTGCTTTTTTCAAAACTTGAATTTCTGCTGAATTTGCTAACGAATTTAGCATCGATTCGAGTTCGTTTTTTATGTTTGTAAATTCATTGTCATACCCACTATCAAACCAATAGGTTTTGTAACTCATGTTTCTATAGTTATCTAAATAAAAATCGATCTTATTATTTAACTCACTTAGATTATTTGAAATTTCTTTGTAAACCGGTGGCGAAATGATAACTTCTTTGATTGTAAAATGTCTCTGTTCTCGAATAAAGAACATCTTTTTCACAAAACTAAGATATGAGTCGGCATTTAATATTACGGAATCGTTCATTGCTTTATAGGTTAAGAAAATACCCAGCGGAAACAAGATAAACGAACTGAACCACATTCCTACCCAATGTATCCACACGCCATCGCGTGTCATTTTATAACCCACATTATCTAAAATATAATAGATAATAAAGAGAAATACTGAGACAACAATCGGCATTCCCAAACCCCCTTTACGAATAATAGATCCAAGTGGAGCACCAATAAAAAAGAATATAAAACATGCAAACGACAAAGTAAATTTTCGATGCCACTCAACCCAATGTCGGTTGATAGCTTTTTGAGTCCCCACTTTTGACATGGATCGAAAAAGAAATTCGTTGGTATTATTATCTGCTTTAGTAACAGCATTCCTCAAAATAGAGGTTCGTATTTCTAAAGACTTGTTGTTCAAAATTGTATCCATCGGTGCAACTTCAAGATTGGGTACTAAACGCTCTATGGAATCCTTTTTTGAGTCGTAAGAATTTCGGAAAGAAAGATAGGAGTAGGACTTCATCTGTTTTCTATCCACCAGATTCATGCTATCCATTTTAAGATTCATAGAATCAATTGAAAATTTCAGTTCAGCAGAATTTTTCGAAACCCAGTTTGAACCTACGTTTTCCTCCAAAACGCTGTCATCCATTCTGTTGAAATTCGCATCAAAAGGAACAAGCATTTGCTTGGTCTTAAAGTCTTCGCGACTGTAAGGGACAAAATCTTCTGATTTTTTAGTAGAGCCTAAGTTATCGCTTTGGAAGTTTTGAAATTGCTGTCCATGATGCATCGTGAAAATCAACGAAAGTTTATCTTCCGAAAGTCTCATTGAAGCCGAATCACAAACTATTACAGCCATATTGTTAAAACCTTTGGATACATCATATATCATCACATCGTACAACATACCTGTTTTTCGATTTTTTTTCTCTACAAATATGTTGTAATTATCAATGTCTTTGTAGAAAACACCTTCAGGAATATCTAATTCAGGTGATTTTTGTCGGATAGAAATCAGAAGCGAATAAAATTTCACTTGTATTTTGGGCATGGCGTAATTTTGGAAAAAAAATGCACCAATACTGATAAATATAATTAGGATAATCAGAGGTTTCATGGTTTTGAGCAAAGGAACCCCTGCCGATTTTATTGCCAGCAATTCCAGTCGTTCTCCCAAATTGCCAAATACCATAATTGATGCAAGTAATATGGAGAGTGGTAAAGCCAAAGGAATGAGATTGAGCGATGCATATAAAAACATTTCGCCCAAAACCTTTAACTCTAACCCCTTTCCTACCATGTCCTCAATGTATTTCCAAAGAAATTGCATCAGCACTAAAAACAGGCAGATAACAAATGTCATTGAAAACAACGGCAGAAAAGTCTGTAGTATAAAGCTATATAATCTTTTTAAGTGGAATTTTTTCTTCATCAATACCAAACAAAATCACATTTGAATTAGTAATACAAAGATAATAAATTCGTTGGTTCTAAACTGATTTATATGTATCAAAAGTAATTAAATAGTCTTTGAGAAAAAAAATGAAAAGATGTTCGGGCTTTTCCAGTTCGGGCTTTTCCATGTATTAGATTCAAGAGTAATTTTTTTCTGTTGTGAAATTTATCAGACATTGCAGTGCAACCTCTCTTACATTAGCGCAATAAAATTGAGGTTGCACAAAGGATTTTAGACTCAAAGCACTATCTCACTACACCACACTGTCATTACCTCACACCACACACCACACACCACAATACCACCTTATATCCCCAGGCGTCTCTTCAATAGGTCAACTTGGTTTTCCCACATGAAAATTGCATCTTCTTTATCCGAAGAATTTGCAAAATCGGTTATCTCTAATGCCATATCTCCTGTAAGATCTTGTATATTAATTTTAAACTCGAAGTAAAAATCCGGATTGTCCTCAACCAACCAACTGTATCTAACTTGGGACATTGGTTTTTTCAAAATCATTTCTGCATTCAGCGCTTTTTTGTCCCAAATAAAAGTAAAAAACCTTTCATCTTCTAATAAAACTTTCTCTGCAAACCATTCTTCTAAAGCACTGGGTTCGGTCAACATACGCCATACACTTCTTTGAGATGCATTTCCCAATACAAACTCAAGACCATATTTCTCTTTTCTCATGAATAAGGGTTCTGTTAAATTTCTTATGTTTCACAAGATACGTCTTTTTCAACAAATTACCAATAATTTAATCGGAATTTAACGATCCAAAATCATAATTTATCTCTATTTTATTGTATAAATAGCATCTGCATAAAATAATTTTCATAAGGTCTTCGAAAAAAAAAGATCAGAGATAAAAGATAAAGTTTGCGAAGTTTTTGAAATAAAATTATCGTTATGCAATGCTCCATTGCATTAAAAACGTAAGAACAGATGGGATATGTGAAATTTTGCGCCTCTACGAATAACATCTATTCCACACATCTCATCACGAACCTCGCATCATTTAAATTAACATCATTTAATAATTAGTTGTCATCAACTTGCCACTTACAACTTTCTCAAAAGGGAATATATTCCACAAAGGCTTCTATTGCTTCATATGATGCCAAACCTAACTTCCAATAAAGTTCTGCGGTTGCACGGTTTCTGTCCTCAGATCGTTGCCAAAACAGTCGCTCATCGCCTCCTAAGAAAGGAGCGTTCTCCATTTGAGATTGGTGTTTAAGGATAGAGTTTCTTTTTTGACGAAGTTCTTCGGGCGAAAGAGGTACTGCCATTTCAATATGGTCAATCTCCCACTCCATCCATGCACCACGATACATCCAGATGCGACAATCTTTCATCCATGCATCTTCTTTTATTATATCCACTGCAGCTAAAATTGCATCTAAACAGACTTTGTGTGTTCCGTGTGGATCGGCTAAATCTCCTGCTACATACATTTGATGTGGTTTGACGGTAAGAATGAAATCTTTCACAATGTTCACATCCATTTCCGAAATAGGAGATTTTTTTACTTTTCCTGTTTCATAAAAAGGTAAATCAAGAAAATGCACATTTTCGTTTGGTATTCCAATATAGCGAGTTGCCGTTCTGGCCTCTTCTCTTCGTATACGTCCTTTAATGAACAAAATATCCGGAGTATCTAAATCTTCTTTTGTTTTTTCGTTCATCAAATAATTGAGAATCTGTCGATATTTTTCTCGTAACTCTATGTTCATTGGATCATATTTTTTGCGAACACTGTTAATGAACGAGATGTAACGAATAACTTCTTCATCACTCACAGCTATATTACCAGAAGTCTGATACGCAACATGTACTTCATGTCCTTGATTAACCAACCGTTGAAAAGTTCCTCCCATGGAAATTACATCATCATCGGGATGGGGACTAAAAATTATTACTTTTTTTGGATATGGAGTAGCTCTCTCAGGACGGTATGTGTCGTCAGCATCTGGTTTTCCACCCGGCCATCCGGTAATGGTATGTTGCAGATCGTTAAATATTTTTATATTTACATTGTAAGCCGATCCGTATGTAGCCAAAAGTTCGCTTAAACCATTTTCGTTATAATCTTTATTTGTTAATTTAAGAATGGGTTTATCTACTTTATTACACAACCATACAATGGCGCGGCGAATAAGTTTATTATCCCATTCACAGCTTGTTACGAGCCATGGATAACTTATTCTTGTTAAATTGTCTGCAGCAGAAAGATCAATTACTACTTTAACGTTTTCGTGTGTTTGCAACATAGAAGCAGGAACAGTATCCGTAACCGGACCTTCCACCATTTGATAAATGCTTTCCGCTTTTTGTTCACCCCATGCAACCAATGTGATTATTTCTGCTTCCAGCATATCTGATACTCCCATTGTAATTGCACTTAAAGGAACTTTGTCTTTCGTTCCAAAAATAGGTGCTGCATCGTTGATGGAATCATTATCTAAAACAACCAAACGTGTTTTAGAATAAACATTACTACCCGGCATATTGAATCCAATATTCCCTTTGCTGCCAAGTCCTAACAATAGATAATCTAATCCGTCGAATTTATCTAAATCAGCTTCAAATTTTTCATACGAATCTAAAACATTTTCTTTCTCAACCATTACATCGGGAGAGTAAATATTTTCAGGTTTAATGTCGATATGATTTAAAAATGCTTCTTTCAAAAAATGCAGGTTGCTTAATGACTTGTCAACTAATGGATAATATTCATATGTGTTAAAAACGACCATGTTCTTAAAGCTCACTTTATCTTCTTTATGTATACGCACTAACTCTTCATATACACTTTCAGGAGAAACACCGCCCGATAATCCCAAAACAAAAGGGCGATTATTTTTTTGCTTTTCAAGCATAGTTTTTACGATTTCTTTTGCAACTTTTATCGAACCTTTTTCGATAGTTTCAAATATACGGGTGTTAATTTTCTCGTAACGCGTCAAAGCGGATTCTTCGAATGCATTTTCAGGTTTATAATACCTTTGAGGGATGCGTTCTAAAGAAATTTGTGAACTTAAATCTAATCTCATAGTTGTATAATGATTTTTTAATATTTTTCGAATGATTACTATGGTTTATTGATAATATTGAGTTTCAAAAACCAACAATAAGACCAAAGATACCTATAATTTAAACGTGTTTACCAACAAAGATAATCAATTTATTTAAAAAGGAGATGAATTTTTAATTATGAATTACTAATTACTAGACATCATCACTCATCATCCATCACACACCAACTCATCACTTGTAACCACTTATCACTTACAACTGTTTTGCTTCTATCTTCGCATCTCTTCTTCTATTCACTTGTGCATAAATAATAAGTGCAATGGCAGAAATTGCACCAATTCCTACAAAGTAGTACCATATATAATGTGCGTGTGCAGTTGCCGCAGAATAGGAAATTGTGTCTATCACTCCATTGGTATCCATAAACAAGCGAGGATCGGGACAATATTTCTCTAACAAGAAACCCGATAATCCAAAAGCAAACAGGAACGAAAAAAACGAGTGAAGATGACTAAACCCTAAATACAATCCCTCCTCCCCTTCGGGAGCCTGTAATGAGAAATACTCTAAATAGCGGGGCGAAATGAAACATTCTGCAAGCGCTTGCATACCAATACCAATAATCATCATAAACGCAACAGGATGCATACCCAAAATTGAAGGAATGTCTAACTGATTACCAATAGACATAACCAAAGCCGAGAAAGGAATTATAAACATTCCTATTAGCATAGAGGTGAGTGCTTTTCGATTCTTCATAAAAGAAGTAACAAAGTTTACAGAAATAAACACAACCAAAGGATTCACGTTTGCATACCAGCCGGGCGATGCACCTTCGCCAATCAATCGGATCACATATTTGGGCATAGTGGCATACATTTGGCTTTGAATCATCCAAAACCCACTGATAATAATCATCAACAACATTAATCGTCCATTCATTGCCACCTTTAGCATGGAACGGCCAATTTCACTAAAACTTTTACCTTGACCTTCGGTCTTGGTTGATTTGTAGAAAAAGATAACCAGTACCAATGCAGCAAAAGTCATGAAAGCCGAGAAATAATTGAGATAAACCAATCCTTGGTCTCCCATACTTCTGCGAAGTGGATCAACAACAGTTTTTCCAATAAAGGCTCCGATATTCACCATCATATAAAAAATGGCATAACCTTTAGCACGATTTTCGGTAGTGGTTTCTCTTGCAATGGTGCCCGATATAACTGCTTTGATAAAGGCTCCGCCTATCACCACAAAAACTAAAACGGGTGCAATAGACCATCGTAGCCAACTCTCGTTGAGTCCGGTGAAAGTTGTTGTCATCTCATAATTTACCAGTCCTGCACTTTCCAGCAACGTTGGCAGCAGTCCCAATCCGCCATAGCCAATGGTGAGAAGGAAAAAAGCCAAAATGATGGCTGATCTAAATCCAATTCGGTCGGCATATGCACCTGCAAAAGTTGGCAACAAATAGAGCGAAGCTGAAAAAACACCGGCAATAATACCGGCCTCAACGTCAGAAAAACCCCATACATTCGATAAATAAAGGGTTATAACTATAAAGACGGCATAATAGGCTAACCGCTCAAGAAGTTCTACAAAATTTGCCGTCCAAAATGCTTTTGAGTATTTAATCATTGCTCCAATTTTTAATTTAGGGTTTGTAATGAAATAGGTTGACTGTTTGAAACGAAGCTAATTTATTAGTTAGCGACTTGAAAATCATGCGAATAGCAAGCCATTTAATGAATTTTCAAGGAAGTTAAAGGACAAAAGAGCAAGTTTAAAGCGTCTATTTATTTCAGCACAATCCCCCTTAGTGTAAGATTATGTTATATTTTTTGGGCAAAGATAATAAAATAACCACCGTGTCTCCCTCTTTTACAGGTAGCTTTTGGAAAGTATATTTTAACTCGAAGTTCAAATACGTGATAAGATGCGACTAACGTTAATCCATCTCAACAACCGTAATACCTGTTCCACCAAACTGCACATGTTCGTCGCGATAGCTCTTCACACCAT
>Ga0265293_10007880_pt1 | contig 16155 bp, 11 predicted proteins | sample Munlanlewell138R_FD_192505 | JGI IMG/M metagenome (GOLD analysis project Ga0265293, IMG submission 192505) | Leachate microbial communities from a municipal landfill in Southern Ontario, Canada - Leachate well 138R | ecosystem: Engineered > Solid waste > Landfill > Unclassified | place: Canada...
GCCCTTCTATTTTGGCATTTTGCACGGCAAGCAGCAGTTGCTCGTTCTTAAAAAAGTTACCGTCCTCGATTTCTTTGGATATGCGGGTAAGCTCTTGGTAAACAATCCTGCCCGCTCCCATATTGATATGTCCGACTTCGCTGTTGCCCATTTGTCCGTCCGGCAATCCTACATCCAAACCGCTTGCGCCTATTTTTGTGCTTGGGTACTTCTCCCAAAGCGACTTAAAAAAAGGTGTGCCGCTAGCTGCAATGGCATTGCCCCTTGTTTCGTCTGTCAGCCCAAAGCCGTCCATTATTATTAAAGCATTTAACATATAGTTTTTAAGTTTTTTCTCCTGTTTTTAGTAGTTTACAACCTTGGCAAAGTCCTCTGCCTTGAGGGATGCGCCGCCTATTAGCCCGCCGTCAATTTCTGGCTGTGCCATAAGCTCTGTTGCATTCTTGGGATTCATACTTCCGCCATATTGTATGCGCAAAGCCCTTGCGGCGGTCTTGCCGTAAAGCTTGCGTAGCGCCTTGCGAATAACGGCAATTGTGTCGTTGGCATCTTGAGCGGTTGCCGTTCTGCCTGTGCCTATCGCCCAAACCGGCTCATAAGCTACTACTATGCGCTTTAAAGAGGTCTTATCAACATCTTGGAATGCGGCATTGATTTGTCTTATCACGACTTCGGCGGTCTTGCCTGCCTCTCTCTCCTCTAGGGTTTCGCCCACGCAAATTATTGGCTTTAGGCTATATTCCAAAGCGGCTTTTGCCCTTGCATTAACAGTTTCGTCTGTTTCGCCAAAGTATTGGCGGCGCTCGCTATGCCCTACTATAACATATTCAACTTTAAGCTCCTTTAGCATTTCTGCGCTTATCTCCGCTGTGAATGCACCGCTATTTGCCCAATGCACATTTTGAGCGCCAAGCTTAATTTTTGTGCCTCGTATCGCCTTTCTTGCAACTTCGATATTGGTATATGGCACGCAAACAACTACTTCGCATTGTGCATCCGCTACAAGGGGGGCTATTTCCTTTATAAGCTCCTTGGTTTTGGCTTGTGTGTAATTCATTTTCCAATTTCCAGCTATAATGGGTCTTTTCATTTTTTATTCTCCTTTTCTTTAAATGTAAATATTATTTATCGTTTGCTTTAGGTGTAAATATTATTTATCGTTCAAGCAAGCTACTCCGGGAAGCTCCAACCCTTCTAAAAACTCGAGTGATGCTCCGCCCCCCGTAGAGATGTGTGTCATTTTATCGGCATAGCCCAACTGCTGTACCGCCGCTGCGCTGTCGCCGCCGCCAATAATCGTAACAGCATCCGTTTCCGACAAGGCTTTTGCCACCGCCCGTGTGCCGCCGGCAAACTTATCAAACTCAAACACGCCCATAGGACCGTTCCAAATAACCGTCTTTGCACCCCTGATAGCGCCCGAGAAAAGCTCAACAGTCTTTGCGCCTATATCTAGACCCTGCCAACCATCGGGAATATCTCCTTCTATCAACTTTGCCTCGGCATCGGCAGAGAACCTGTCACCAATGATATTATCTATTGGCAATAGAAAGTTCACACCCTTGTCTTTTGCTTTGGCAATCAAGGTTTTGGCAAGCTCTATCTTGTCTTTTTCGCAAAGTGAATCGCCTACAGTAAGCCCTTTTGCGGCAAAAAAGGTGTAAGCCATTGCGCCGCCTATGATTAAGGTATCTACCTTTTCGATAAGGTTATTGATAACGCCAATCTTATCCGACACTTTTGCTCCGCCCAAAATTGCAACAAACGGACGGGCGGGATTGTCTAGAGCTCCGCCCATAACGCTAAGCTCTTTGCCAATTAAAAATCCTGCAACGGCAACGGGAGCAAAGCCATATTGGGCTATACCCGCTGTGGATGCGTGCGCCCTGTGAGCTGTGCCAAACGCATCATTAACATAAACATCGCAGTACTCCGAAAGAGCTTTGCAGAAGTCTTTATCGTTCTTTTCCTCCTCTTTGTGGAAACGGAGGTTTTCTAGCAATAAAATTTCGCCGTCTTGGAGAGCGGCGACTTTGGCTTTTGCGTCCTCACCTATGATATCGGTAGCAAAGGCAACAGGTTTGCCGATTATTTCTGCCAACTTTTCCGCCACGGGACGAAGTGAAAACTTGAGGTTAAACTCGCCTTTGGGACGCCCCATATGTGAGCAAAGTATAACTTTTGCGTTGTTTTCTACCAAATATTTTATGGTGGGAACTGCGCCTTGAATCCTATTGGTGTCCGTGATAACTCCGTCTGCCATAGGCACATTAAAGTCCACTCTAACTAAACATTTTTTGCCCCTTACATCAATATCTTTTATTGTTTTCTTGTTCATAAAACCTCCACAAAAAATTAATTTTTACCTTATTATTATATCACTTTAAACTGCCAAGAGCAATAGGATTATAGTATAAAACCCCCTTGTTTTATCAAATTTCTCTAACAATCCTATCTATATCTGCAAGACTTTCCGCATTGTATATATCTGTCCTAATTTTTTTTGCTCCAACAAGTCCTCTCACATAGGCGGCAATATGCTTTTTCATATTATTCACCGCCGCAAACTCGGGCATAGTTTTAAGTAATTCCCGTGTATGCTCGCTGATAAGCTTAGCAATATTATAATCCGCCTCCACCCCACGCACCTCGGCAAAAACATAGGGCTTGCCTATCGCACCCCTTGCAATGGCAACCCCGTCTACGCCCGTATATTCAAGCATCCGCAGGTAACTATTGCGGTCTACCACATCGCCATTGCCAACAACGGGTATCTTTACCGCATCCTTTACCTTGCGAATAATTTCAAGGTCGGATACACCCGAATAGAACATATCCCGTGTTCTGCCATGTATTGTAACCATAGCCGCACCGCCCTCCTCGCAAGCCTTTGCCACTTCGGGAGCATTTTTTTCCTCGGGCGAAAACCCCGCTCTAATCTTAGCGGTAACCGCTCGCCCGTCCGCCGCCGCTACCGCCGCTTTTATTATATTATGTACCAAATATGGCATACGCATAAGCGCACTACCCTCTTGATTTTTGACTATCTTGGGAACAGGACAGCCAAAATTAATATCGATGATATCAAATTTTTCCAGCTCCTTAGTCTGTATCGCACTAGCGATAATCTCTGGCTCTCCCCCAAACAACTGCACCGCCTTTATCTTTTCTGACGGGTGGGTGGTGAGAAGTGCCGCTGTATTCTCATTGCCATAAAGTAAGCCTTTTGCGCTGACCATTTCGGTAAAAGTTAAACTTGCGCCGTATCTTAGGCACAACATTCTTAGCCCCACATCGGAAAAGCCCGCTATTGCGGGAAGTATTAAGTGAGTTGGCAGACTAAACTTACCTATTTTCATATAATTCCTTATACTCTCTGTACCAGCCTTCCTTGACTTCATCGGAAAAATCGGTGACTGCACCGCCGTTTTCTTTGGCTCGCTTATCTACATATGTAAAGCGGTTTACAAATTTAGCGGTTGTGCGGTTTAATGCGACTTCGGGGTCAATTTTTAAAAACCGCACAAGGTTTACCGCCGCAAACAAAAGGTCGCCCGCCTCTTCCTCCATATTTTCTTTGGAGTATGCGTTTTTAAGTTCGTCCAATTCCTCTAACACTTTTTCCGCAATCTGGTCTGCAATGCTAAAATCAAAGCCCGCTTTTGCGGCAATTTTTTGTATTTTGTGCGCCCGCATTAAGGCAGAAAAAGTTTTTGGCACGCTGTCTATTTTGTCCGATACGCTTCTTTGCCCCTTTTCTTTTGCCTTGGCTTTTTCCCAAAAGCTTAGTGCCTCATCTGCATTGTTTGCCGCATTGTCGCCAAATATATGGGTGTGACGAAAAACTAGCTTTTGGCACAAGTTGGATACCATATCATTGGTATTAAATGCGCCCCTGTCCTCGGCAATTACAGCGTGAAACAGCCCTTGCAAAAACACATCGCCGCTTTCTTCCAATATTTTATCCTTATCATCTAAATCTATTGCCTCAACCAACTCATATGCCTCCTCAATCGCATTACCCCGTATGCTCTTGTGGGTTTGCTCCCTATCCCATTGGCAACCGTTAGGGTCACGCAAGCGACGGATTACCTCAACAAGGTCGCCAAAAGTATAGCGCTTGCGCTGGGTAAAGGGTTGCCCCTCAATAAAAATTGCATCCGCTAAGCCCTCAAACTTATCCAATGCGACTTTAAAAACCTCGCTGCCTAGCAGCACGGCTAAAGTGGTATTTGCCTCAAATAAATCTAGTAACTTTTTAGCTATATCATTACTGTTTTCGTTGGTGATGCTGGTGATTATTAAAGGGATATTCAATTCAAACTGCACGGCTTGCCTCTTTAAAAAATCATTGGCGGAATATAACGCAAATGTAGTACGACTTCCCAACAGCTTACTTATGTTTTGCATTTTTTAACCTCTTGTTATCGATTTGGACAGTGCTGCAAGCTGTTTGCCAAAAGGCAAACTCAAAAGCTCGCTCTCACTGAACGCTTTGAATACTAGCAACAACAGAAAATATATTATTCCGCCCACGATAGTTGCCGCAATCGCCGCAGACTTCCCGTTAGTAATCAAGTTTATCAGCAGTACTGCCCCGCCCATTATAACACCTGAGAGTACAATAATGCCACTATTTTTATACATTTCTGTGCTTTTCCCCGTCAAACGGCTCACCGACACAAAATTAAGAGCTGCTGTTAGCGTAAAGCAAGTGACCGACGCTATCGCCACACCGTAAATGCCCAAAAACGGCAGAAGTATAAGGTTTAGGGCAATTTTTACTCCCACTCCTATCGCCATATTCTTTACCGCTCGGTAGGATGCGCCCAAGCCCTGCATAATTGATGTGAAAATTTGTGTTGCCGCCAGCGCTATCACGGAAAAAGCGCCTATTCTAAGCAGCATAGCCGCCTCGCCCAATTCGGCAAGGCTCAAAGAGGGATATAAAAAATTGAGTATTCCCGCAGGCATTGTTGCATAGAGAAAGGCAAACGGCACGCCTATCATAAGCGACAATTTTAGGGCGGTATCTCTTTTTTGTTTGATTAAGCTAATATCCCGCTCCGCTTTGCCCTTTGATAGTTGCGGGATAACCGCTATTCCAAGCGACAGCGCAAGCACAATTGGGAGATTGATGAGCGTACTCACATACCCTGTAAACAGTCCATAGCTAGAAGTAGCGCCCGTTTCTTGCAAGGTGCGGGAAAGTATATTTACTACCAAAAGGCTGTCTATAATTTGTGAAAAAGGGAGAATCATACCCCCTATCGTCATCGGCATAGAAATCTTAATAATCTCTTTATATTTCTCTCTAGAGGCTCGCCAATTTAGCGACAATCGGAAAGGCGGATTATCTTTTCTATACATAATATACATAATGATAAAAGTCACCCCCTCCGACAGAGTGACACCCAGCATTGCGCCAAACACCGCCCAACTAATTCCATAGCGCATTAATAAGATTGCAAGGGTGAGTCCTGCCGCTAACTTTACTATCGATTCGCTAATTTGCGAAATTGCCGAGGGGGTCATATTGCCGTTGCCTTGAAACCACCCTCTAAGCACAGCTATACCCGACACAAAGAACACAGCGGGTGCAATGGCAACATATCCAAGACGGGCTTGTGAGCTACCTTGCAAGCGACTTAGGCTACCCGAAAGCAGTATTAGCGCTCCCGACAATACAATTCCCACCATTAGGAGAACGGACATAGATGCATGCAAAATTGTTTTTGCCTCATCTCCTTTATCCTTTGCTAGCTTGTCGCTAACAAGAATTGAGATGGCAACGGGCAGCGCCCCCGAGGAAGTAGATAAAATGAATGCGTACACAGGGAAAACCAACTGATACACACCCATACCCTCTGCCCCTAGAGCGTTGGTGAGCGGAATGCGATAGAACGCTCCCGCAATTTTGGCGAAAAAAGTGGCGAGCGCCAAGATGCCCGCCCCTTTTAAAAAGCTTTTCTTCAAAAAAACCTACCGCTTAATTTATGCTTGAGCGGCAAAAAATGAGGCTGCTGTTTGGGCAAGCATAAGCGCTAGGTCGTTCAACTCTTTGGATGAAAACAAAATTACTGCGCCCATAACATCGCCCGCCTTAATTATCGGATGCAATGCGATTCCGCCTATGTTAGCGGTATCTTCGCCTATCACTGCAATAACATTTTTGCCGTTTAATAGGCGGGGTTTTCTCTCTTGTATTAGCTTTTCGCCCTTGTAACTTAGTGAATCCCCTTGCTTGAATATGCGTATATCTCCGCTAACAGCAACCACCTTGTCCGCATCGGTTATCACCGCAGTATACCCAGTTGATTTGCTTACCGCCTCGGTATATTCGGTTGCAAGACGCTCAAGCTCGTTTACCGCTGAATATTTTTTGAGTATCAAAGAGTTATTCTCGGTGGTAAATACCTCTAATTCCTCGCCCTCTCTTATCTTCATTGTGCGTCTTATTTCCTTGGGGATAACAACCCGTCCAAGTTCGTCTATCCTTCTTACAATACCTGTGCTTCTCATAAAAAATCACACTCCTTGATAATAGAGTGTGTTCTTTTTGGTAAAATATTAGCAGTTCTCACTATATATTATTAATTTTTCTAAAGCTTTCCTCAACTAGCAGAGTGTACTTTACGCTGTACCTTGCATCACGAAAATAAAATCTGTTTATCACTCCCTCCACTGTGAGGTCTACCGCCTCTTTGGTCTTTTGCACTATGGTAAAGGTGCATTTTAGCGGGAGCTTGATTTCCAAAGGCGTGCCGTCAAACATTTTGCCTGCAAAACCAATATACTCATCGTCTATATAAAGTTCGCCCTCGCCCTTCTCTTTATAAATGTTGTCCTCGGGGTCGTTTTGCTCCCATACCACGCTTTTAGATATGCGGAAATTGGGATTAGCCAATTCTTTTCTTATACTTTCCCTTTGGTAGTCGTACCATATATCTATGCGGGGAAAAGCTTTGCTTCCCTCTGACGGGATAAGCTCCCCATACTCTGTATACTCCACCTTGTTGCCGCAAGCCTCGCAAAGTAGCTCTCGGTCGGTGGACACCATTTCATATTCCGCCTCGCATTTTGGACATTTATAAAGAATATAATTGAGACCCTTTGCGGGCGATTTACTGCGAAACCTTATATTATTATCCCTTTGATAAATATGGTCGTTGTAGTCAAACTCCTCTTTTAGGCGGGCATACATCTCATCGTTGCTTAGGGCGCTTAACTCCTCTTGGGTAAATAGCAGTTTTATCGTTTGCTCTACCCTGCCACGCTTAAAGCTTTTGTACCACTTGGGACGGGAGCTGTACCCGCCGTTATTGTGGCACATCACCACGGGAACATTGAGGAATTTGAGAAGTTTGGTAAGGCTAGGCGATAGGTAGTGCAAGGGGCGACCGTCCAGCGAAATTTTGCCCTCGGGGAAAAATGCAAGAGAACAGCCATTATCCACCGCTTTTTTGATGTAGCGGATACTACCGATATCGGTTGCAAATTGGCTGATTGGCAATAGCCCCGCATACTTGAGTATCGGTTTTACCAACCGCCAAGTAAATACATCTCTGCCGCACACAATATTAAGGTGGCGGGGGAGAAGGGCTGTCATCATAAAGCTAACATCCATAGGGCAAGAGTGTGTGCCTATGGCGACAAATGCCCCTTTTATCTTTTTTATACGCTTGTCCTTATCTATTTTTATCCTAAAAAAAGCCCAAGCCACAAATTTTGCGATAGGAGCTAGCAACCAATACAAAATGGCATTGGGTTTTTGCGGCTCTATGGAAAAATAGCTCTTCTCCTTTTTCATAATGTCCTTCTTGCTTTGCACTATTATTTTACACCAAATTCTCAGGATTCAAACAAAGCAGTTGGGGCAGTACAAATCTGCCGTCCTTGCGAATTAGTACATCGTCAAAATAAATCTCGCCTCCGCCGTACTCGGGGGTTTGAATTAACACCAAATCCCAATGGATTGCGCTAATATTGCCGTTATAGCATTCGTCATAGCAAGCACCGGGGGTGAAGTGTATAGAACCTGCTATCTTTTCATCAAACAGGATATCGCCCATAGGATTATTAATAAATGGGTTAACGCCAATGGCAAACTCGCCAACATAGCGTGCGCCCTCGTCAGTGTCGAAAATCTTGTTTGCCGCCTCGGTGTAGTTTGCGGTAGCTTTGATAATCTTACCATTTTTAAACTCTAGGCGTACATCTTTAAACTCTATGCCCTTTTCTATGGAGGGAACATTATATGATATCACACCGTTTACGCTATCCCTAATGGGCGCAGTATAAATTTCGCCATCGGGTATGTTCCTTAGCCCCGAACACTTTTCGCTCCCTATGCCCTTTATGCTAAAGGTAAGGTCGGTATCTTTTGCTGTTATGCGCACTTTGTCCGTCCTGTTTATAAGTTCGGCAAGCGAGTCCATAGCCTTGTCCATCTTGCGGTAGTCCAAGGTGCATACATCAAAATAGAAGTCTTCAAATGCCGCAGTACTCATTTTGGCAAGCTCTGCCATACCTTCGGTAGGATAGCGTAGCACTACCCACTTGGTCTTTTTTACACGCAATTCGTGGTGTACGGGGTGAGAGTAATATTTATCATATATCTGCATCAATTCCCCGTCTACATCCCTAAGTTCGTAGCAGTTGTTGCCGCCACGCACACCTATATATGCGTTCATTTCTGACATACGAAAAGCATCATACTTACACATAGTTTCTGCAAGTTCACGGCTGATGCCACGCAACAGCGTGCGCCTTATCCTGTTGTCATTGATTTGCACAAACGGCAGTCCTCCCGCCGCATATGCCTCCTCTACAAGAGCAGTTACAAATTCGTGGTCAACGCCAAACGCCTCTATTAGTATTTTCTCGCCCTTTTGCAGGCTGCAAGAATAGTTGATGAGTATATTTGCTAGTTTTCTTTGTCTTGGGTCAGTCATTATTATTGTCCTCTTTCTTTGTTTGTTTTTTTGCCCGCTTTACGGGATAATATAAGTTTTGCTTTTTGGGGTCGATTAATATATTATAGTACATTGCGGCATCGGCTTTGGCAAGAGCTAAGTCCATATCCACACAAAAGCCGCATTCTTTGGGAGTAGCGCCGGGAATTTCCCCTTCGAAGTCGGACGCATAGTCAAACGCACGCTCTACAAGCGGCAGGATATCCTCCGACATAAAGTCTCCTGCCATAATCAAGTAAAAACCCGTGCGGCAGCCCATAGGTCCAAAGTAGACCACACGAGTACCCCACAGGGAATCATTTCTGAGATATGTAGCAATGATATGTTCCAAAGCGTGTACCGAGCCTGTTTCCATCACGGTATCGTGGTAAGGGCGTTTCATACGAAGGTCAAATGTGGTAAGGGTGGCATCCCCCACCATATATTTAGAGGATACAAACACCCCCTGTTTTAATTTGAGATGGTCAACTTTAAAGCTTGGTATAGTATCCATAAAAAAGCCGCAACTCTCCCTAAAATATTGATATACTTAATTGTAATACATAAAGGTAAAAATATCAAGTAAAATTTTATGTTGCAAAATGCATCGCAAAGCCCAAGCCATTAAAACATAATTTTAGAGTGCTAAATAATAGGTCTTGTTTTATAAAACTTCCCCCTGTGGATATGATTTCACAATTAATTAAACCTCAAGGTCCAAGTCGAGGCAAATGGCAATATGGTTAAACTTTAAGGCTCAAGGCTAGGCGAGTGACAATATGGTTAAACTTCAAGGCTCAAGTCGAGGCGGACGGTGGGGACTTTTGAGGGAGTTTGTCGGGGAGCAGAATGACCGATAGGTTTGCAAGAGTTTTTACAAATGGGAATAAGATGATTGTTGTAGTGAGGTTGAAAACTACATGGAAGTAGGCGATGAGAGCGGCGGGGCTGATTTTTTTAAGCGCATTTATGCACACGGTATCCCCCCATATTATAAGAAAAGGCATAAAGACGATAACGCCGATGACATTAAATAAAAGGTGAATGAGTGCGGTACGCTTTGCGTTTAGGTTTGCGCCAAGGGATGCAAGTATTGCAAGAATACAAGTGCCAACATTGCTACCCAATATAATATAGAATGCCGCCCCCGCACGCATTAGCCCCGCCTCGGCAAAGGTGATAGATATGCCGGTTATTGCCGTGCTAGATTGCACAATTCCGCTAGAAAATGCGCCAATTAATACTAAAAGAAAGGGGTTTTCCACCGATAATATCAAGTCGGCAAGGCGTTTAGATTCCTTTAAGAACTCCACGCTGTTGCCCATTGTATCCAGCCCGATAAAAATAAGTCCGAACCCCGCAATTATCCAACCGATTGTGCGGTTTTTCTCCTTTTTTGAACCCATAACAACGGATGCACCAATTAAAGCGCAAAAGGCAAGGAGTTCCCCAACAGGCAGATATCCCAACGAAAATAACAGCACAGTAAAGGTTGTGCCAACATTTGCTCCCATAATAATAAGGGTAGCTTGCAAGAGATTAACTATCCCCGAGTTTACCAGCCCCAAGAGTATTACGGTCGTAGCAGAGGAGCTTTCTAAAATAACTGCCGCCCCTGCGCCCATACCAATACCTGCAAGCCTGTTGCCCGACATCTTGCCAAGCATACGGCTAACATTGCCGCCTGCGATTTTTTGCAAGTTGCGGGAGATGAGCTGCATACCCAAAAGGAAAACTCCTAGCCCCGCCAACAACATAAGAAAGTTAGCAAAAGTACCCATATGTAAAATTCTATGCGCATAATGTTATGATAATTATAATAAAAGAAAATAAATGCTAAGAATTGCCAAAACCTTGCCTTAGAGTAAATATATATTAGTTGTTTTTAAAGTGAACACATAGAAAAAATGCCTTTTGAGAAAAAGCTATGATTCGCTCTTTCTCAAAGGCAATCTTAATAGATATAAATTAAGGAAGATTTTGGGTGTGTAGCCCTTTATGCCTTGCAGCAATAATTATAGATTACAAAACACTAGATTTCAAACCCTTGTCTTCTCCATTCCTCTCGGTTTTCCGCTCCGTTTTCTACATCGTAGATATCCAAGACTTCGTAGTGTCCTTTGCTCTTGTATGCAGAATATGTGCTATCATCTTCAAACGCACGCTTTGCCCCTGCGTTTGGCAGGAATATATCGGTAATCTGCCCCATTTCCTCCTCGCCGGAATCACTTTCCATACCCGCACCACGGAAAGGCTTAACAAGCATATAGCCCGTATGCGTTGGGGGGGTCTCCATATACATATAAATATAATAAAGCGTCTTGTTGTAGGCAAAGGCGGCGCTGTTGATAATTTTTACATTGCTGCCAAGGGACAGCCTGTTTAGCCCCGTGTTTTCAAATGCCGATACACCCACTGTGATGTCTGTTCCTTTTATTAGCCTTACATTTTTTAGTAAAGAACATTCCTTAAATGCACCCTCGCCTATCGCTCTCAAGTTATCCCAAGAATATAATGCTGTAAGCGCTGTTCCCTTAAACGCAAACCGCCCGATATCCGTAATGTTGTAAGCCTCCCCGGAATTGATGTTATCCCCAAAGTTGATGTTACCCAACCTTGTGCATCCTTCAAAGGCATAATCTCTAATTTTGTATACGGTATTTGGAATATTTACCGTGATGATATCGGCATTGGTTACATACTTGCCTATCTCTCTTACCGTCTTTCTAACACCGCCCACATCAAACTGTGCAGGGATTACTATGTTGGTTTTTTCGGCGTTATCATAGTATCCGTACTCCTCTATGACAAAGTTTGCGACTACATCATTGCCGCCTATATCCTCGTAACCTATGCGGAGATTGTTGTCGATATCCACATAGACATCCTCACGGGCATAAACTCTCAATTCCTCTTTCCAAATACCTCCCCACAGTCTTTCGCCCTCAAGCACCCAAAGCCGCCTATATTCGGACAGACTAGCCTTTGGTACAAGGTATTTTACATACTTTGCACCGTTCAAACCTTGCAAAGCATCACGGTCGTTTCTTTGGAAAGCGGGAACGCTAATCGCATTAATCACCACGACACGCAAGTTCCAATTGTTATAAAAAGGCGACACGCCATAGTTGTTAAGTGCGGTACTCTTTATATCCACTTCTCTAACTTTAGTGTTTTCAAAGGCATAGTCGCCTATGCTTTCAAGCAAACTGCCGTCTGCAAAGTTGATTGCATTAAGGTGGCAGTTTTGAAAAGCGTAGTCCCCTATCTTTAATAATACGGGAATATTTATTTCTTTAAGGTCTTTTAGCCCCACGGTAGAGGCAAAAACTCTGTCGCCTAGCTCCCTAATCCCCTCGGTTAGCTTTATTGTTTTTAGTGCGGGGTTGTCATAAAAAGCATAAGCGGGCAAGAATGTAACACCACCCTCTGCGGCAGAGTCAATCCTTTGCCTGTCAAGAATAGTTGCGCCCGTTATTAGCGTGGTTAGCGATTTAGAGCCTCGAAACAGCCCCTCGCCCGCCTCTATCAAGCTAGAGTCCGCCATAAAATACACGGTCCTAAAAGTACTGTTTTTGAATACTTCCTTTCCTAATTTCTCCACCTCTTTGGGAATAAACAGGGTGGCATTGTGGGTGGTGGTACTTCCCGGATTTTCCATATTTTCCACCACTCTTGTATTGTTTATTGTAGTTGCCCAACCCGTGCCTTGGAAGGCAAAGTCACCTATTTCCCGCACACTAGAGGGAATAAAGAAGTTGCTAAGCCCCGTGCAGCCGCTAAATGCGTTTTTTCCTATTGTCCGCACATTGCTACCTAAGCTAATTTTTATGGGAAGTCCAAAGAAAACGCTATCCCCTATCACCTCTATGCTGTCGGCAAGGGTGAAAAAGTTCTGCACATTGAGCGCCTGCATTGAGCCTGCGCCCAACTCTCTAATGGGATATCCGTCCACAGTTTCATCCATTTCCAAGAACAAAAAGCGCAGCTTGCCCGCATCGGTTAGCGACAAAATGCGGGCATACTCCACATTATGCTCGTCTGTCAAGACATCATAGTTATATAGGCAGCCATAGTGTGCATATACGGTAAGCCCTTCATAATATTCATAAAATCCGTTCTCATTTATTCTTTCGCCCTTACCGTTAGGCTCGGTAAACCACCCAACAAAGGTATAGCTTTCACGGCGGAAGTCCGTGCGGTTCATAGCATTATCGTCTAGCAAAGACTTTACTTCATATAGCGATTGCATAAACTTAACTTCGGCAACATTACTAAAGGGTGTGAGTGCCGCATCTGCGTTTATCGAAAGGTTAAATGTGGGCGCAATCCTAACCGTCTTGGTGTTGCCAGATAGGTGTTTAATTTCTTTTTGCACATTAGATTGCCTATAAAAGATGCTATGCACAGTGATATCAAAGTCGCCCGAAGTCGCTTTAGGACGATACAAAACAGAGATTGTAGTCCAACCAATAGTATCCGCCACCCAATTGGTGCTGTTGTAAAGGTCGTCATTGACCTTGAAAGAAATAATCGGCATTTTATCCTTATTCAAAAAAGTAACCGTTATGCGTACTTCCTCTGTGCGAGGGTCGCCCGCCTCCTCGGTAACTTCTAGGCACAGCAAGTTATCTGGGTCTACATAGTCGGACTTGGCTCGCTTAATCTCCACGGTGTTTAGGGTAGGCAGATTAGCGTTGGACGATGTGGTGTTGTCGCACGCAACAAGGAGTGCCGCCAAAAGAATGATTAATATTGTTGTAAATATAAGTGTTTTTTTCATATTTCACCTTTTTGTTTAACTTGTCGGTACGGGCTAAAGGTTGTTAGACCCGTGTTTATTTTTTTGAAAACTCGATTTAGTTTCCCGTGTTCTGCCTTTTTCTTATAATAGCTATAACTGCTGCCACAATAGCGCCAATTAGCACAGCGCTGCCCGCTCCAATTCCCACATATAGCCAAACGCTCTTATCGTCCTTATCACTTGGTGGGGTGGGGTCGCTTGGGTCGGTAGGGTCGGGTGTTGGTTCTGGGTCGGGCGTTGGCTCGGGGTCGGGCGTTGGGTCTGGGTCGGGCGTTTGCGACTTTTCCTTTACCTCAAAGCTTGTTTGATAGTATATAGCCCCGCCAAGCCGTATTTCTACGCTAACAACTCCTGCCTCGGTGACCACATATATTCCGCCTTCCACCAACTCGCCGTTAATATAAAGTTCGGCGCTATCTTTTAGTCCTGCAATTGCCGATATGGATATGACAAGCGGCGCATCATCAAGTACAATTTCGCCGTCCTCGGGGATATAATCGCCCAAATCAATTTCCAATTCACTTGCGTTTATCTTTGCATCTATTATATAAGCATCGCTTTCGGCAAAAGTGTAGTTAGCATCGTTGGGCGTAAAGCGGATTGTATAGTTGTGTTTGCCGTACTTTAAAGTATATTCCTCTGTAAATACCCAAACTCCGTCCATATTGGGAAAAACTGAGAGCGCATTGGTAGCAATATCCTTGTCTAACAAGATAATATTATCCCTAAAGACAGCAACCGCCTCGCCAGACACAAATATTTTCGGCACTGCGGGTACAATGGTAACCACCGCCGATAAGGTTATATCCTCATAATGCTCCTTAGTCACTTTCACTCTAACTATATACCCTTCCAACTTAACATACTGCGGTGGCTCGCCAACAAACTCACACTCCGCCCCGTTTGGCAAGGTGATGTCTAGGTCTGTAATAATTATTGGCAAACCGCTGTAAGACACACTACTATCGGAAAACACCACACCGTCTAACATTCCTTTTGTTACGGTAAGCGTGCCAACTATCGTGCTAATCTGGTAGTTGTTAGCGGTTGCCTCGGCAAAAATACTATATTGACCGGGAATATCTATCCCCGCTTGGTATTGACAAGAATAATCAACTTGCACAACTTGGGGCAGGTCATCGCCAAGCAAACCCACTATGAGCGAATTAAACACGGGCAAAGCCTCTGGATAACGCACCGTTGCCGCTTGCACTTGCACCGTGAGCGGGGCAGGAGTTATATAAAAAGTAAAGGTGTTTTGGGGGAAGTAGTAATTGGTTGCGCCAAACGGAAGAGTGAGCGTAGCTTGAGCCGTATATTCGCCCACATCCTTAACTTCGCCGCTCACAGTAATTTTTGCACCAACGGGGTTGGTTGTCGGTTTTTGTGACATTAACTCCCCCTCTCCAATATTGCGTGCAATATTAAAAACTGCACCGTTATAGACGGTACTTTCCGCTATATTCCAATCAATATACAAGGGTTTTGGGGATATCGACACGGCTCTGCCAACATTAATCAAGGTAAAGTCTATGCCGTCTGTGTTCTCTGCGCTATCGATATCGTATAAGTTTACTGTTAAGACACTATCGGTTGCGGTACTTATGTTAAAAACAATATCCTCTTCAATAATATTCCCGTCAAGTTCAAGCTCGACTGTTCTTGTGAATTTTTTGCCGACTTGCTTACCAAATACAAAGTTAGTCACACCGATATCATTCAAAACATCAATGGTAACCGCCGCTTTTTTCACTCTTAGCAATATTGCAGGTTGTACCATAATGTAGTTAGGGTTGTCGCTAGCATATGTAATACCATAGTCCCCCGGCAATTTAATTTCGGCAGGGATAGAGGTATAGGAGATATTGACTTTGTCACCCTCGAACACTTGTACCCCTTGGGTATAAAGAGGTTCAAGACTTTGCACAGAACCGTTATAGGTGAGGGGAGATAGCGTTGCCATAGTAATCTCTTTGGGATTAACTCTTATATCTCCCGTATCAACTGTCTTTTGATGGTAGTTTGGGTTGCCTGTGATAACGGCGCTTAGGTTGGAGTACAATCCAACATTAAGAACAGTAATAGTATCCCAATCATTAAATATATCATTATTATAATTATAGTTATATGTGATAGTAAAGGTCTCCCCGCTTGGTAAGTCTGTACTATCTATTTTTACCGTATAGGTGCGCCTTTCATAACCAAAGCTGTTTATCTGCTGTGTAGAGAGTGCCGCCTGTTCTGCATCCCCCTCAAAAAGCTTGAGTTGTATGGCTCCCAATGTGGCTTTTTGTATGCTGAAATCCAGCGTAGTTTGCCCCGCAAGAAAGTTGACGGTTTGGTTATAATTTAATATCAATTTATATTCTCCGCTATCTTTGGGCGCACTGCCTATTG
>Ga0265293_10007881_pt1 | contig 16155 bp, 9 predicted proteins | sample Munlanlewell138R_FD_192505 | JGI IMG/M metagenome (GOLD analysis project Ga0265293, IMG submission 192505) | Leachate microbial communities from a municipal landfill in Southern Ontario, Canada - Leachate well 138R | ecosystem: Engineered > Solid waste > Landfill > Unclassified | place: Canada...
CGCGCCCTGGGAGCAGCCGGGCGTGGAACAAACGAACGTCTGGGGTATTTGCAGGCGCTTACGACAACGGCCTGATGCTTTGTCAGACGGCCAAATCCGCCGGAATTGAATAAATCCGGTTCGACTATTTACGTGACGAGGCGGATATTGCAGCATATCTGACGCAGGTGATCGAAGATGGCGATGTTGGAGAATTGGCCAATGCTCTGGGCGTGGCCGCGCGTGCACGCGGTATGACACAAATCGCCGAGGCTGCCGGTATTGGTCGTGAATCTCTCTACAAAGCTTTGCGCGCAAACGCAAGTCCGCGCTTCGATACCATTGCCAAAGTATGCAAGGCGCTGGGAGTTCGGCTTGTTGTTCAGCCGGAGCATACCGCCTGAACGGTCCAGTTGCGAGCTCGTTGCGATACCTGTTTTATCGCTGGACTTATTCAGAGCTTCCCCTGACGCCAGCGCTGCTCGAAATCCCATACCCGCTCGAAACCGATCAGGCGGCTGAACGCGGAAAAATCCATCAGCGCATCCGTCTGGTCCAGCGTGTCGCCGCGGGCCTTCAGTCCGGCATAGGCCTGTTCCAGCGCCTTGCCCATGGCGAGAAAGCCCAGCGTCGGATAGATGGCCACGGCAAACCCCATCTGCTCGAGCTCGGCATGGCTGAGCAGCGGCGTGCGCCCGCCTTCCACCACGTTGACGATAAGCGGCAGCGCAAAGCGGCGCGCAATCGTCTCGAGTTCGGCGCGTGATTCGGGCGACTCGATGAAGAGCAGATCGGCGCCGGCGGCGGCGTATTGCTCGCCACGGCGCAAGGCCTCGTCCAGCCCCAGGGCGCTGCGCGCGTCCGTACGGGCGATGATGAGAAAGTCCTGCCGGTCTCCCCTGGCTTCGCAGGCCACGCGGATCTTGGTCACCATGTCGGCCGCGGGAATCACGCGCCGGTCGCGGGTGTGCCCGCACTTCTTGGGAAATTCCTGATCTTCGATCTGGATGGCGGCCGCGCCGGCGCGGATATAGCCGTCGACCGCGTGGGCAACGTTGAGCAGGCCGCCGTAGCCGGTATCGCCGTCGCAGATGACGGGCAGCCGGGTGGCGCCGCAGAAGCCCGTCACCCGGTTGAGCATGTCGGTATAGGTGGCCAGGCCGGCATCGGGCAGGCCCAGATACGAGGCCACCGTGCCGTAGCCCGTCATGTACAGGCAATCGAAGCCGGCGCGCTCGGCGAGTTTGAGCGAGATGAAATCGAAGATGCCGGGAGCGACAATGAGTTTCCCCGCAGCGAGCCGGTCCTTCAATGACGGCGTGTTCATTTGATGAACTCCTGAAAAAACAGATCGACGCACGCTCAGGCGCTTGCGCCCCGGGCTACCGAGCTGTCGCGCACGATGAGCTGGATGAAACGGTCGATGGCCCGCTTGCGCGTGTCGACACGCATCACGCCATAGACATCGGTGCGGATGTCGAACTCGTCCAGATAGCGCCAGTCCACCTCGGGCAGACGCGGGCACACCGACAGCGGCACGATGGCCATGCCCACGCCGGCCGCCACCAGATGAATCTGTGACGGCACTTCGTTCACGGTCTGGACAACATTGGCACCGGCGCCATAGGCCAGACAGCGCTCGTGAATCATCTGCGCAAATCCCGACGTTTCGTGACGCAGCAGTATGAGCTGCTCCTGGGCGATGTCGCGCACGCGCAGCTTGGTGTCCGGCGGATAGTCCTTGTATCCACGCGGATAGGCCACAACCGTAGGGTCGGACCACAGCGACACGCTGCGCAGGATATTGTCATTGACGGGAATGCGCGAGATCGACAGGTCGATGCGACGCTCCATCAGGGCGTGCTGCTGCTCCACGGGCTTGATCTCGTTCAGGCGCAGGCTGACGTCCGGGTACTTCTGGCCGTAGCGCGCAATGAGCCCGGGCAGGGGCCCCATGAAGTGCGAACCCGACAGGCCCAGCTCGATGGCCCCCTGCAGGCCCTCCTCGACGGCACGGGCGCGCGCCCGGGCATTTTCCAGACGCTGCAGAATCAGCTGGGCCTCGACCAGGAACACCTCGCCCGACTCGGTCAGCGCCACCCGGCGGCTGCTGCGCGTGAACAGCTTGAGCTTGAGCGAGGCTTCGAGCTGGGCAATCTGGCGGCTGAGCGGGGGCTGCGAAATATGCAGGCGCTCGGCCGCCCGCGTGAAATTCAGCTCCTGGGCCAGCACGACAAAATATTGCAGCTGCCGGATGTTCATCGCTGAGCCCGCCGCCGCTACATTCGGCCCGGCAGCCAGAGCGCAATGCCGGGGAAGAAGATGAGCAGGGCGATGGCCACGGCCTCGACCAGCACGAAAGGCAGCGCCCCGCGAATGATGTCATTGAGCGAGATGTCCGGCGCGATGCCCTTGATCACATACAGGTTCAGGCCCACCGGTGGTGTGATCACCGCCATCTCGCAGGCGATGATCATGAGCACGCCGAACCAGATGGGGTTGTATCCCAGCGCCAGGATGACCGGCAGGATGATGGGTGTGGTGATGAGGATGATGGACACGATGTCCAGAAACATGCCCACCACCAGCAGGAAGAAGAGTACGGCCAGCAGTATGAGCCAGCCCGGCTGATCCAGGCCGGCAACCCACTGGATGAGCTTCTGCGGAATCATCAGCCGCGTGGTGATGTAGCCAAAGAGCAGCGCCGACACCATGATGAGCAGAATCATGCTGGTGGTGACCATGGTGGAGCGCAGGATCTCGAACACCATGCGCACGCTCAGCTCGCGGTAGAACAAGGCTACCAGCAGGGCGCACAAGGCCCCCACGCCTGAGGCCTCGGTGGGCGTGGCCACGCCGAAATAGATGCTGCCCAGCACCAGGATGATGATGAGCAGCGAAGCCCAGACCTCGCCCAGGGCGTGCAGGCGCCGGCCCCAGGTCACCTGCATCTGCACCGTGGGCGCCAGCGACGGGCGCAGGCGGATGCTGACGTAGAGGTAAATCATCATCAGCACGGTAAGCAGGACGCCGGGCAGTATGGCGGCGGTGAACAGACGGCCTATGGACTGGTCCGCCACTTCCCCATAGAGCACGAAACCGATGCTGGGCGGGATGAGCAGGGCCAGAGAGCCTGCAGCAGCCACCGAACCGCCCGCCAGCCCGGGATCATAGTTGCGCTTGAGCATCTCGGGGATGGCGAAGCGCCCTATCGTGGCCGCACCGGCGACGCTCACGCCGCTCATGGCGCCGAACACGGCCGAGCTGCCCACGCTCGCAATGGCCAGGCTGCCCGGCACGCGGTTCATCCACAGAAAGAACAGGTTGTAGAGCCGCCCGCCGATGCTGGTGCGCGCCATCACCTCGCCCATCAGGATGAACAGCGGCACGCAGATGATGGAATAACTGGCCAGGCCGCGGTGCAGCACCGACGGAATGGCCTGCAGGCCGTTCAGCCCGCCATGGAGCACCATGCCCATCATGCTGGATACGCCCAGGGCGGCGAAGATGGGTACGCCCAATGCCAGAAAGACGGCAAAGATGGCACAGATCGCCAGGAAGATGCTGATGGGATCCATGTCAGTCGTTCCCGGCCGAAGACGGCGGCGCTGACGTACTGCCTGACGCACCGCCTGCCGCCCTGCGCATCTGCAGCAGCACGATCAGGGCAAGCAGCAGTGCACCCGCCGGAATCAGCAGGTAGACGGTCCAGAGCGGGAACTTGAGCAGCGAGCCGGATCGATAGTTGCGCTCGAAGGCGGTGATGGCAAAACGCGTGCCGCTCCACAGCAAGACAGTGCAGAACACCAGAATGACGATATGCGACACCCCGGTGGTGAAGCGCTGCCAGCGCGGGCCCAGCTTCTCGTTGAGCGCCTCCATGCTCACATGGCGGCCCGCGTGCTGCGTCCAGCCGACCGACAACCAGGCCACCGCCAGCAGCAGATAGGTGCTGATCTCGACGGCGTAGATGCTGGGGCTGCGAAAGAAGTAACGCGCCACCACGGCATATACCGTCAGCGCCATCAGTGCCACCAGGGCGAGCTCTGCAAGCAGGATGGCGGCCCGGTTGATGCCCAGGGCCGCCCGTGCCAGCCGGCTGGTCTCGTCTTGCATGTGACGGCCGGCTTACGGGGCCTTGGTCCTGGCGATCAGGTCCAGATAGGCCTGCGCATTGGGCACTTCCTTTGACCACTCCTCGACTGCAGGCGCAGTGATGTCACGCATGGCCTGCAGGTTCTCGGGGGTGATGCGGTCGATCTGCATGCCTTCGGCCTCGAACTTGGCAAGGGCCTCCTCGACATAGCGGCTCACGCGCTCGAACTGCTCGGCGTCACGCTTCTTCGCCTGCTCGCGGAAGATTGCCTGAATGTCTTCGGGCAGGGCTTCCCACTTGTCGCGGTTCATGGACAGGATGGAAGTATCGAACGCAAATGTGGCCAGCGACAGATACTTGGATACTTCATACAGGCTGCGACCAATACCTGTAATGAGGGGGCGCGGTGTGCCATCGATGACGCCGCGGTCGAAAGACAGGTAGAGGTCGCCCGAGGCCATCATGGTGGGCGAGCCGCCCAGCAGCTGCAGCGCACGCGCATCCGACGCCCCCGTGGAGGCCCAGACCTTGCCCTTGAAATCATCTGCCGTGAGTATGGGCGTGTTGCGGCTGTAGAACTCGTAGGGATCAAGCGGCGCCACGCCCAGTACAACGGTGTTGTGATCCTCGAAGAGCTCCTTGTTGATGCCCAGATCCATCAGGCCTTCATCCAGCGCACGCTGCAGGTGGGGCACGTCGTCGAACATGAAGGGCATTGTGAAGATGTTGAGCGCCGGTACCGTGCCCCCGGGATAGGTGCCGGTCATGTTCGTGATATCGATATCGCCGCGCGACAGGGCCGCCAGCTCGTCGTAGCCGCCAAACAGCTGGCCGGAGTGGAAGATGTTGACCTTGATGCGGCCGTTGCTTTCCGCCTCGACGGCCTTGAGGAAGTTCTCGGCAGGCTTGTAGATGTACTCATAGGCCGGCGGCAGATAGGTCGAGAAGGTCAGCTCCACGGGCTTGGTGGCTTGCGCATGGGCCGTGCCCATGCCAAGAATGCCGGCAAGCAGGCTTGCCATCAACCATTGCTTTTTCATTGATGTCTCCGTAATTATGAACAGGATTTCAGTGCGGCCGAACCGCGTTCAGCAAACCGAGCATGTCTTCGAGCGTGACGACCTCGGCGTATTTGCTGGCCATATCGACCAGATTGGCCTCGTGCTGCTGCTGCGAGCGATCGGCCACGCAGTCACGCACCACAAAGGGAAGATAGCCATACTGCATGGCATCCACCGCGCTGGCACGCACACAGCCGCTGGTGGTGGCCCCGGCAATCACCAGGGTATCGATGCGATGGGCAGCCAGAACGCCCGTGATGGATGTCCCGAAGAAAGCCGATGCCTGGGTCTTGTGAAGCACCACGTCGCTTGCCGCGTCGTAATGCAGGCGCGGGTCGATCTCGCAACAGGGGCCGCCCTGGATCTGCGTGGCCAGCGAAGGGCACTTGCGCAGCCAGTTGCCGGCATCGGACAGATTGGGCTGGTAACCGACGATGGTGAACAGCACCGGCGCCTTGCGGGCGCGCATGGCGGCAATGAGCCGGTTGGTGGCCGCGATGGCGGTGTCGCAATCGGATGCCAGGGGCGACAGCCCGGGCTCGGTAAAGCCGCGCTGAAAATCGATGATCAGCAAGGCCGGGCGCTCGCCCGGCGCCAGACTGCCGTAGAACCCGCCACGGATATTGGCCTCATCCTGCATCAGCCTGCCTCCCGCCCGTCTCGTTGTTATTCCATTCAGGGCATTATGGCCACAAGCATCTATTCATGCAAATATAAAATTCGTCTCGAACAATACTAAAATTGCATAGATAGTGCTCCGGGCAAAGCGGCGCAATACACGCAATACACACTGTATCGCCCCACTTCGCCCGGCAGGGTCGTCAGCCCCCGCGCATCATGCGCAGGATGGCGCGGCTATGCTCCGGCCCCTGCGTACCCACGAGCAGGCGCCCGTCATTGATGGTTTCACCAATCTGCGCCACGCTGACCAGCTGGCCGGACACGCTCAGCAGCAGATAATGGCCACGCGCCCGCTCGGTCACGGCCTTGAGCTTGGGAATGCCGTGCTGGTTCATTTCCATGAGCAGAAAACTGGCCCCGTCCTGGGTGTTCACGGGCGCGATACGCCCCATGTCCTGCTGGGTCAGCACGGGCTGGGGCAGGGCATACAGCGACGCATCACCCGCATCAATGGCTACCAGCGAGGCTTCCGGCTTGCTCTGCGCAAGATGGAGGGTGATGACGACGGGCTGCGCCGCATTCTGCTGACCCGCCGGACCCGAGACCGGCGCGGGCGTCGCACGGGGAGCGGTCGTCTGGCTCGAGTTCACCACCGGCGGCCGGGGATCCACGGCATCAGGCGGCACATTGGACGTCGTGGTTTCGCAGGCACTGAGCGCAAACGCTGCCACACCTGCCGCCGCAATCCGAATCATTGTCTTCATTGCTTGTCTTTCCTTCAAATCGCAGGGGTACGCCATCACTGCCGCGCCTGGACCGCAATATCCACGCGGCGGTTGGGTGCTAGGCAGGCGATCAGCTCGGCACGTACCGTCTGGTCACACTGCACCACGGGCCGGGTGGCACCGTAACCCTGGGCCTGGATGCGTGCCGCCGGCAGGCCGTGGCCGATCAGCGCCTGGCGCACTGCCGCTGCGCGCTGCTCCGACAGGCGCTGGTTCGCCTGAGCATTGCCGATACGATCCGTATGGCCGGACACGGTAATGGACTGCACATCGCGCACCGGGGCGAGCGCCTGGGCGATGCGTACCACTTCCTGGGCACCGGCGGCGGACAGCACCGCGCTGCCAAAGGCAAAGCCCACGTCACCCGACAGCGAGAAACTCTTGGCCGCCGGCGCCGGATTCAGCACATCGGCACACTCCGCCGGCTGCCAGTGGAAGCTTTGTGCAATGCGCTGCTTGTCGAAAAGAATCTTGTACTGGCAGCTGAGTGCGCCCTGCGCCATATCGAAGTGGAACAGGTAGTCCCACTCCCTGACCTTGAAGCCCTCGGAGAAATGCGGGCGGCCGATGAGGTTGTACAGCTGGTCGCGCGTCATGCCGGGGCGGATGACGCGCAGGTTGTCCACGTTGGGAAAAGAGCCGGCATCGAAGTTCACATTGGTGATATCCGGGAACACGGGCTGATCCGTATGCCCCTGCCCGTCCACCTTGCTGAGCGAGCCGCAGCCCGCGAGTACCAGTGCCGAGACGACGGCACCCAAAATCATTTTGCTGTTCATTGCAGAATTCCTTGCAAGACCGGGGAAAGTGCCGGCGGGACCCTCCCGCCGGCAACCGTCACACTGCGGGATTTACCACTGGTAGCCCACGCCCACGGCACCGCCGTAGTCGCCGCGGGAGCTGGCATTGCCCGAGACCTTGAACACCCAGTTGCCGTTGTCCGAGATGCCCGAGTAGCCCACGGCCATGCCCGACTCACCGTTCCAGGTGCCGCCGGCGACCGACATCATGCTCTTGCCCGGCAGGTAGGCCTGGGGCAGCGATGCCGTTGCCATGGCCGCCGCCACACCGGCGCGCAGACGCCGGTCGGTGCGACGCAGATCCTGGCGCACGTCCTGAATCTGGCCCTGCAGGTTGTTGTGCACCGCCTGCAGCTGACCCATGTTGACGGCATCACCCGAATTCACGCCCGGCGCCACGTTGACAATGCGCTGGCCGGACATGTCGATGCCGCCTTCATTGATGACGGGACCGCCGTTGTTGATGGTGACGTTGTCGGTATAGATGTTCTCGGTCGAAAGATCGATCGCCAGAATGCTGTCGGCCTGTACCTGATCGGCCTGCACTTCCCCGGCGACGACGCGGTCGGCCGCCACTTCACCGGCAACCACCTCCCCGGCCACCACACGATTCGTGGTGACCTGATCGGCGATCACATCACCCGCGATCACTTCTTCCGCAACAACGCTTTCGAGCACCAGATTGGGATTGAGCGCGATTTCCATCAGGCCCGGCCCGGCAACACGCGTGGAGATGTTCTGGTCCGCGCCCACAAACTGCATGGTCTGACCCAGATTCCGGTGCGTCGACTGCCCCCGCTGATCGGCAAAATTCAGGCCCTTGGCGGTGAGCTGGCGATCGAGATTGGTCAGGCCGCCCTTGAGCTGGCCCAGGTTGACCGCGTCGTCATCGAGCACACCCGGCGCCACGCCGGTGATGCGCTTGCCGCCGGCATAGATGCCGTCGACCGTGACGCTGGGTCCGCCATTGATGACCAGACCGCGGTCGCCAAGGTGTACGTCCTTGCCCACGCGCACGCCCTCGTCACTGACGCGGGTGCGGCCAATCTGCACGCTGCCATCCGGCCCCAGATCGATGTCCTTGTTGAGTTTGACCTCGAGCCTGTCCTGACCATTGGCCACGACGCCGATGTTGCCTTCGGTCAAGTGTGCCGCGTTGGAGGCGCCACCGACCACTGCCAGGCGTTCACCCAGCTTGCGATCCACGTCCGTGCCGAAATCACCGCCGAAAGTCAGCGGTATGTCGTGCAGGGCCTTGAGCTGCTCTTCGGTAGCGGCACGGCCGGTACCATCAGCGAAATCATCGTGGTAAAGCTCTTGATTGGACAGGCCTGCGACCGTGCCCTTGTTGCCGTCGATAGTCACTTCCGGCGCTCCCGGGCCGCCGCCGGCCACAGTGATCGTGCCGGCGCCTACCGTAGTGGTACTGCCGTCATCACCTGTGACAGTGGTCCCACCTGCTGTGGTCTCGGTGCTGTTGCCCGCGCCATCATCTACGGTGAGGCCGCCTTCGTGCAGGGCCACATCATCGCCTACCTTGACGCCATCGTCATCAACTTTGGTCTTGCCAATGGTCAGGCTGCCGTCGTCGCCCAAGTCGATGTCCTTGTTCAAAGTGACCCGCACCTCGCCATCGTCATCCACGCCGTGCAGATCAACCTTGATGTTGCCATTGCCACTGGCGAAGTTCATGGTGCCATCGGGACCGATGTTTACTTCCTTTCCGTACTCATCGGTGGCATTCCAGCCGGCGCTGGCGATGTCATGTACCTGCTTGAGCTGGCCTTCCGTCGCAGCGCGATCAATGACGACAGGAATGGTGTCAGGATCCCAGACCGTATTCGTCAGACCGGTGAGATGGCCGGTTCCGGCATCCAATATGACCGTATTGCCACTGACCGTATCTTCCAGCTTCAGCGAACCTGCAGCCAGAGAGGAAGTACTGTCACCATCGGTCACTGTCACGCCTTTGGCTGTGGTCTCAGTCTTGTTGCCGTCCTTGTCCTCAACCGTCGTGCCGATTGCAGCCAAAGTGGTGACATTGCCGTCATCATCCTTGGTTTCGACACCCTTGGCTGTGGTATTGGTCTCGTTGCCGTCATCATCGGTGACCTTCAGGCCCTCGTCATGCAGGGTCACATGCTCACCGACCTTGACGCCATCATTGTCGACTACGGTCTGACCTACTGTAAGGCTGCCGTCATCGTCGAGCTTGACATCCTTGGCCAGGTCGAAGGTCAGGTTGGTACCGGTACGATCGATCACGATGTTGCCATCGGTGTTGCTGAAGTCCGCCACACCTTCAGGCCCGACGTTGTTGTCAGTCTGCTCGCCTTCGCCATTGGCTGAGATGAACCAGCCGGCATTGGCCGTATCGTTGACCTGTTTGAGCTGCTCTTCCGTGGCGGCCCGACCAGAACCATTGGCAAACGCGGGGTACTCAATTGTCTGATTGGTCAGACCACTGATGATGCCCTTGTTGCCGTTCAGGCGGATCTCCTCGCCAGTATTGCCCGCAACCCGGATATCTCCGGCACGAACCCGCGTGCGGCTGCCATCGTCGGCTGTCACGGTCATGCCCGTAGAGCGGACTGCGGTACGATTGTCCTTGTCATCCGTGACGGTGACACCCTTGGCCCGCGTTGCAGTACGATTGCCTTCGTCGTCCTTGACCGTGGTGCCAGTGGCTGCAACCCGCGTCACGTTGTCGTCATCATCCTTCACACGCAGACCGTCGTTGTTCAGGCGGGAATCGCCGATCTTCAGGCTGCCATCCGAACCCAGATCAATGTTTTCGGCCAGTTTGATCTCTAGCAGGTCGTTACCATCAGCCACTACACCAATGTTGCCATCGGTAAGGTTACCTGTCGCACCACCCTTGATGTTCAGAGTCTGGTTCAGCAGACGGTCCACAGGAGTACCGGTATCGCCGGCAAAGCTCAGACCATCCAGCATGGTGGCGACCTGCACCGGATCCTCACCCGGCTTGCCATCGTTATAGTAAATGCGTGTAATGCTGCTACCGGCCAGGCTGCTATCGCCCGGCATAACGCCGATAGTGGTCATAGTGCCCGAGGTGTTCGCACCCGTCATGCCGATGGTGCCGGTGGCGCCATCGATCTCGACTTTATTGCCATCCTTGCCAGTCACCGTCACACTGCCGTCTTCACCATCCGGATCCTCGGAACCGAGTGTCAGATTGCTCGCCAGATCGAAGGTCAGATTAGTGCCGGTACGATCGATCACGATGTTGCCATCGGTGTTGCTGAAGTCCGCCACACCTTCAGGCCCGACGTTGTTGTCAGTCTGCTCGCCTTCGCCATTGGCCGAGATGAACCAGCCGGCATTGGCCGTATCGTTGACCTGTTTGAGCTGCTCTTCCGTGGCGGCCCGACCAGAACCATTGGCAAATGCGGGGTACTCAATTGTCTGATTGGTCAGACCACTGATGATGCCCTTATTGCCGTTCAGGCGGATCTCCTCGCCAGTATTGCCCGCAACCCGGATATCTCCGGCACGAACCCGCGTGCGGCTGCCATCGTCGGCAGTAACGGTGAGGCCATTGGCCCGCGTTGCAGTACGATTGCCTTCGTCGTCCTTGACCGTGGTGCCAGTGGCTGCAACCCGCGTCACGTTGTCGTCATCATCCTTCACACGCAGACCGTCGTTGTTCAGACGGGAATCGCCGATCTTCAGGCTGCCATCCTCGCCCAGGTCGATGCTCTCGGCCAGCTTGATGGTCAAGGTGTCGTCACCATCAGCCACAACACCGATGTTGCGGTCGGTAAGGGGAGCTGTCGCCAGGGCCCCGCCTACGATGTTCAGCTGCTCGCCCAGCTTGCGCTCAACATCAGCACCCGTATCGCCCGCAAACGTCAGCGGCAGATCATGCAGGGCCTGCAACTGCTCTTCGGTTGCGGCACGGCCTTGTGTGGCAAAGTCGCCACCGTCAAGACCCACGTTGGTCAGACCGGTAATCGTGCCCGAATCTCCGTCAATCAGTACCTCGGGCGCGCCTGTACCACTGCCGGCAACGCTGATCGTGCCCGCACCGACGCTCGTCGTACCATCATCATCGGTCACCACCAGACCATCCTGATCCAGCACCGAGCTGGCATCGGCATCGCCAACCGTCACGCTGCCATCCGTACCCAGGTCAAGGTTTTCATTCAGGCTGACCTGAACATCAACATTGCCGTCCACGTCCTGAGTGTGATCGATCGTGATATTGCTATCACCCAGGAAGTCAACCTGCTTACCCGGGGCGACATTGCTCTTGGCAGGCGTCTCGCTGGTGGCGATATCCCAACCCGCGCTGGCCGTGTCATTAACAATCTTGAGCTGCTCTTCCGTAGCAGCACGGCCCACCATACCAAATGTTGTATCTGTGAGGTCGCGGTTGGTCAGGCCCACTATCGTGCCCGCAGCCGCATCTATCACGATGCTGTTCGCGCCTCCGCTCACCGTTACCGAACCGGCAGCAACCGTCGTCGTGCCGGTGCCATCGGTCACTGCAAGACCGTCCTGATCGAGCACGGCATTCGTGTCATCATCACCAACCGTGACACTGCCATCCTCACCCAGCTCCACATTCTCGGCCAGCTTGATGGTCAAGGTGTCATCGCCATCGGCCACTACACCGATGTTGCGGTCGGTAAGGGGAGCTGCCGCCAGGGCTCCACCTACGATGTTCAGTTGCTCGCCCAGCTTGCGCTCAACATCAGCACCTGTATCGCCCGCAAACGTCAGCGGAGTGTCAGCCAACTCATTGAGTTGGCCCAGATTCACCGCGTGATTGTTCTCGGTACCTGCAGCTACATTGGTGATCTTGTTACCGCCGATATTGATGTCGGTGTTCTCGTGGATGGTGAAAGTATTCTTATCAACCGTGCTGCCCGGCTTGACGACAAGCACGCCACCGCCGACATTGATCTCCTTGGTTTTCACCGAATCCAGTCCGTCAAGATCCTTGTTCAATGCAACCTTGATCTCGCCGGCGCTGGCCGTAGTGGTGATGTTGTCATCACCAGCCACCTTGAGCGTATCGCCCAGCTTGCGCTCGGTGGATGTACCATCGTCCGCATCAAAGGTAATACCCTTGCTCAACGTTTCACCCACATCAATGGCGTCACCATTGTGGTTGACCACCACCTTGTTGGTCGTGATGCCATCATCCTTGTCGATGGTGGTAGCGCCCACCGTCACGGTGTCGAACGCAACGACATCGGCTGTGGCAATGGTTACTTTCCGATCGTCATTATTGACAACTATGTTCTTCCCTTCATGGAAGTCAACTGTCTCCCCCGGGAGAACGTTCGTAAGATTATCGAGCTTGTTATTGGTGGTCAGCTTCCAGCCTTGACCGACATAACCCAAAGCGTCCTGGACATTGTTGTAACTATTGCCATTGACCGTCAGGTCGGCTGTCACCGTATGGGTATCCGGATTGTAGTATGAGCCGCCCCCGAGGGCGGTGGCCACGCTGCCACCAGCCGTATCCAGATCAGCGGCCAGCGCGTCGAGCGCCTGATTGGTGCCAAACAGCTGGCTGCCGTTGATTGCGTCGGTGCTATCTGCCGCGACGCGGCCTGCGGCGACGTTGGTGATGGTGCGCTTTTCGGTAGTCGTACCTACGCTGACGGTACCAATCGGCGAATCGCCCGCGAAGCTGTAGGTGTTCTTGTCGACGGTCATCGACGAGGTGCCTTCGGGCGCAGCGGTTTCCGCCCCGTCGCCCAGAGCAACGGAACGTGCATGCTTGGCATTGGCACCGGCTCCCAGAGCGACCGCGTTATTTTCGCTGGCCTTGGCACCGGCCCCTGCAGCAAGCGCGCTGGCCGCCGAAGCGTCAGCACCTTCACCATAAGCAGCAGCACTGGCCGCCTGTGCCTTGGCGCCTGCACCGGAAGCCAGCGCCTTGCTGGCCGTCGCTTCGGCGCCCGCGCCAAAGGCGCTGGATTCTTCGCCCGTGGCGCGCGCACTAGCGCCGGCGGCCAGGGCTTTTTTTGCACGTGCTTCGGCGTCATCGCCAAAGGCAGCTGCCTTTTCCTTATCGGCAACGGCTTCGCGGCCAATGGCCATGGAGTCACGATCTGTAGCCTTGGCCGTATTGCCAATGGCAATGGCATTCTGATTACGTGCCACCTCTAAGGGATCGTCTGGGTCACTAACAACAAAACCCGAAACTGAATCCGTGCCCATCGCGATGCCATTGGTTGCCAGACCCCGTGCGTCCGTGCCCGTAGCAATTGCATTGAAGCCACTGGCACGTGCACCGGTGCCACTCGCCTGTGCATTGTCACCACTGGCTGCGGATTGCGTACCATAAGCCTGTGAGCTTTCACCCGAGGCCGTCGCGTTTGTACCGCTGGCCTGGGCACTTACGCCACTGGCTGTAGCCTGAGAGCCATAAGCTTGGGAATCCGCCGCCAAAGCTTTGGCAGCAAAACCTTGGGCAACCCCACGCAAGTCAGCCGCCAACGCACTGTGCCCGATAGCGACGCCATCATTCGCCGTGACCTCGGCATCCGTACCAATTACTATTGCATTATCGACAGTCGATCCTGCCTTCGGGTCGGCTTGGGCATTCGTACCCATGACGATAGAATTCTTGCCTTGACTGATCGCCGTGTGGCCAATAGCGACACCCCGATCACCATAAACATGGCTGGCGCTGCCCAAAACGCTGGAATTCTCCCCTCGTGCCTCAACGTTGTATCCGACAGCTACAGCCTCATTACTGTTTGCGCTTGCCTCGTGGCCTATCGCTAATGCCGATCGTCCTTGCGCTGTTGCTACTGGACCTATTGCCATCGCATTCGTACCGGACGCCATATCATTAGGCTGATTCGTCGACAATTCCGAATTGACGCTGAAATAGCGAACACCTTTTTTATCAATCTCTTCTTTCAGCTGCCCAAAGTTGACGGCATCCGTATCATCAACGCCCCTGGCAACGTTGTTTATCCGGCCGTTACCATCATATTGAACGGCATCAGGGGGCAAGATATTAACGGTACCTGAACTGATCGCACCTATGGCCTCTACTACCGTTGTGAATTCGTACTCATTATGGTCTGTATCTTTAATGGTTATCTTTGTATAGTTACCATCATCATCAACGGTGACTCCACCGCCGATCAAGGTGGCCACTTTTCCTTGTGCCGACTTGAGCTGCCCGACGTTTACCGCGTCGTGATCCTGACCGCCATCAGCCACATTGACAATGCGCCGATACAGATTCGCATCGGAAGAACCAACCGACACGACATTGCGTTCGGTAGCATCACCGGTCAAATAACCTTTCACAAATACATCGCTGCTGTCACGGGCATCTGCAATACTGGCCTTGGAGTTCATCCCTAACGCAACGCTTTGCCCGCTTGCTTCAGCCAAATGACCAAGGCCAACTCCGCCATCCTCGGCGCGAGAGTCCGTCCCCACAGCAACTGAACCCGTGCCCTCCGTCTCAGCAGAATAGCCAATACTCACAGCATCGTTGCCAGCACCAATCGCCTCTCCACCAATGACCGTCGTACGATGTATGCCGCCTACGGCTTCATTTGCCTTGAAGCCGATGGCGATATTCTTGTCGCCCTCAACACCCACACCGGCACGACTGCCAATAGCAATATTGTCATCACCAATGACGTCTTGACCGGCCTCAAAACCAATGGCAGTGGTCTGATTACCCGTAACGCGCTGTCCTGCACCCGTCCCGATGGCGATGTGAGATGTGCGATCTCCTGCCGTTGTGCCGAAGGTATCTTGCCCCGCACCAACGCCAAGAGAAATACTGTTTGCCGACTCTGCCTTGGCACCCTCACCAGCCGCGAACGCATTACCTGCGCTTGCCAGAGAGTTACCCAGCGCGATACTGCGTCGACCACTGGCTTCTGCACTCTTTCCGAGCGCAAGACTGCTGCTGCCACTTGCCTGCGCACCATAGCCCATGGCTGTGGCGCTCCACGCGCTGGCCCTCGCCGCCGCCCCTACGGCAATGGCATTATGACTACCACCGCCACTCACTTCGGCAGCCTGACCAATGGCGATGGAACCTGTAACATGCCTGCTAGCAACCTTTGCCCCATCTCCCATGGCAATTGTACTTTTGCCCGATGCCTGGGCCTCGCGACCAATGGCAATGGCCGCCTCACCATCCGCTTGACCTTCGGTACCAGTCTTGGCGCTTGTGCCAAGGGCAATAGCATCTTTTGCGTTCTCAGTCGTTACGGCTCCATCACCTGCAGCAAGACTGCTTACACCTTTCGATTCTGTGTTGGGTCCGATCGCGATGGATTCAGCGCCCGTAGCAACTGAATCAGCCTTTTCAGAGTTGGCGTGGAAATAACGTACACCGCTGGATTGCGCGAGGAAATAATCGTAGATCTGGCCACCGGTGACGACATCAGTGCTGGCATTTCCTATGGTGCCGCCCGCCAGACCGCTGATCGTCTTATTGTTCATGTCGATACCAGCGGCAGTAATAGCAGGTCCACCGGCGGCGATGGTCAGACTATCCGCTGTAGCGGCTTTCAGGGTCGTGTCACCGGTGACATTCAACGTGTCGTTGATTGTTGTTGCGCCATTCAGCGTCGTGTTACCAGCCACCGTTAGAGCGTCGCTCAGGGTGGTCGCTCCGGTCACACCAAGAGTACCGCCCACAGTGGCGCCAGTCGTCACACCCAGACTATTTAGTGTTGTAGCGCCAGTCACATTCAACGTGTCGTTGATCGTTGTTGCGCCATTCAGCGTCGTGTTACCAGCCACCGTCAGAGCGTCGCTCAGGGTGGTCGCTCCGGTCACACCAAGAG
>Ga0265293_10007883_pt1 | contig 16152 bp, 12 predicted proteins | sample Munlanlewell138R_FD_192505 | JGI IMG/M metagenome (GOLD analysis project Ga0265293, IMG submission 192505) | Leachate microbial communities from a municipal landfill in Southern Ontario, Canada - Leachate well 138R | ecosystem: Engineered > Solid waste > Landfill > Unclassified | place: Canada...
GGTCTTATTGATATTCACGTTCATTTTCGCGAACCCGGAGACGAAGAAGAGGAAACCATCGCCAGCGGTTCTGCCGCAGCGGTTGCAGCCGGTTTTACTTCGGTTGTTTGCATGCCCAATACCAATCCTCCGATACAGGATGAGACTGACGTCGAATATATTCATAGAAAGGGCAGGCAGGCCCGCAAAACCCATGTTTATACAATGGGAAGCATTACCGAAAACAGAGAAGGCATCGAGCTTGCGGAAATGGGTTTTATGGCTCAGGCGGGTGCGGTCGGTTTTACAGACGACGGCTGCGGAGTGCAGGACCCGGCGGTAATGCTCAAAGCTCTGAAATATGCGGCGATGTTTGACAAGGTTATTTCCCAGCATTGCCAAGATAATAATTATTGTAAAAACGGTGTTATGAATGCCGGATATAATTCGACTGTTTTGGGATTGCCGGGAATAGATGTTCTTGCCGAAGAAGCGATGCTTTGGCGTGATATTCAGCTTATTAAAAAGACTCGAGTTCGCTATCATGCCCAGCATATATCCACGGCCGGTGCGGTTGAATTGATACGCCAAGCGAAAAAGATGAATCTTCCGGTTAGCTGTGAAGTAACCCCGCATCATTTGCTTTTAACAGATGACTGCTGTGCCGATTACGATACGAATTATAAAGTAAATCCTCCTTTGCGGACAACCGCTGATATCCAAGCGTTAAAGCAGGCAGTTCGAGAAGGTCTTATAGATGCACTTGTATCTGACCACGCGCCGCATCTGCAAAGTGAAAAAGAGCTCGAGTTTTTGGCTGCTCCGTTCGGAATAGCTGCTCTTGAGTGCGCGTTAAGTCTATATGTCAAAGCGTTAATCGAACCAAAAATTATCGGCTGGCCTGAGCTTATAAAAATGATGACATGTAATCCGGCACGAATAATAGGCATAGATAAAGGAACTCTTTCTTTAGGCAAACAAGCGGATATTACAATTATTGACCCTGATATCGAATATACCATAGATACGAACCTCTTTGTGTCGAAAAGCCGTAACTGTCCCTATCAAGGCTGGAAGGTCAAAGCAAAAGCGCAAACCACAATCGTCGGAGGTGAAATAAGATTCCAGTCCTGAGTTTTTCGGTTAATTGTTTGTGAACCGATTAAATTTTACCGCTGCATCAGCTATTATGTTAATTATTGACGGCTATAATCTTTTGTGGGCTGCTCAAAAGCAGTCCGAAGCAGGCGCAATCACTGATATACAGCTTTGTCATATGATTGGCCGGTACCTTAGACTTACTAATCAGACAGGCCAAATTATTTTTGATGGAATTGGCCCTCCCGACAAATCTCCTTTTGCAAAGGCTGCTAACCTTGAAATTATTTTTTCGGGTCAGAATACGGACGCCGATTCTATTATAGAAGCCAAAATCACTGCTGATTCGGCTCCCAAGCGGCTAACTGTAATAAGCAGCGACCAGCAAGTTAGAAAAGCAGCTAAGCGGGCAAAATCAGTCTCGATTAAATCCGAACAATTTTATGGTGAGATGATTAAAACTCTTGCACGAAAGCGGCCTGAGCGTGAGCCGATGGAAAAAAGGGCCGGTTTAGATGAAGCTCAAACCCGTCAATGGCTGAAGTATTTTGAGCTTGAACAATGATTTTATCTATGTTAACATCTGTGTATCAGGGTAATCAAAAACACGCTTTTACAGGCTGAATCCTCGATGGCTACCAGTGCGAACAGCAAAATAGATATATTAAATGAAATACGAATACTTGGGGAGGAGTTAATTCGGCACTCGGTCAAAGCCGGTGATTTATCAGGGGTATCGGGCGAAAATAATAAGTACAAGCTGGCTTGCATCTTACTGGACAGTTTTCCGCATGCGGTATGTATCAAAGATACTTCAGGGCGGTTTTTGGCCTGCAACAAAGCGGTTCAGCAGTTGATGCAAGCTGACAGCATAAATCAGCTTATAGGAAAAACCGAGAAAGATTTCATACCCGATTCAGAGGCTCAACTCTGGCGGAAAATAGAACAGGATGTTCTTAAAACAGGCCAAACTGCTTTTGATTGCGAAGTGCCCGTCACCGACAAAAATGGTGTCCAAAAGTGTTATCTTGTGACTGTCGTACCTGTCTTTGATGATTCTAATCGTATCGCAGCTCTTATAGCAGTAAGTCTTGACGCTACAAAGGAAATACAAGCTATTAGAAATATCGATGAGTCTGAAAGGAGATACAGAACTTTATTCGAAGGCGCTGCGGAAGGGATTCTGATGGCTGATGTGCAAACAAGGCGTTTTTATTTTGCAAATCCGGCTATATGCAAAATGCTTGGCTATTCTGAATCTGAGTTAAAATCTTTGAGGGTAGATGATATACATCCCAAAGAAGAAATGGATAAAATTTATGCTATGTTTAGTCAATTTGTAAAAGAGGAAAAATCTACAGCTATTGATATACCTTTTTTATGCAAGGACGGCAGCATAAAATTTTTTTACGGCAGTTCCACGACGATTGCGTTAGATGCCAGGCGATATCGCGTCGGCTTTTTTACCGACATGACAAAACTTAAAAAGACTCAACAAAAACTGGATACTACGCAAAAGCATCTTCAGCTTATTATTGATAATTCCTTCGACGGTATCAGTATCTGCGAATTTCATACTAAGCTGAATAAGCGTCGTCTGGTTTTTTGCAATAATAAATACGTAGAAATGACCGGACGAAGCCGTGAGGAGCTGATGGCCGCGGATAATCTGAATGATTTTGTCAGTGACCGAGTCAATCAGAAAACCAAAGATTATTGGTATCAATGTATTTTAAAACAAATCCCCTTTAAAGGCCAAACTTCTTGGATTCGTCCTGACGGCAAGGAAAATATCTATGAGTGGGCGGCTGCTCCTGTTGTTATTGACGGACGTTATTATATAGTAGGAGTCGACCGTGATATTACAGAGCAAATCCAAAAACATAAACAGCTTGAAATGGCTGAGGCTCGATATAGAACTCTTGTCGAGCAGCTGCCGGCCATTCTTTATGTAGCTGCTTTAGATGAAAACTCGACCACGCTTTTCATCAGCCCGCAAGTTGAAACTATTCTTGGAATTAAACCGCAGCAATACAAGGTAAATCCTGATGTTTGGCGCGAAAGGCTGCATCCTGAAGACAAGGACCGTGTAATGAAAGAGCTTGTTCAGGCTCATTCGCATGAACAGCCGTTTTCTTGCGAATATCGAATGATTAATTTTTCGGGTAAAATCGTATGGTTCCGCGATGAAGCTTCGATTGTTAAAGACCAAAACGGCAAACCGCTTTTCCTTCAGGGTGTTATGCTCGATATCAGCGACCGTAAGCAGGCGGAGCATGATTTAGAGCAAATCAAAAGTGAATTAGAAACCCGTATTCAGCAGCGTACCATAGAGCTTGAAGGTCTTAATAAACAGCTTCGCTCTCTTGCTGCGGAATTATCACTTGCAGAAGAAAGAACCAGAAGACGCATAGCAAGCGATGTTCATGATAACATAGGCCAGAATCTCGCTCTTGCAAGGATTAAATTGCAATCATTGGCTGAGTCATCTCAAAATGAGGCAGCCAAAGAAGAGCTAAAAAATCTCAGCAATCTTTTAACCAAGACGATTGAAAGCACGCGGCTGCTTACTTTCGAAATTAGTCCGCCCGTTTTATACGAGCTGGGGTTCGATTCAGGAGTCGAATGGCTTTTAAGGCAGAGCAGACAACGGGACCGCCTAATAACCGACTTCGATACGGACGGACAGACAAAACAGCTCGATGAAAATATTAAAGTTTTTTTGTTTCAAGCGGTAAGAGAGCTGCTTATCAATGTCGCCAAACATGCCAAAGCAAAACATGTTGATGTGTCGATAAAACAAGTAGATGATAAGATGAATATTTGCGTGGCTGATGACGGAACTGGATTTGATATTGGGAAAAAGCTGCCGTTAAAGGAAAATATGGCAACAGGATTTGGTTTGTTCAGTATAAGAGAAAGAATAAGGCTGTTAAACGGAAGTCTTGCGGTTGAATCGAAACCGGGTTTCGGAACAAAGATTATTATGACAGTGCCGTTGAAAACAAATGGTTCTAAAAAAAGGAATAAAAAGTGAAAAAACGAATCTTAATTGCCGATGACCACAAAATTACAAGGCAAGGCCTGCGCTCACTGCTGGAGTCTGACCGTGAGCTTGAAGTTGTGGCAGAAGCTCAAAACGGGCGTGAAGCTGTTACGCTTGCAAGGCAAATCGAACCTGATGTTATTATTATGGATGTAAGCATGCCCGATCTCAACGGTGTCGAGGCGACTCGGCGCATAATCAGCGATAATAAAAACGTGAAAGTTATCGCTTTGTCGATGCACTCTGATACTTTATTTGTTTCAGAAATGCTTAAAAGCGGGGCGGTCGGTTATCTGCTTAAAGATTGCGCTTTCGAAGAGCTTTTACAGGCCATAAAGACAGTCATTGACGGCAAAACTTATCTAAGCCCTTCTATTTCAAATGTTGTAGTCGATGATTATTTGCACAGACTGGCCAAATCACATGTTCTTGAAATTGATGTTCTGACCGACAGGGAGCGTGAGGTACTGCAATTATTAGCCGAAGGTCAGTCAACCAAGCAAATTGCAATAAAACTGCACGTCAGCGCAAAAACGATTGAGACGCACCGTCGGCAAATTATGAATAAACTGGACCTTCATACCGTTGCCGAACTGACAAAATATGCAGTTCGCAAAGGTTTGACGACCCTCGATGCTTAACAGTCACCGAACAATTTCTCAAAAGAAAACCTGTTGACCATCGTGTATCTGCTATATACTCTGATATTGTTTGTGTTTTGGGTTTTTGCATAATTCGAGATTTATCTGCAATAGGAGTTTTTGATGGACATATTGCTTAATATAGCCGCCGCGGCTGCTATCATGCTTGCTGTGCTCAGTATGTTTTCGAATCTGGGCTGGATAATGAAATTCAGAATCATCGCAGTTGCATTAGCGGGTATTATTATTACAGGACTTTTGGCTTGGCATATAGCCGGCCAGTTAGACGTAAAAAATATTGTTATTTTTCCGACTTTGGCAAAAGCTGTAGTACTTTTGGTATTAGCTTTTATTACCGGATTTGCGGCTTATTTTGCAGCGTGGCCTTACGGCAGACAAATTGCCCCTGTTGCGGTTCCGCTCGGGCTGGCTGTTTGGGCACTGCGAAGCGCAGATATTGCAAGTTTAATGCAAAAAACCGCTGATGCCGCAGCAAAATATCAAGTAATTAATCAATTTAAGTGGACAGCGATGTTATGGCTGATGCCTATCGCAGCCGGTTTCGGCGGTATATTACTGGCTGAATTATTATTAAAAGGAAAACCGCAGATTTTTCCCGAAAATAATAAAAAAGTATCTCAGCTTAGCGGATTTACGAATATTTTCACTGCCATTGCCGCTTCGGTATTAATAGCTCTTTTCTGCATCAAAATGTTTGCCCAAGACGTAAAGTTTTCCGATTTAAAGCTGGGTTCTGTCGTTGCTCAGCCTCACCCCGGGCAGATTGCGTTTGCTGTTGCTGTTTCATTCGGTATCGCAGCTTTTGTTGTAAAGTTGTTTCTAAAAGAAGGTTATTTATGGCCTATTCTGGCAACAGCGATTTTGCCCCCTTTGTGCATTATGTTTTATGCCAAACCGGATACTATCGAATATATGGCTGATAATTTCCCAGCGGTCTTTTTTGTACATCCGTCTCTGGCAATTTTGCCGATACACATGGTTTCTTTTGGCACTGTTGGTGCTATTTCGGGCAGTTGGCTGGCAGTGGTATATAAGATTTGGCGTACCGAACAAGCCTTGTAAGTTTATAAGACCTTATTTGACACAAACTTACCGCCTAAGGCATTTCTTGGCCGATATTGTTTTTGAAACATGGCTTTCTTTGTAAAGCCTTGTAAAACAAGAACTTAGGTCTTAAAAACATTTATTTTTGCCCCTAATTTTTCATTCTAACATAAAAACAACTGTTTTCAGTGTCCTAATTGGCCGAATATATATAACAGTAAAGACCTTATCTTTATACGCCGAATATGTAAATTGCTGTTTCTAAAGGCCGTTAAAGGTGTTATTCGGCAGCCTATGCTGAACAGTAACATGTGAGTTTCGTAAATAAAATCGTAGGCAGCCGTCAAAAGGAGTTGAAAATGCTCGTTTTAAGCAGGCAGAAGGATGAGTCGATTGTTATCGGTGACGACGTTGAAATCACCATAGTAGATGTTCGAGGTGATAAAGTCAGGCTCGGAATTACTGCACCTAAAAACATATCCGTACACCGCAGAGAGGTTTATGACGCTATTCAGCGTGAAAAAGCTGCGAAAAAAGAGGATTCTGCAAAAGAAAAATCCGACCAGAAACCGCAGTAACCGGTATTTTAGTTTTTTTCTTCAAATCCAATTCTTCATAAAAATACAAAGATTTAGTTGCGCGGAGCTTGGGCGATTTGGCTTGTAAGTTCGTTCAGCAAAGCCTGCATCTTCGGGTCCGCTTGCTCTGCCTGACCTATTTTATCACATGCGTGCATTACTGTAGTATGGTCTCTTCCTCCGAGATGTCCGCCGATTTCCTCGAGGCTGTGCTTGGTAAGACTTCTGGCGAGATACATACATATTTGTCTTGGAGTTGTGATGCTTTGGCTTCGTCTTTTGCTTTGTAAATCTACTACCCGCACGTCAAAATGTCTTGTTACAACGTCGATGATATCAGAGATTGATATATTTTTTACCGAGCTTTCAAACCCTTCAGCCAAAGCGGTATGCGCAATCTCCATCGACATCGGTTTGCCGGTAGTCAAAGATACTGCATAAAGCCGTGTCAAGGCTCCTTCGAGCTCTCTTATATTTGCGCGTACTTTACGTGCAATATAATCGGCTATTTCCTCTGTGATTTCCATTCCGCGCATTCTTGCTTTTTTCATAACAATAGCTACTCGCGTATCATGACTTGGCGGGTCGATTCGTGCCACCAAACCCCAATTAAATCGGCTGATTAACCGTTCTTCCAACGAAGGTATATCAGCAGGGGAACTATCTGCGCTTAGAATTATCTGCTTGCCGTTGTTATAAAGGGCGTTAAATGTATGAAAAAACTCCTCCTGAGATTGTTCGCGGTCGGACAAGAATTGAATATCATCGATAACCAGTAAATCGACGGTTCTGAACTGGTTTTGAAAATCAGAAAGATTTCCCGATTCTATGGCTTGTATGAATTTGTTGACAAATTCTTCACAGCTTAAAAATTGTATAGATGCATTTTGATGCTGGTTTCTGGTCTCGATACAGACTGCATGGAGCAGGTGTGTTTTTCCAAGCCCGCTGTTGCCGTAGATAAACAATGGATTGTATGTGTCTCCGGGAGAATGACTTATAGCAACACAGCTTGCGTGGGCCAGACGATTGCTCGGCCCTACGACGAAATTATCGAAAGTATAATCAGGATGAAGCTTAAAACCGGCACAGGGGAAAACCGTTTCTGTGCCTTTATAACCGTTAGAAACGACAAAATCCACAGAAACAAGATGTCCTGTAATTTGCTGAGCTGCTTGAGTGAAAGATTTTCCGCAGTTATCGCATAAAAATTGCTGAGTCGCTCTGTCCGGACAGCCGATTCTCAGATTACCGCCGTTTAGCTGAATTAAGTTGAGCTCGTCGAACCATCTGCGGATATTTGTCGGGTCAAGTTCTTTTGCCCGCTCAACTATTTTCGTAAATATATTTTCAACTTCCAACGCGGCCAATCTCGACTCCTAATTAATGACCCGGCGGACGCCAAAATACCGGCTCAATAAATTTGAAAAAGCACAAATAACAAAAATCCCTTTTTTGCCGAATAGTCAGAACGGGCGTTCTGATGGCTTATATCTAATCCTTCCAAAACGAAAGCTTGATAAGGATTTAACTATTAATTGAACATTTTGTCAAACGTAAAATGCCCGTACTTTTAAAAAACGCGGTTAATTTATAATAGAGTTATACCTGATAGCGGTTTGGACTTGATATTTTGGGTAATATGTGCGAAACTTCTTTACCTAAAAGTGCTTTGAGGTTAATAACTTATGGGTATTTTTACAAAAACATTAGATTATTTAAAAGACAGACTCGGCAAGACCCGTGATAAAATCAGTTCATCTTTATCCGCGGTTCTTACATTGGGCCGGAAAATTGACGAAGAGCTTCTCGATAAGCTTGAGGAAACTTTAATAAGTGATGATATTGGCGTCGAGACGACTGATAAACTTGTTACAGAGCTTAGAGAAGCTTACCGCAGTAAGAAAATCGAAAAGACCGACGACATTATTCCGTTTCTCAAAGAATATATTAAAAACTATTGGCCTCATCAGGACAGACAGCTTAAGCATGCTTCTAATCCGCCGACCGTTATTTTGGTAGCCGGTGTGAACGGTTCGGGCAAAACCACCAGCATTGCTAAGCTTGCCTATATTCTAAGCCGTAACAAAGAAAATGTGATTGTCGCTGCTTGTGATACTTTTCGAGCGGCAGCGGTTGAGCAGTTGAGTATTTGGGCCGAACGTATCGGTGTCCAAATAGTCAAGCATAGAAGCGGTTCAGACCCGGCAGCAGTGGCATTTGATGCCTGTGAAGCGGCTATTTCAAGAAAAGCCGATTATCTGATACTCGATACGGCAGGCCGACTTCATACGCAAAAGGACCTGATGAAAGAGCTTACTAAAATCCGTGACGTTATTGCCAAAAAAATCCCCGGTTCGCCGCATGAAGTTCTTTTGGTTCTCGATTCGACGACCGGTCAAAATGCTATTGTTCAGGCAAAAATGTTCACCAATGCTATTGATGTTACAGGAATTTTTTTAGCCAAACTGGACGGTACGGCTCGCGGAGGAATTGTAATAGCGATTAAAGACCAGCTTGATATTCCAGTAAAATTTGTGGGGTTGGGCGAGAAGCCCGAGGCAATTGCTGAATTCGACCCTGATAAATTCGTCGAAGCATTATTTTCTTAACACATTCTTGCAAGCGATTGTTAAGCAATAAATTATCTGATTAGAATAGCACAAATCCCTCAGGAAAAGTTGTATATAGCATGAGCAGTTTTCCGATTATAAATAATGTTTAAGGGAAATATTTAAGGTAATAAAAACAAGGAATTTTGATTTGAATGTGGCTGGATAGGTGGGTTAGAAAACAGAAAGAAATCAGAAAATCTCTAATAAATACGTATCTTCATCGTATTTGGGGACAGAGACTTTTTGCGGATGTACTTTGGAAAATCAACAGAAGGTCTATCGCAGGCGGTTTATCTCTCGGACTGTTTGTCGCTTTTACACCGAGCATTCCGTTTCAGATGATTATTGCGGCATTTGGTGCGATTTATTTTAAGGTTAATCTTCCGATAGCTTTGGCAGCCTGCTGGGTAACGAATCCTTTAACTGCTGTTCCGATTTATACGGCTGCATGGAAATTCGGAAGATATATAGTAGAAAATATAATGCCTGTCAAAGAGGCCCTTGAGGTTTATCAGATAGAAGGCAAGACTACTATGATAATCCGGCAGGGTATTTATCTATGGACGGGTTGTCTTTTTTTTTCCGTAACTTCAGCCCTTAGCGGAAATCTTTTAGTCAGGATATTCTGGTCTCTGGGTAGAAAAATCAAGCGTATGCGTCACAGTAATATCCCCGAAAGCAAAAATAAAAATAAAGGTTGATTAATTTTTCATCATCAGCGGCTGACCGGTTGCATCTATAACATCCCGCCAGAGATGACCTTCAGGGTCGATAGCGTTTTTCCGCGATACGGCCATTTGAATCGGCAAATGAACAAGATGATTATGAACAAGGCTAATCAGCAGACTTGTTTTGCCGGCCATAGCCGCGTGAACAGCGTTTGTTCCGAGCCTTTGACAATAAATTGCGTCATTCGAATTTGCGGGTGTGCCGCGTATAATATAACTTGGGTCGATGTATCGGATATTAACCTCGATATTTTTGCTTTTGAAATGCTGCGAAATTTTATCTTTCAGGAATACGCCGACATCGCTCAAAACTTTATTGCCGGAAGCATCGATTTTTCCGGTATCGGGTATTAAATCCTGCCCGGCACCCTCTGCGATTAGAATTACAGCGTGGTGGCGATACTGAATCCTTTTTTCGAGATGTTCGAGCAAGCCATTCGAACCTTCGAGGTCGAACGGAACTTCAGGTACGAGAACGTAATTTACATCGTTAATCGCAAGGGCGGTATGAGCGGCGATATACCCGGATTGGCGTCCCATTACCTTTACAATTCCGATGCCGTTAACTGCACAAAAAGCTTCGACATGTGCTGTTGATACGGCGTCAACGGCTTTGGATACCGCTGTTTCAAAACCGAAAGATTTCTGAATAAAGCTTAAATCGTTATCAATTGTTTTCGGGATTCCCACTACGGCTATTTTCAGCCCGCGTTTTTTAATTTCTTCGGCGATACCCAGCATTCCTTTTTGTGTTCCGTCGCCTCCGATGCCGAAAAGAATATTTATTCCCATTCGCTGCATCGAATCAACAATATCGCCGGGGCGGTTACCGTAACCTCGCGATGAGCCGAGAATAGTCCCGCCTTTGGTGTGAATTTCGGAAACGATATCAGGGGTTAGCTCCATTGATGGAATTCCGCATTCGGAGAGAAAACCGCGATATCCGTATCTGATTCCGCTGATTCTTCTAACTCCGTATCGATACCAAAGGCACATTACAATAGAGCGTATAACGTCATTGAGTCCCGGACATAATCCGCCGCAGGTAACAATTGCAGCGTGACATTTCGTCGGGTCAAAATAAATTTGTTCCCGCGGGCCTGCCAATTCGAGAACCTGTTCTTTGGATAGGGGCTCACTCGGCAGAACACCGCCTCCTTCGATGTCAAATAGAATGTATTCTTCATCGGAAACAAAATCAGACTGTTTGCCTTCTTTGGTTTTAGAAAGAGGCACAGTAGATGTGACTTTGCATGGGCCAAGAGTTTCAATTGTAAAATCCAGCTTTTCGCTTGTGTTTTCTGTGTCGCTCATAATGTTTTATCGGCTTATAAAGCCTTGTCCTTAAAATAGTTGTAACTAAATATACAACACCCGACGGCAAGTGCATATTATTACTGTTTTTTTAATAGGATTCTGCTGTCTGCTACGATACAGCCTTGACCTTCAGGATAGACTATCAATGGATTAATATCCAGCTCGGCAATTTGGGGCTGTTCGGTAAGCATTTGGGACAATCTTAAAATACAGTCTTTTATCGAGCCAATATCGCTGGGCGGAGCTCCGCGAACTCCCTGGAGAATTTTATATGATTTAATGCTCTGTATCATTATTTCAGCGCTGATTTCCCACATCGGGGCTAAACGGAAGGTAACGTCTTTTATGGCTTCGACAAATGTTCCGCCCAGACCGAACATGCATATAGGCCCGAATTTGGGGTCTCTGACCGCTCCGAGAATGACCTCAATGCCTTTTTTGGCCATCGGTTCTATTAGAACCCCGTCAATCTTTGCCGATGGATTGAAGGACTTGGCGTTTGAAAGTATTTCATCGAAAGCCGCCCGAGCTTGTTCTTTAGATTTGATTTTTAATCGAACTCCTCCGGCGTCGAATTTATGCACGATATCCTGCGAGCTGATTTTCATCGCAGCCGGAAATAGTTCCGTATCGTTTAATTTGTCTATATCCGAGGCATCTTTAAGTATCGTACTTTTTAATACAGGAAAACCATAGCATTGCAGAATTTGATTGGCTTGATGCTCGGACATATAATAACTGTTAACCGTCTGCAGTTTACTATCGATGATTTTTACAACATTGTTACTGTCAGCCGAAATTTGTTTTATCTGTCTTTTGTCGAGATTGAGCAAATTCGCATAGAAGCACATGGTTGACATTGACCTGACTGCCGCTTCAGGAAAAGCATAATTTGGGATTCCGTGCTGTTCGAGATGTTCGACGCCTTTGGAAACATCGACAATTCCCATAAAAGAGCACAATACAGGTTTGTTAATCCCTTCTGTTACATGCGGTACGATTTGCGCTGTCTGCAGAACATCTATCATTGCCTGAGGTGAAAGAATTATAATCGCACCGTCAACATTATCATCTTTTAAAATATGCCCGATTGCCGCTTCGTAACGTTCGTGCGTTGCGTCTCCTATGACATCGACCGGATTATTAACGCTGGCAGTAGGGGGCAAAACCTCTCTTAGTTTAGTTTTTGTCTGTTCTGACAGTTCGGCTATTTCAAGATGATGACGAACCGCCGCATCGGTTGCCATAATACCCGGCCCGCCTGCGTTAGTGATAATCGCGATTCGTTTTCCTTTTGGTATGGGTTGTTTTGAAAATGCTATGGCATAATCAAAAAGCTCATCAATTCCTTCGACTCTTTTGATACCGCTTTGGTGGAAAATAGCGTCGTATGTCGTATCCGAACCGGCCAATGAGCCTGTATGCGAAGCGGCTGCTCTTGCTCCTTCGACCGAGCGTCCGGATTTAATCGCGAGCATAGGTTTTTTTGCCTGCCATGTAATTTCTCTGGCTGTTTCCAGAAATGCTTTTCCGTCTGTAATATCTTCCAAATACATCAGAATTACATCTGTTTCCGGGTCGTCTCGCAGGTATTTGAGCAAATCGACTTCGTTAACGTCGGCTTTGTTTCCGAAACTGATAAATTTCGAGAAACCTACATTTCTGCCGTGGGCATAATCGAGAACCGCTGTACAAAGTGCTCCTGATTGTGAAATAAAAGCGATATTTCCGGATTTGGGCATCTTGGTCGCGAAGCTGGCATTCATTCGGACTTTGTGGCTTGTATTAATAATGCCAAGACAATTCGGGCCAATCATACAGATGCCGTGTTTTTGAGCAGTTTCTATCAAATTATTTTCTAATTCGATTCCATGACCGCCGATTTCCTTAAATCCTGCGGTAATGACAATCGCGCCTTTTATATTTTTTTGGCTGGCTTGTTCCAAGATGTTCGAAACCATCGCCGCAGGTACGATAATTATCGCAAGGTCAACATCGTCCGGGATATCCGCCAGATTAGGATAAGCTTTGACGCTCTGGACAGATTGTGCCTTTGGATTGACCGGATAAAGCACGCCCTCGAATCCGGCGTTTAGAAGATTGCGAAAAACAGCCAAGCCTACGCTGCCGGGCCGGTTTGTAGCTCCGACGACAGCGATTGACCTTGGAGACATAACTTTTTCAATATCTTGTTTCATAGCTGTCTCCTATACAATGTGTTTTTACACTGTATCAGTCTGAAGTTACAGTATGTACTGTTATTGTATTTGTAGTTCCGGCTTTTCCTATAGGTTTACCGGCTACGAGTATTATCCTGTCCCCGGGCTGCAGCCAACCGCGTTCCAAAGCCATTTTATCAACAATTTGTATAAATTCTTCGGTGTTAGCCGGAATAGCTCTGCATCGCGGTATCACTCCGTAATGCAGGCACATTTGCCGGCAGATACGCTGGTTCGAGGTAAACGCCAATATCGGAGCGTCCAATCTTGCCTTGCTGAGAAGTCTTGCGCCAGAACCTGTTTCAGACCAGACCGCGACGAGTTTGGCAGCAATATCTTCTGTTATGTGTGCGACACTGTGAGCCATTGCGGCTGTCAGCAGAAGTTCGTCTGTAGTTGCAATCTTAGGATAAACCGCATCGCCTTGTTCGAGGTATGATTCGGTGTATTGAGCGATTCGGCGTATTGTTTTAGCTGCTTCTACTGGATATTTGCCGATAGAAGTTTCGCCGGAAAGCATTACAGCGTCTGTGAAATCCATTATTGCGTTGGCAGTATCGGAAACTTCCGCGCGGGTAGGAAAAGGATTTTCTATCATACTCTGAAGCATCTGGGTTGCTACGATTACAGCTTTTCCGCGGCGGCGGCACATATGAGTGATTCTTTTTTGAATCAGCGGAACTTCCGCCAAATCCATTTCCACACCCAAATCTCCGCGGGCTATCAGTATGACGTTGCTGGCTTCTATAATATCATCAAGATTCTTCAGAGAGCAGGGCGTTTCTATTTTAGCGACGATTTTGATATCAGAACCTTTTTCTTTGAGATAACCTGCTAACTGCCTGATGTCATCGCCGCTGCGAACGAAACTCAGAGCGAGAAAATCAAGTTTATGTTCGATTGCCCAGTCAACGCATTGCCAATCTTTTTCCGTTATAGAAGGTGCGCTGACCTGTGAATCCGGCAGATTGACGCCTTTATTGCTTTGAACGTTGCCTGCGATTATTATACGGCAGCGGACTTTATCCTCGGATTTTTCTATGACCTGCATCGCGATTTGACCGTCGTCGATTAAAACGCGGTCACCGATTTTAACATCGCGAGCGAAATTTTTGTAGTTAATCGGGAAATAGCCGCTATAGGGCTGTTCGTTACCGATAAAAATGGTAACTTCGCTGCCGGCGTCGACTTGCTGAATAGCAGGTTCTATTTTACCAAGCCGAATCTTAGGCCCGCAAAGGTCTCCCATCACTGCTATAGTATGAGGATGTTCGCCGCGGACAAGACAAACCTGCTCGAACATCCGGTGATGTTCGTCGAGACTGCCGTGCGAAAAATTCAGACGAAATACGTCAACCCCGTTATCGACCATTTGTTTAATGGTTTGAGCCTCACGGCAGCCGGGGCCGAGTGTCGCAACTATTTTAGTTTTGATCATCCGATGACCAGATTTCCGTTAAACCCTTGGATAATTTCCGAGGTAATATGTTTTCGGTAAATCTCCTGTAAGCGGCTTGGCGTAGTCAATAAAGGCCTGAGTAACGTTATTGCCATCGGCGCTAATAAACTCATCGGGCATTGTCTTGCTGTGTTCAGCTACGTTGCGAAGTTCGGTGCAGAATAATTCGACGGCATATTCGTCTTTATTTTCAAGGCGTTTTATTGCTACGGAACCGCTTTGTTCGTTCATTGAAAGTCTTACCGCTTCGCGTCCGCATTCGCGAGCTTCGGCTACGTCGACAGGCGACTGGAAACCGACAAAACTTCTTTGCAGATAACCGAAAGTATCTGCTCGGACGCGTTTTATTTTTAGATTAGCTTTTATTTGTTCGGCCATGTAATCGGCCAAAGCACCCGTTCCGGAAAGCTGAATATTCCCGTGTGAGTCAGTCTCGTTGGTTTGCAGAATCTTTTTTGTCCACGGAACTCCGTCAGTATCACATATTCCTTCACTTACAGCTATTACGCAGCGTCCGTACTTTTTATAAACCTGTTCGACATCAGCGACGAATTTTTCCATTTTAACGTGTTTTTCCGGCATATAAATAAGATGCGGGCCGTCATCTTCTTTTTGTCTTGCCAAAGCCGCCGCAGCAGTTAAAAATCCGGCATGGCGGCCCATTATGCAGTCGATTTTGATGCCCGGCAAAGCCCTATTATCCAAGTCATCGCCCATCAAAGCGCATGCTACGAATTTTGCAGCCGTACCGTATCCGGGGCAGTGGTCTGTTACGAGCAGGTCATTGTCAATTGTTTTTGGAATATGAAACGCTCTTAATTCATATCCTACATTAGCAGCCATTAAATTGACGATATGGGCGGTGTTTGCCGAATCGTTTCCGCCGATATAAAAGAAATATCTGATATTACGTTTTTTGAATACTTCGAAAATCTTGCGGCAGTACTCTTCGTCAGGCTTATCACGGCTTGAACCTAAAGCTGAAGACGAGCATGCTGATATTCCTTCGAGGTCCGCTATAGAAAGCCTTTTTAAGTCAATGAAATCCTCTTTAACGATTCCTTGTACGGCGTGTATCGCTCCGTAAAGGTTCTCAATCTGGTCGTGTTTACACACTTCTTCGATAACTCCGGCCAACGATGCGTTAATTACGCCGGTCGGTCCTCCGGACTGACCTACTACCGCATTGGCCTTAGGTGCCTTTGCCATATAAAACCTTCTCCTTGAAAAACTTACAATTTTCTTGGTTGATTCACAAACCGTAGCATTATACTAATTAAATGCTGTGGTTCAAGGGAAAAGGAACTCTGATGGCTCAATAACAATACCGGCTGTATTGCGGCCTTATATGCAGAACAGGGAGAAAATAACAGCCTGCTCATAGTTTCTTCGCCGCAGAGGACGCAG
>Ga0265293_10007886_pt1 | contig 16141 bp, 14 predicted proteins | sample Munlanlewell138R_FD_192505 | JGI IMG/M metagenome (GOLD analysis project Ga0265293, IMG submission 192505) | Leachate microbial communities from a municipal landfill in Southern Ontario, Canada - Leachate well 138R | ecosystem: Engineered > Solid waste > Landfill > Unclassified | place: Canada...
TCGTTCATCCATGAGGGGATCTCCTACCAGCTCGGGTCCCATGGCTTTGCCCGCAAGAGTGAGTTTACCGTGGTCAGCTGTGACAGCACCCACGCCGTCCTCACCCTCCAGGCCAACGATCAAACCAAGGCAGTCTACCCCTTTGACTTTCGGCTGACGGTCTCCGTTGTGCTGGAGTGGGCTGGCCTGGCGGTGCGGTACGATGTTGAGAACCTCGACTCCCAAGTCATGTACTTCTCCATCGGTTCCCACCCGGCGTTCGCCCTACCGCTCGGCGGTGGATACTACGAGCACCACTTCCTTGAATTCGAATACCCTGAGCGGGATGAACGGTGGTTCTTTGGTGACGGATGCCTGCTTGACCACAGCGAATCGGCCTTTGATGCAGGACGCCTCATCAACCTGCGCGCCGATCTCTTCGACCGCGGCCCCCTGATCTTTCGCGATGTTGACTCTCGCGCGATTACGCTGCGCAGGTCCAGGGGACACGAGGCGATCACGATCCGTTACGATGCACCGAATGTGGCGATCTGGTCCAAGGCGGGCAGAGCACCGTTTGTCTGCATCGAACCCTGGTGGGGATTGCCCGATCCCTGCGGATTCTCGGGCACGCTGAGCGAGAAGCCGGGCATCATCTCCCTCTCAAGCCACGCGACCTTCACGACCCGCTACTCTCTGGAGGTGCGATGAACACCTCCATTGAGCCGAAGGATAGAGAGCGGTCCTCGAAGTTGGGAATCTATGAGAAGGCGTTCCCGACCAGCTTCGATTGGGAGGAGCGATTCAGCGCAGCCCGTCGCATCGGCTTTGACTTCATTGAATTCTCCATCGACCAATCTTCGGCGAGGATGGCACGGCTTGCATGGGATGAAGGTGCCAAACAAGGCTTCGTCAAGAGCGCGAAGGAGCAGCAGATCAGCGTCCCGACACTCTGTTTGAGTGGATTGCGCTCCTACCCGTTGGGCAGCAGTGATGATCGGGTACGGGAGGAGGGATTGGCGTTGGTGGAACGGGCCATTCACCTTGCCGCCTCGTTGGGGATATCAATCGTCCAGTTGGCCGGGTATGACGTGTACGGGGAGCCGAGCACCCCGGAAAGCCGGAGGCGCTTCAAAGAGCAGCTTGGCCGTGCGTTGAAGACAGCACGGAAGTACTCCACGGTCCTGGCGATTGAGAACATGGAGACATCGGCAACCGATTCACTGGCAAAGGTGATGGAGTATATCCGGTATTGGGACGATCCCTTGTTGCAGGCGTACGTGGACGTGGGCAACTTGATCGCGATGGGCCACGACCTTGCTGAACAGCTTGCATTGGCACAGGGGAAGATCGCCGCATTCCACATCAAGGATGTCTTGCCGGGCATCTGCCGGGATGTCCCGTTCAAGGCGGGGATCGTCGATTTCGACCACGTCTTCTCTACAATCAAGGAGACCGGATTTGCCGGGCTCTTCGTCGTCGAGATGTGGGCCGCCTCCTCAATGGACGCAGACCCGGTGGCAGAGGTTGAGAAGGCGTACCGCTTCATCGCGGGAAAGCTGAACCAGTTCGGGTTTTCTGTCTGACTCCGGCTGGAGGCTTGCATCAGAGAGAGGCACCTGCGATCGCAGGTGCCCGATTAGTATTCGCCCTCAGCTCTTAGAAGCCACAGATGTCCTGAGCCAACCCATAGAGGCAAAGCTCAGAGACGCACGCACCCTTTGAGAGTGCACAGATACAGTAGACCGCATCGGCGAAGTGCTCAGGCCTGACTGCCAACTCCTCATCCCACTCAAACTTGCTCAGACCGTCGGCCTTCTGGAACCCGGTGTTCGATCCTCCGGGAACGAGGGTGGTCACTGCAACGCCAAAGGGGCGGACCTCGGTATAGAGGCAGCGGGAGAACTCCCTGATGCCCGCCTTGGCGGCTGAGTACACCGAGTACCCCGGCCATGAGCGACGGTCGCAGACGCTCGAGACGTTGATGATCTTTCCCCCACGCTGCTCTTTGAAGTGCGTCATGAAGGTCCGGCAGCTCATGATGGTGCTGGTGAGGTTCAAGTCGATGATCTTGCGGTTCGTCTCGTCATCAAGCTCCTCGACCATCGCCCACTTGACCGCTCCACCGGCAAAGTTGATCAGGAAATCCACTGTGCCGAAGTTCTTCAAGGCGGTCTCCAGCGCCCAGGTGAAGGTGGCGAGTTTGGTGACATCGCCTGCAAGCGAGGCGACCTGAGAGCCGGCATCCGTGCAGACCTTCACCGTGGCATCGAGGGCCTCTTTGTCGATATCGATCAGCACGAGGTTGCACTGATCCTTTGCGGCAAAGAGTTCAGCGGTCGCTTTGCCGAATCCCGATCCGACGCCGGTGATGACGGCAGTCTTGTTCTTCAATGATTCCATGGATGTCTCCTCCTTTCAACGGTATCCAATAATCGATCTCAATGCCCCGGTGCCATCTGTCCATAATCCTTGAACGAGTCTGCAGCCACCAATACGTCGGCGGCATCCATCTCGTCAACCGGATGGATGGCGCTGGCGATCAAGTAGGTTTTCGCTGCGTCCTCAAGGTAGACGGCGGCATAGAGGGCATCCTTGAGGGTGGGGCCGACGGTGATGACGCCGTGTTGTTTCAGGATGACGGCGCGCTTTCCTCCCAAGTGCTGTACCGCGGCCACTCCCATGTCGAGGCTTGCCGAAGAGCTGAACGGTGCAACGTTCACTGCGCCAAGGGTTGCATTGACCAAGGTCGTGACCACTGCCGGCAGGGTATCTGCTATGAGCCCCACTGCAGTGGCAAAGACCTGGTGGGTGTGGATGACCGCGTTGACATCCTCGATCTCATTGAGGATGTGGAGAATCGCCGGTGAATCCACTGAGGGGCGTCTGCTCCCCTCGATGATGCGGCCAGTGAGATCCATGACGATGATGTCATCCTCACAGAGATCCTGGTACATCATCCCCGATGGGGTCACCAGGACATGGTCGCCGATCCTGAGGCTCACGTTGCCCCCGCTCAAGCTGATCAACCGATAGTCATGAAGCTTGATCCCAGCCTCTATGATCTCTCTCTTTTGTGCTTCGTACATCCGAAACTCCTTGGGGCATTTCTGCGCTGTCTTAAACGTAACATATGCTATAACAGATGTCAATAAATGGTTTCAATATTTCTCCCGTTCGCTCGAATGCATGATTACCGGGCAGGAAAAATTTGACAAATGTTAGAGCAGATGTTAGACTCGACACCAAACACGGAGAAGGACCGGCGTATGTGTGCACTCTTTCTTGGTATCGACAATGGGGGAACGAACATCAAGGCATCACTCTACGATGCTGGTGGCAATGAGTTGGCTAGTGCCGGGACCACGTCAGATACCCGGATCGAGATACCTGGATTCATCGAGCAGGACATGGAGGCGCTGTGGCAGAAGAACTGCCAGGTGATCAAGGCGGTGATCGCCTCTGCCAATATCCCGGCTTCCTCCATCAAGGGGATTGCCGTAACCGGGCACGGCAACGGCCTCTACGCCATCGATGGTGAGGGCAACCCCATTGGAAACGGGATCCTCTCTGCCGACTCGCGATCAAATGCCATCGTTGATGGGTACTATGCGAGCGGGGTAGCCGGGAGCATCTCGGCGATCAGCTGTCAGGACGTGTGGGCGGGACAGCCGCCGGCCATCCTCACCTGGCTGAAGAGGCACGACCGGCGCCGATATGACGCCATCGCCTGGATTCTCATGTGCAAGGACTACATCCGCTATCGGCTTACCGGCGAGGTGTGGGCCGAACGCACCGATTACTCGGGGACCAACTTCATCGACCCCCACACGGGAGATTACGACGATCGTCTTTTGGACTTGTTCGACCTGAGCGACTGCAAGGACAAACTGCCGCCCATCAAAGCCTCCACCGACCTCTGTGGCCGGGTCAGTCGCCACGCATCCCGCGCCTCCGGCCTCAAGGAAGGCACTGCGGTGTTCGGCGGGATGTTCGACATCGATGCCAATGCCATCGGCATGGGAATCGTAGCCGAGCACCTTGACTGCATCATTGCCGGGACGTGGAGCATCAACCAGTGCATCACTGAGAAGGCTCCTGGAGCCGGCTCTCCATACCGGTGCACCAACTACTGCATGCCGGGCCATTGGTTGATCACCGAGAGCAGTCCGACCTCGGCGAGCAACCTCGATTGGTTCATCCGCCAGCTGCTCAAGGGCGCCCCGGCAGATGGTTCTCCCTATCCATACTGCGACCAGTTGGTCGCCACCGTCGATCCACAGGAAAGCGATGTGCTCTTCCTGCCGTTCCTCTATGGCAGCAATGTCACGCGCAGTGCATCGGCTGCATTCCTTGGTTTGAGTGGCTGGCACTCGAGTGCCCATGTGATTGCCGCCCTCTACGAAGGGGTGGTCTTCTCCCATCGGATGCACCTCGATCGACTGCGGCGAGACTACCCCAGAGTCGACCACACCCGCCTCTCGGGCGGGGCAGCACGGTCATCGGTCTGGGTACAGCTCTTTGCCGATATCCTGGCTCGACCGATCGAGCTCTTGGAGCATGAGGAGGTCGGCACCCTCGGTGCCGCCATGGCCGCTGCCGTTGGGTCGGGGCAGTTCAGCAACTTTGAGCAAGCCTCGGCCAAGATGGTGCGGGTGCGCCGGACAATTCAGCCACAAATGGGCTTGACCGGGGTATTCGAAAAGAAATATGCTCATTATTGCAGGGCTGTAGAGACTTTACAGGCAATCTGGGAACCTCAGGCCACCGGTGGGCCTGCCGGGTGATTTGATTCTTGCGAAGGTGTGTACCTGCAGGACGTTCAACTATGGGTCGCCGGCGGATATCTGGCGACCTGACTTCGGAGGATAATGTGGCGCGCTACGAAACAGCCTTGGTGGTGATTGTATCGAAATTGTACTATCTCAGTCAGCTCAAGCAGGAGGAGATTGCCTCCCGGTTGAAGATTTCCAGAGCGTTGGTCTCCCTGATCCTCAATGAAGCCAAACGGATGGGAATCATCGAGTTCAAGATCAATGACCCGCAGGAGGAGAACAAGGTCGTCGCAGGCCAACTGGCGCAGTTCTTCCCCGACATCTCCTTCGTCGTTGTCCCCACGGCCTCCAAGGATGAGGAGGTGCTGCGCGAATTCGTTGTCAGTCGGGCCGTTGAAGTGATAAACGACCAGCTCATTAACCAGGAGATCATCGGCATCTCGTGGGGGCGGACGTGCTACTCCATCATGAGCTCTTTCACGGCACGGAGGATGAGCCCGCTCAGCCAGATTGTTCCGATGGTGGGGGGCAGCAACAAGAATCTGCCACGCTTCCAGCTCAACGAGCTGGTTCGCAACTTTGCCGCATCGATGAATGCCCAGCCCCACTTCATCCACGCCCCGGCGCTGCCGTACAGCCAGGAGGATTTTGACCTCTTCATGCAGAGCAGCTCGATGAAGCAGATCTGCCAGCTGTGGAAGAACATCAACGTGGCCATCCTCTCCGTCGGTCCTCCCCCGATCACCGAGGAGTTTGATGGCAGTCCGGTGGCAGAGCCGTTCTCCGAGCGGTGGGTCGGGGCCGACAAGCAACTCTCGCTTCCGGTGGGAAACCTCAGCGCCCGATACTTCGATATCGAGGGGCACTACGTTGAGAACGACATCCAACGACGGATCATCGGCATCCCATTTGAGTATATGAAGCGAATCCCGAAGGTCATTGCCATCGCGGCGGGCATGGAGCGGGTGCACTCGGTGGTCGGGGCCCTGCGTACCGGGATCGTCAAGACCTTGGTCATTGACGAGCTGACGGCGACCGCTGTGGTGGAATTGCTCGAAAAGGGAAGGACATACGATCTTCACGAGGATGTGCGACGGATGTACGGCATCATGTAAAGGAAGGGCGATCTTTCAAGCCAGTCGTTGTATCAGCGGCTGGTTTTTTTATGCATGTGATGTTTGTACAAGAAGATAGAACCACTGGACCGTCGGTTTTCCCTGAAGCGGGAGCCTGGGGAAACCTCAAAAAAAACACCCGTAAAATTATTTATAATTATTTCTTGACATCTGTTATGTCAAATGTTACGATTCACAAAGGATGAATAATCAGGAGGTACCTATGAAAAAAAGGACGTTGGTACGTATCGCTGCAGTAGCGATGATGGTCTTGATCGCCCTTCCGATCTTTTGCGCCGGAGTAAAAGAAGCTGCGAAGGATGAGGTGCAGGTCACCTTTATGGTCCACGACTTGGGAAACCCCTTCTGGGCTACCCAGGCCAAGGGGGCTGCTGAGAAGGCCAAGGAGCTGGGAGTGAAACTGACGGTCATCGACCTGCAGGTTGATGCCGCCAAGGAGGTAAGCACATGGGAGAACCTGATCACGGCGAAAGTCGATGGGATCATGATCTCATGTGTCGATGAGGAAGCGAGCAAAGCGTACTGCAAGAAGGCCCAGGATGCAGGCATCAAGGTCATGGCGACAGTTCACCCGCTTCCCGGTGCTGATGGTTCGTTGGCAAACGATGAGTACAACTACGGGTTCTTGGCCGGCGAGGTCGCCGGACGGTTCATCAAGGAGAAGCTGGGCGGTAGAGCCGAGTTCGCCCTCTTGGCGAATGATGCCACTCCCTTCGTCATCCCGAGGACCGACGGGATCCGTGATGGGATCCTCTCCCAGGCACCCAATGCCGTACTGGTCGCTCGCCAAGATGCGTTCCAGACGGATACCGGTCTTGCCGTAACCGAATCGTTGTTGCAGGCCCACCCGAATCTGGCAGTCGTCGGCTGTCTGAATGACGATGGTGCACTTGGGGCATACGAGGCGATGAAGGCTGCCGGGAAGAATCCCGACATGATTTGCATCACCGGAACCGATGGCATCACCCAAGCCTTGGAGTTGATCAAGGCGAATTCGATGCTCAGGGCGTCTGTCAGCATGGCACCACTGGAGAGTGGGAGGACCGAGATGGAAATCTTGTACAATCTGATCAAGGGCCTTCCGACTGAGGCACATCAGAAGATTCCCAACGAAGTCATCACCGTTGCCAATGTGGACAAGTATCTCTAGAGGTAGCACTGGATGACATCTCCTTCCGTCCTCTTCAATGGTGGGGGACGGGAGGGGAGCCTTTTGAGGAGCGTAGGCTGATGGGCGATGAGAAGTGTATGGTCTCAACGAGACAAATCGTCAAACAATACCCCGGGGTCCTTGCACTCGACCATGTTGACATTGACATCCACCGAGGCGAGATCCATGCCATCTGTGGTGAGAATGGGGCGGGTAAATCGACCTTCATCAAAATCCTTACCGGAGCGATCCAGGCGGACTCGGGTTGCATTGAGATCGATGGGGTGACCCACACCGGTTTTACGCCAAATGAAGCACTCACTCGCCTCGGGATCTCCGCCATCTACCAGGAGTTCAACCTGATCCCGGCGCTGAGCATCGCCGAGAACCTCTTCCTCGGTGATGAGATGCTCAATCGGGGCTTTGTCGACCACAAGGCAATGAACAAGGTCGCCAGGAAGATCCTCACATCGCTCGACGTTGACCTGGACCCTCGACTGCCGGTTGCGCGACTGGCCGTCGCCTACCAGCAGATCGTCGAGATCGCCAAGGCGACGCGACACAACGCCCGGCTGCTCATCATGGACGAGCCGACTGCTCCGCTGACGATCCATGAGGTGCAGACGTTGTTCTCGCTGGTGAGAAAGCTCAAGGAGCAGGGGATGACGATCATCTACATCTCCCATCGTCTCCAGGAGATCTTTGAATTGGCCGACCGGGTGACGGTGTTGCGTGATGGCAAGAAGATCGCCACCCTCGTCACGCGTGAGACCACCAAGGATGAGCTGATCCACCTGATGGTCAACAGAAAGCTTGACGAGACCTATCCCAAGCGGAGCCATCAAACAGGTGAGACGATCCTGGAGGTGAGGAACCTCTCCACCAGCTCCTTGTTGAGGGATATCAGCTTCACCTTGGCAAGCGGCGAAATCCTCGGGTTCGGGGGGTTGGTCGGGGCGGGGAGGACCGAGTTGGCACGGGCGATCTATGGGGCAGACCCACGTTCGTCGGGTGAAGTCCTCGTCCACAAAAAGGCGGTATCCATCCGCCACCCCCGCGATGCTGTGGCGTTGCGGATCGGCCTGATCCCGGAGGATCGCAAACAACAGGGCATCATCAGTGAATTGTCGATCAAGGAGAACATCTCCTACAGCTCATTTGACAAGGTGCTGCGCGGTGGGCTGATCAGCATGAAGCGGATGCAACACGTTGCCCAGCGCATCATAACACTGCTGCGCATAGCGACCCCTGACGCTGAGAAGCGGGTCAAGGAGTTGTCGGGAGGCAATCAGCAGAAGGTGATCATCGCCCGCTGGCTGGCCGCCGATTGCGACCTGTTGATCTTCGATGAACCGACCAGGGGCATCGATGTCGGGGCGAAGAAGGAGATGTATGAGCATATCAATGATCTTGCCATGCAGGGGAAGGGAATCATCATCATCTCATCGGACATGCAGGAGCTGTTGGGGATGAGCGATCGGATCATCGTCATGCATGAAGGAGTGGTCACCGGAGTCCTCTGTGGGGAGGAAGCGACCCAGGACAAAGTGTTGCGTCTGGCGAGCGGGGAGTAGCAATGAAAGCACTGAAGTCGATGAACATCAAACGATATGCAATTTTCGGCGTGTTGGTCCTCCTGGTGATCTTCTTCTCCATGGTCACCAATACCTTTCTGACCACGAGCAATCTGCTCAACATCTCACGCCAGGTCTCGATGCTCGGCATCTCGGCGGTGGGCATGACGTGCGTCATCCTGACATCGGGAATCGACCTCTCCGTCGGCTCGGTGATGGCGATTGTCAACATCATCGGCGCCAGGCTGATGACTGAATTCGGCCTGCCGATTCTTCCCGCTGCCGTGATCACCCTCTTCATCTCCGCCCTCGTGGGACTTTTGAACGGTGTGATGATCTCCTATGTCGGCGTTCCCGCCTTCATCGTGACACTGGCGACGATGATCTCCTTGCGGGGTCTGGCATACGTGCTCTGCGGGGGGATGCCGGTGTGGGGAATGCCCGATGCGTTCAGGACGTTGGGCCAAGGGTATATCGGGCCGATTCCGGTGCCGGTGGTCATCATGTTGATCGTCTTTGCACTCGGGTGGGTCTTCCTCAACCGGACACGCACCGGGCGGTACATCTACGGCCTTGGCGGGAACCAGGAGGCGGTGCGCCTTGCCGGCATCAAGACCACACGGGTTGGGGCGACCGCCTATATCATCTCGAGCCTGCTCACCGGGCTTGCCGGCCTGATCATGCTCAGCAGGATCAATACCGGCCAACCGAAGATCGGCACCGCCTTTGAGATGGATGTCATCACCGCGGTGGTCTTGGGTGGAGTGAGCATGCGCGGCGGCAGTGGCTCGATCCTGGGTGTCCTCGTCGGGGTGTTCATCACCGGAATCCTCTCCAACGGGATGATCTTGCTCAATATCAGCGAATACTACCAGCAGATTGCCAAGGGTCTGGTGCTCTTGTTCGCCGTGACCTTCGACACCGTCGCAAACTTGAGGAAGGCATGAATGGAATCAATGAGACAGAAGCCCATTGTGATAGGACCGGGCACAGCAATGAACTGGGGTGCCATTACAATCAATTCACACTGGCTTTGTTTCTGATTAGCGATATACTGGGGGGTAAGATCGTTGATTTTACTCCAGTGGATGCTGCCCCTTCCGGGACAGCTGAAAAAACAACGTGGAGGATTTATATGAAAGGGAAGAGAGCAATTGCACTGCTGTGCATCCTGCTACTGGTTGTGGGAGGTTCCCTGCTCTTTGCGGGAGGGGCCAAGGAAGCGAAGGTAAAGCAACCGACGTTCGTCATGGTACCCAAATTGGTACACCCGTTCTATGAGCCGTGTATCGAAGGGTTCAAGGACGCCGGGGCCAAGTATGGTGTGAAGGTTGAGGTCGAGAGCCCGCCCAAACTGGATATCGCGCTCCAGGTGAAGGTCATCGAGGACCTCATCGCACGAGGCGTTGATGGAATAGCAATTTCAGCGGTGGACAACAAGGGTCTGAAGGCGGTCATCGACGAAGCCCTCGCTGCCGGGATCAAGGTCATCTGCTTTGACGCGGATGCCCCGGACACCAACCGAGCCACCTACGTCGGGACGAACAATACCGAGGCGGGCGTCACTGCTGCCAAATTCCTCTTCGACCTGATGGGAGGCAAGGGCAATATGGCCATCATCCAAGGTGGATTGACCCCGAACCTCAACGAGCGCCAAGAGGGAATCCGCAACGCGGCGAAGAACTCGGGTGTCGAGATCATCGCCTTCGAGGACTACCAAGCGGACTTCGCCCTTGGGATCAACAAGACCGAGGCGCTGCTGGAGACCTATCCGAACCTTGATGCCATCTTCGGTGTCGAGGCGTATGGCGCCCCTGTGGCAGCCACGGTGCTCAAGGAGCAGGGCAGGGTGGGGCAGATCATCGTCGGAGGCTTCGACGACCTGGCTGAGACGATCACGGGAATCCGGGATGGTTCGGTTCAGTTCTGTCTTGTACAGAAAGCGTACAAGATGGGGTGGATGTCCGTCGAGATTCTCCAGGATCTCATGCAGGGCAAGTCGGTGGCACCGGTCATTGACACTGGTGTCATCATCGTGACGAAGGACAACGTCGACTCCTACATGGAAGAGGTCAAGGCGGAGTTCCTGTAATACCCAAACAAGGATGCCGGGCAATGTTGCCCGGCAATCCTGAAGGATTGAGTATGGCTATCGAGACCGAAGTGGGTGTTCCCATTGAGAAGAGACGACCCCTGAGAGTGAGAGAGACGTTGGTGGGCGTGCTGAAGATGCGCGAATCGGCGATCTTCCTGGCTCTGTTGGGCATCATGATCGTGATCACCATCGTAGCGCCGAACTTTGCGACGTCGGGGAACATCTATCGCGTTTCACGTCAGATCTCCTTTGTCGCCATCGCCTCGCTGGGCGTATTCACCGTGATTCTCACCGGGGGCATCGATCTGTCACTCGGCTCCATCATCGGTATCAGCGGGGTGATCAGCGGCCTATGCATGGAGGCGGGGGTACACTACCTGCTCTCCATAGGGATCGGGTTGGTCACCGGATGCCTGGTCGGCGCAATCAACGGGCTGTTGGTCTCATATGTCGGCATTACCCCGTTCATCGTGACGCTCGGGATGCTGAGCATGGCCCGGGGGAGCATCTGGATCATCACCAAGGGGTGGCCCGTTGAAAACATCGATGAACGGATCCTCGTGCTGAGCCAAGGAGATATTCTGGGCATCCCGGTTCCGGTCATCATCATGCTCTTCATCTCGATCATCGTGCACTTTGTCATGCGATCCACCGTATTCGGCCGCCGTGTCTATGCCATCGGCGGCAACGAGGAAGCGACGAGACTGAGCGGCATCGATGTGAAGAAGATCAAGTGCATCGTCTACGCCATCAGCGGCCTGATGGCAGCCATCACCGGTATCATGCTGGTGGCACGGTTCAACTCCGCCCAGACCTCGAGCGGGGATGGCTGGGAACTCGATGCCATCGCAGCGGCGGTCATCGGTGGGGCATCGCTGCAGGGTGGGGCCGGCAGTGTGATCGGTGTGCTCATCGGTGCGGCGATCATGGGGGTGATCCGCAACGGCCTCGTGTTGATGAAGATTTCAGCCTACTGGCAAACCGCCATCATGGGCTTGATCATCGTGCTGGCGGCGGTCATCGACCGCATCAAGAACAGATAGGTGGGCAGCGGTGGAATACCTGGTTGAAATGCGTCAGATCTCCAAACAATTCCCCGGTGTCAGGGCGCTTCGGGATGTGGACTTCAGCATCCGCGAGGGGGAGATCGTATGCTTGTTGGGGGAGAATGGGGCAGGAAAATCCACGTTGATGAAGATTCTCACCGGTGTCTACAAACAGGACTGTGGAACAATCTACTACCGCGGCCAAGAGCTGGTGCTCAACAACCCCAAGGATGCGTATGAACGAGGCATCAACATCATCTTCCAGGAGTTCAACCTCTGCCCAAACCTCTCGGCGATGGAGAATCTCTTCCTTGGCAATGAGAACCGTACCAAGCGAGGGCTCTTCTCCTACACCAAGACGCGCAAACGGGCGCAACAGCTCTTTGAGATGCTCGATATCGACATCGACTGCGATGCAAAGGTCTCCCAGTTGAATGTCGCCCGACAGCAGATGGTGGAGATCGCCAAAGCCCTTGCCTACGATACGAAGCTGCTCATCATGGATGAGCCGACCTCGGCGTTGACCGACAAGGAGATCACCACACTGCTCGCCATCATGCGCACCCTCAAGAGACGGGGGGTTGCAATCATCTTCATCAGCCATAAGCTGGAGGAGGTCCTCCAGATCAGCGACCGGATCGTGGTGTTGCGTGACGGGGAGAACTGTGGGGATGTGGAGACTGCACAGGCGACGAAGAACCATCTGGTCTCCTTGATGGTCGGGCGTGCGGTCACCAATGGCAGCGCAAAACGAACAACTATCCCATCACAGGAGACGTTGCTGGAGGCGGAGGGAATTTGTGGAGGGAGGATCCAGGATGCCTCATTCTCCATCAAAAAAGGGGAGATCCTCGGCTTCGCCGGGTTGGTCGGCTCGGGGCGTTCTGCCCTTGCCCGCCTGATCATCGGGGCTGAGAAGCGGAGCGCCGGTACCATAACACTCAACGGGAGCAGCGTGGTGATCCGCCACCCCAAGGATTCGATTGCAGCCGGCATCGCCTACCTTCCTGACGACCGCAAGAACATGGGCTTGGTGCTGCCGATGACGGTGCGCGAGAACACCACCATGTGTATCCATGAGAAGATCAGGCGGCTGCTGGGAATCATCAGCAGCAAAGAGGAGCACCTGGTCGTGAATCGATACATTGATGAGCTGGATATCAGGGTGTACTCGAGCGAACAGAAGGTGAGCACGCTCAGCGGGGGCAACCAGCAGAAAATCGTCATCGCCAAGTCGCTTGCCGTAACCCCAAAACTCTTGATCCTCTGCGAGCCCACCCGTGGTATCGACGTGGGAGCGAAGGCGGAGGTCCACAACATCATCTTCCAGCTGGCCGACCAGGGGATCAGCATCATCGTCATCTCTTCCGAGCTCCAGGAGATCTTCAACCTGAGCGACCGCATCATTGTGATGCACGAAGGGGTGATCACCGCCAACCTTCCCCGCCATGAGGCCACCCAGGAGGTGGTGATGCGCGCTGCGATCGGAACAGCCTCATAATCTTGGCACTTTCCAGGAGCTTTCCACCCGATAGGATGCATCAGACGAGCTGAATTGGCCGAATGGCCGGTTTCACCGTGTCTGTTCATTGACGGTACGTGGGAAAAACACTATATATGAATATGTGCACACATGAGCATATATAGGTTGTGTTGGAGAGCCTTCCACTGACCTGCCGCCCTTCTTCTCACGGCGATCATCACCACGCTCTCCCTCGCGACAAAAGAAGGGAACGCAATGAGTACGATCAATACCAATGAATATGAAGCGGCCATGGACCTCAAACCCAGGACCATCACCGACGAGCAAGCCTCCATTTTTGAGGGGTACGTCTCGCAGATCTTCGCTGCCATGGGCATGGACATGGATACCCAGTCCACCAAGGAGACGCCAAAGCGTTTCATCAAAGCGCTCTTTGAAGCGACCGACGGGTATGACGGGGACCCAAACCTTATCAAGACTTTCGAGGCTGAGTGTCATGCTCCCAGCGGCTGTCCGCTGTCTCAGATCATCCAGGGCCCGATCCCCTTCCATTCGCTGTGTGAACACCACGTGTTGCCCTTCTATGGAAACGTCTACATCGGCTACATCGCAAAGAGCAACATCATCGGCCTCTCCAAGCTCACCCGTTTGGTGAACCTCTTCTCCCGCCGCTTCGGTGTCCAAGAGCGAATCGGCGTGCAGATCGCCGACCTCTTGGAGGAGAGTACCCACCCGGAGGGCATCGCCGTCTACATCGAAGCCCACCACATGTGCATGGAGATGCGCGGGGTGCGCGAGCGCGAGCCGCTGACACGCACCACCGTATGGCGGGGCAGTTATGCACATGACCCATCGCTGAGAGCAGAGTTTCTCACCTTCTGTGGGGTACAAAGCCATGAAAGAGGTTGAGTACACCCTCATCACCGGTGCAGCCAAGCGGGTGGGGCGGGCCATTGCCCTCCACTTGGCCGAACATGGGCATGATATCGCTGTCCACTACCACCACTCGCTCGGTGATGCAGAGACGTTGAAAGGGGAGATCGAAGCCCTCGGCCGCAAGGCCCTCCTCGTGCAGGCCGACCTTGGCCAGAGTGAGGAGGCGGGCACAATCATCACGTCCATCCTCGAGGTCGGGAGGGTCAGGGCGGTGGTCAACAACGCTTCGATCTTCGAGCAATTCGATCTACGGACGACCACAGTGGACGCGTGGCAACGCCACCTGGCGGTGAACCTCACCGCACCCTTGCTCATCTCGCAAGCCTATGCAGAGACCGGGACAGGCGGCAGGATTGTCAACCTGCTCGACTGGCGCGTGGCGCGCAGCGACCCAAACCACCTGCCCTATGCGGTGAGTAAGGCCGCGCTCGAGGCGCTGACGCGCAACCTGGCAGTAGCCCTTGCCCCCGCCTTTCAAGTAAACGGTCTTGCCCTCGGTGCGGTGTTGCCGCCCTCGGATGGGCGGGATGTCGCCCATCTCCTCAAGGATGTACCGTCACACCGGTGGGCCGACCTCTCTGAAGTGGGGGAAGCGGTGCGATTTTTACTCGATGGACCGGCGTACATCACCGGTGAGGTGATCACCATCGATGGCGGGCGCCATCTGGTGTAGGAGGAGGCGATGGATACGATCATCATCAAGGATTTGACGGCTCGGGGGATCATCGGCCTCAATGACTGGGAGCGGACTGTCGAGCAGGAGATTGTGATGAACATCACCCTCTTTGGGGACCTCTCCAAGGCTGCCGCGAGCGACAGCCTTGAAGGGTCTGTCAACTACCGCACCATCGCCAAGGCCCTCCTGGCCCATGCACAGAGCGCCAAGCGCTTCACCGTAGAGGCACTGGCCGAGGACCTGGCCGCCATCTGCCTCAGCGAGGAGGGGGTGGAGCGGGTGATCGTGCGGGTGGAGAAGCCCGGGGCGCTGCGCTTCTCATCCTCGGTAGGTGTAGAGATTGACCGTGCCAAAGGCGGCCGGTCATGAACACAGCCCTGCTGTTGCTCGGCTCGAACATCGAGGCTGAGCAGAACATCACCAACGCACTCGATATGCTCAAGAGAGAGCTTACCGTGACCAGGGTCTCATCGGTGTGGGAGAGCGAGGCGGTGGGATCTCTCGGTCCTCCCTACCTCAATGTGGCCCTACTCATACAAACCGAATTGGAGCGGGATGGGCTTAAAGCCGCCATCCTCGCTCCCGTGGAGGCAGCGCTTGGAAGGGTCAGGGGCAAAGACAAGTTTGCAGACCGCACCATCGACATCGACGTCATCGTCTTCGATGGGAAGATCGTCGACGATGAGCTCTTTGCCCACGCCCACATCGCGCTTGCGACCGCCGAGCTCCTTCCCGACCTTACCAATGAATATGGCAACACCATAGCCCAAGCGGCTTCGGTGTTGGAGAGAACAACAACGATCACGCGAAGGGTGGATCTCTTCGCTCTGACAGGAGGCAAGGATATGCAAACCCGTCTCGATTATGGAACGACCGCACCGGATGCGATCTCGATCTTCAGCAAGCTGGAGGGGTATATCATCAAGAGTGGACTGGACCGCTCGCTCTTGGAACTGGTCAAGCTTCGTTCAAGCCAAATCAACGGCTGTGCGTTCTGCATCGACATGCACACCAAGGACGCCCGTGCCCGCGGTGAGAGCGAGCAGCGCCTCTACGGACTCAATGCCTGGCGAGAGGCACCGTACTACAGCGATGTGGAGCGCGCCGTGCTGGCGTGGACCGAAGCGGTGACCAATATCAGCGCCCACCAGGTGAGCGACGATCTTTACGATGAGATGCGCAAGCACTTTAGCGAGAAGCAACTCGTCGACCTGACCTGGGCGGTGGTGGCGATCAACGGATGGAACCGGATGGCGATCAGCTTCCACACCCCGGCAGGCAGCTACATGCC
>Ga0265293_10007887_pt1 | contig 16138 bp, 9 predicted proteins | sample Munlanlewell138R_FD_192505 | JGI IMG/M metagenome (GOLD analysis project Ga0265293, IMG submission 192505) | Leachate microbial communities from a municipal landfill in Southern Ontario, Canada - Leachate well 138R | ecosystem: Engineered > Solid waste > Landfill > Unclassified | place: Canada...
TCATTTCTAAAGACGCTCCGCCGCCCGTACTTATGTGGCTAAAGGCTTCCTTATACCCAAATTGCGCGACCGCCGCCGCACTGTCACCGCCACCAATAACAGTAAAGGCACCTTGGAGTTTGCTAATAGCTTCGCAAACAGCGCGCGTTCCTGCTTCAAAGTCTTTTTGTTCAAAAACACCCATTGGTCCATTCCAAAATACCATTTTTGCTTTACTTAATTCGTTCGCAAATAAGGCTTGGGTTTTCGGACCAATATCCATTCCTTCAAAACCTTCAGGAATATTTGGACCATCCACTACAACTTTTTTTGTCCAATCTTTAAAGGCGTCAGTGGCGACACCATCAATTGGTAAAAGAATTTTGTGTGGTGCTTTATCTAAGCATTTTTTCGCAAAGTCAACTTGATCTGGTTCAAATGGGGAAATACCAACTTCTTTACCAAGCGCGACTTGGAAGGTATACGCCATAGCGCCGCCAATTAACACTTTGTCACATTTGTCAAGTAATGTTTCAATAACTTTAATTTTATCACTTACTTTAAAGCCACCAATAACGGCAACATAAGGCCGATCTTCGTCACTTACATGGACCGCACGGCCAAGCGCTTTTACTTCTTTTTCCACTAAAAAACCAATCGCAACTTCTCTACCATCTTTTTTAAGTAATTCGGGTACGCCATAAGTTGAAGCGTGCGCGCGGTGGGCGCTACCAAAAGCATCCATGACGAATACATCAGCAAAACTTGCCCATTTAGCGGCGAGTTCAGGATCATTTTTCTCTTCCCCTTTTTCATAACGGGTGTTTTGTAATAATAACACTTCACCGGGTTTTAAACTAGCGACTAAAGCGTTAACTTTTTCGCCACTTGGCTCTTCGCTAAATTTAACTTTATCGTTGCCTAAGATTTCACTAAGACGGCGATAAACAATGACCATATTGTTTTTTGCTTTCGCGGCGGCAACTTCTTCCGCACTTAATTTATGTTTGATTTTGCCTAAGTGCGAAAATAAAACGACTTTCGCTCCTTCTTTAAGCGCGTGTTTAATTGTGGGTAAGGCTTGGACAATTCGATTGTCGTCACTAATAACATCACCTTTAAACGGGACATTAAAGTCTGCGCGAATGAGTACAGTTTTGTTTTTTAAATTTAAATCTTTAATTGTTTTTTGCATTTTTTCTCCTCAATTTAAGAAAAGCGCCCGAAGGCGCTTTGTTAAGCATTTTGTTACTTATTTAAGGCCGCGGATTTTAACGACTTCACGGGCTAAGCGGACGTATTGGGCCACATAGCTGTATTCGTTATCATACCACGCGGCGACTTTGACGATTTGTTCGCCGTTCGTTTCTAAAACTTTCGTGCCGGTTGCGTCAAAGATTGAACCATAAGAACTACCGATGATGTCACTGCTAACAATTTCATCTTCAGTGTAAGCAAGAATACCTTTTAAGGTTGTCGCTGCTGCTTCTTTCATTGCACTATTAATTTCTTCAACAGTGACTTTCTTCTTTAAGACGACGTTTAAGTCGACGAGTGAACCAGTTAAGACTGGAACACGAAACGCGCCACCATCAAGTTTTTTATTAAGTTCAGGAATAACAAGGCCAATTGCTTTGGCGGCTCCGGTTGAGGATGGAACAATGTTCATCGCCCCGGCGCGTCCACGACGGTATTTGCCTTTCTTTGGTAAGTCGAGAATTGTTTGGTCATTCGTATAGGCGTGAACAGTAGTCATAAAGCCACGTTCGATACCAAATTTTTCTTCTAAAACCTTTGCAACTGGTGCTAAGCAGTTCGTTGTACAACTGGCACCACTAACAACGGCCATATCTTTCGTTAATTTATCGGTGTTAACACCGTAGACGAAGGTTGGGGTTTCTTTATCAGCAGGAGCGCTAATAACAACACCTTTCACTCCTTTTTGTAAGTGGACAGAAGCATCTTCTTTCCCACGGAAGCGACCAGTACATTCAAGTACGATATCGACTCCATATTTTGCCCAGTCTAATTTTGTTGGATCAGGTTGTCCAAAGACTGGAATTTCGCGTCCTTTAAAGACAATAGCGGTACCGTCAGCACTAACACCAATATCGTCGACATGGAAATTACCATGGGCGGTATCATATTTAAGTAAATATGCGAGGTTAGCGGCGTCCGTTAAGTCGTTAATAGCGACGACTTCCATATCGCCTTCTTCGACGATACGACGGAATGAGAGACGACCAATGCGTCCAAATCCGTTAATTGCAACTTTAATTGCCATAATAGTCCTCCTTCTTTATGCGCTTTTATTATACAACAAACGAAATGATTTTGGACAACATAAACTACGAAAAACGAAAGAAAAAACGATAAATAGGGAAAAATATACCGAAAGTCGTGTTAATCAATGGTTTTCTTACAACATTTATTTAATTAGAAAGTAATTCAATTCCGAGTACAAGCGAAGAAACGGTTATATCAAAGGCACTACTTAGGCGCCCTAAAATCATTAAAGTAGGGTTCCGTCGTCCATTTTCTAAGTCACATAAGTAGTTATGATTAATATTTGAACGCACGGATAATTCTAAAAGGCTCCACCCTTTAGCTTTCCGTAATTGTCGTAATCTTATGCCAAACTTTTCATGTAATTCCATATGTTATTCCTTAAAAGGGGCCGCTAGTTCCCGTAATTTAATGAATAGATGATTAACATTCCCTTTACTTATTGGTTTTGGGGCCTTAAGTTCTTGGGTCATTAGTTCTGCTAACTCATTTAAAGTGGCGTCTTCATGTTCTAACCGTAGTTTCATGAGGGTGCCAAGTTTTATGTTATCAAGCGGCATATCGCCATACACGCGCTTTACAATATTAATGTTTTCAATTTGCGCTTCACTACTCCGTAATGTTTTATTATAATTTGCTTCATCACAAATAAACATCCGGTTCGTCGTGTTTTGCATATCGCGATCAATGCGAATACTTTCAAATTCTAAAGAAGCGTTTGCGGCCCCGACAAAGACGAGAAAAGTTGATATTTGATCACTTCGTTTTAAATATACAATATATTTATCGCGTCTTTTACTAACTTTAGCGTTAAAGCGCGTTTTTTCAAACCGTTCCAGCATGCGCGCTAAACGATGGGCATACCGTTCATTATTAACAACTATTTCTAAATGATAATTGCTACTTACCGGACTCGTCATTGAACCGCTTGCTAAAAAAGCCCCAGTAAAGTAACCGCCTAAAGTGTCATCACTATATACAATTTTGCGACTAACAGCACTATCATAAAAATCAATCGCTAATGTTTCAATTATTTCATCCACTCGTTCAGCAATAACAACATTAAACTTAATCTTTTTTCCAAACTTTCGATTTGTAATATACGAAAAGTTTGGTTCAAAGCCAAAGATATCTTTCACTAATTGATATATATACTTTGCAACTTTGGCATTTTCCGTGCTTACTTTAATAACTTCATGATTATCGCGAATAATAAAATGCCCACTATGTTTAATAATGGCGGCAAGGGTTGCTTTGCGACGCGGTAAACTATAGTTTAAGGTATTAAAAGTAATATCTTCTTTGGCTTTTACAGTAAATGATACATTCATGACTATATTATAAAGGAAAAGAGGCACTAACGCCTCTTTTTTCACCTATTAAGAGTGTTATTATTTCCGTTTAATATAACGATTCGCCGCTAAAGCAGCAATTGCTCCATCATTTGTCGCCGTTACAATTTGCCGTAACACTTTCTTATTAACGTCGCCAATACTAAATAATCCTGGAACACTCGTCATCATTTCTTGGTCAACAAGGACGAACCCTTTTTCATCGCGGACGTCAAATTCACTTAAAAAGTCCGTCACCGCATCACTACCGACAAAGGGGAACACTCCTTTAACATCAAGGGTTTCTTCTTTGCCATCATTAATATTTTTAATAAGAATACTCGTTACTCCGTTTTGATCACCAAAAACTTCCACCGGAATCGAATTTAAATGAAACTCGACATTTGGTGAATTACGTAATTCTTCCATTAGTGATTCAGCGGCTCTAAAGTTTTCATTACGGTGTACGATATGAATCTTTTTAACAATTTTAGCGACAAACACTGCTTCTTCAATGGCTGAATTACCGCCACCTATAATAACAATAGCGTCATTTTTATAAAGGTTACCGTCACAAACCGCACAATAACTTACGCCGCGGCCCGTATATTTTGCTTCCCCGGGAATTTTAAGTTTACGCTCTTGCGTTCCCGTCGCCACAATAACAGCTTTGGCATATATTTCTCCTTCATCGCTTTCGACGACAAAGTGCGTTTCTGCTTTTTTAATCTTACTTACATCTGCGTAATCAATTTCAATCCCAAGTTCGCGTACTTGTTCAAACATTTTAAAAGCAAGGTCGGGTCCGGTAATGTTAGTAACACCGGGGTAATTTTCGACTAATTGCGTAATATTCATCTTGCCGCCGGGAGCGTATTTATCAACAATTTTAACTTTTGTATTTGCCCTTGCTAAATAAATAGCTGCGGTCATTCCTGCTGGTCCCGCACCAATAATTAATACCGGATGAATTACTTTTTCATTACTCATTTTTCAATAATCTCCATTAATTCACTTAAATCATTCAAAACATACGTCGCTTTTAATTCTAATTTATGCACACGGCGATACGGCGCAATAAAGGCGACATCAACACCAGCATCTTTCGCGGCTAATATATCGCGCCAATTATCGCCGACTAATAATGTTTTTTGCGGTTTAGCCCCAAGTTTTTTAATGATCGCATTTAAGCCTTCACCACTTGGTTTACGCGCATAACCATCATCACCGCACACAATCATTTTAAACTTCGAATAAAGACCATGTCTTTTTAATATAAGTTCCGTGGTAAAGCGGGAACGGCTCGTAAAGATTGCGACATTTACTTTTTTGCCCTTCAAAGCTTTTAAAACATCTTTCACCGGCGGAAATAATGTAATATCTTTTGCACTGTCGGGCGCTAATTCATAATATGCATTTCTTAATTCTTTAATATCGTACCCGGGAAACAAAAGCGGCAACGATTCATCAAGCGACGGACCATTTAAAAAGAGTAAGTCATCAATTGATACATCTTTTTTAATAAGAAACTTTTTACTCATCTTTAAGCCGATTTTTACAAGCGCTAAATCACTATCAGCGATTGTGCCATCAAAATCAAACACGACTAAATCATACTTACTCATCGCTATTCTCATCCTCTTCTTTATGAGTGTCTTCTTCATTTACAACTGGTGCCTTTTTATTCTTTAGTTTCAAGTATTGTTTTTCAAAATCAACAATGTGATTAATAATAATTAATAAAACACCGATAATTAATAAGATAAGGGCATTATATTTTGACCATTCGCCTCTCGTTCCCATCCGGAATGATGGGTCACGTAACGGCTCCATAATAAAGCGCACTAAGCCGTACCACACTAAATAAAGAAACGCTAAATCTAATGGCTTTTTATATTTTTTAAGCCCTTCACCAACCGCATAACGTATCACAAAGTAGCCCGTTAAGTTTAAAAGTGATTCGATGAGGAAAAATGGTTGACGATATTCCCCAGCGATAAACATATTGCGTTTAACAAATTCGGGTACAAACCACCACGCTTCAATGTTTGTAATTACTCCGCCATACACTTCTTGATTAAAGAAATTGCCCCAGCGACCGACCGCTTGTGCGACTAAGATAGTGGGCACAATAATGTCAGCGGCAAAAAAGATACTATATTCTTTCCGCCGGGCGACAAAAAACCAAACCCCGGCAATAATACCAAATAATGCTCCTCCCATAATGGCAAGACCGCCATCACGAATCGCAAAGATTTGCGTCCAATCAGCAGCGAAACCGCCACTTTCCCATTCACCAATAACGTACCATATGCGGGAACCGATAATACCCGCCGGGAAAGCAACATAAAAGACATTTTCTAAAATACCGTGCCGTCCATACTTTTTATAAAATTCATGGTCACTTATAAAATAAACAAGAATAGCGCCCCCTAAAATAAAGATAGCGTAAAAAGCAATAAACGGATTATTTAAAGGAATACCTGACGGTAAAGGAAACTTAATAAGCTCAGCAAAAGTTAACCCATCTAGTAATAAAAAGAGAAATAAAAGACTAAAAACAAGACTTAAGTATGTAATAAGTTTTGATTTATAAGTTGCAACTTTTACAACATTAAACTTATAGTAATGAAGAATAAAACTTGTTACAAACAGTAAAAATGCCGCCATTGTTAATACACTACCACTCATAATCATCACCGCATAAAGCGTATTTGTCGTAGTAAGTGCAAATGGTAAAAATAATAGCATAAATGAAAGGGCACCTACTAATACGCTAAGAGCGATAAGCCGATGTTTCCCTTTAAATAACGTTGTCACATCTTCTTCTTTTTTAACAAAGTCCGCTAAACTTAAGCCAAGCATTGTCAAAGATCCTAAAAAGATAAGACCAAAAATGACATACATGGCAATGGCAAGTGGACTATTAAGTGCTAAATTCATCATATATTTATTTCTCCTTTGTTAAATATGGCTTTAAAAACCGACCGGTATGACTTTCTTTTACTTTTACAATGTCTTCCGGTGTTCCCGTTGCGACGACATAACCACCATGGTTTCCGCCTTCGGGACCAAGGTCAATTATATAATCTGCCACCTTAATAATATCAAGGTTATGCTCAATAACGATTACGGAATCACCGTTATTAACAATTGCTTGTAACGCTAAGATTAAACGACTGACATCATCGGTATGTAAACCGGTCGTTGGTTCATCTAATAAATAAAGCGTTTTTCCAGTTGGTCTTTTTTGCAGTTCAAACGCTAATTTTAAACGTTGCGCTTCGCCACCACTTAATTCTGGTGCTGGTTGTCCTAGTTTAATATAGCCTAACCCAATATCATTTAAAGTTTGTAATCTTCGTAAAATATTGGGGCGATTTTCAAAGAAACTTACTGCCTCTTCAACTGTCATATTTAAAACATCAACGATATTTTTATTACGATATTTAATCGCTAAAGTGTCATCATTATAACGTTTTCCGTCACAAATCTCACATTTTACATAAACATCGGGTAAAAAGTTCATCGAAATACGCGTCACTCCCGCCCCTTCACAATGTTCACAGCGGCCGCCACGTGTATTAAAGGAAAATTGGCCCTTATCAAACCCACGTGCTCGAGCGTCAACTGTCTGGGCAAATAAATCACGAATATCATCAAATACTTTCGTATATGTTGCCGGGTTACTACGCGGTGTTCTGCCAATCGGATCTTGACTAATATTAATGACTTTATCAATATGTTCAAGCCCTAATATTTTTTCATGTTTCCCCGGATACGTTTCCACCCGTCTTAAATACCCATCGACCGCCTTAAAAAGTACTTCTTCGATTAAACTACTTTTACCCGAGCCACTCACACCCGTTACAACTGTAAACGTATTAAGGGGGAATTTAACATCAATTTGCTTTAAATTGTTCACTTCAGCTTTCTTAATTTCAATGAAGTTTCCGTTTCCCTTCATTCGCCGCGGTGGTAAATGAATTTTCTTACGTCCCGCTAAATAATCACCAGTAAGGGACTTTGGACAATTAATAACATCTTCTAAAGAACCACTGACAACAACTTCGCCACCATGGACACCGGCTCCAGGACCAATATCGACAATGTAATCAGCGCTTCTAATCGTATCTTCATCGTGTTCAACAACAATTAAAGTATTCCCTAAGTCAACCATATCTTTTAACGCTTGAATTAATTTATCATTATCACGTTGGTGCAGCCCAATACTTGGTTCATCTAAAACGTAAAGCACACCCGTTAATTTAGACCCAATCTGCGTCGCAAGGCGAATACGCTGCGCTTCCCCACCTGATAAACTGCTGCTTGAACGGGCTAAGGTTAAATAATCAAGACCCACTTTAATTAAAAAGGTGAGGCGATGATCAATTTCATTGAGCACTAGTTGACTAATCGTTTGGTCAGTAATACTTAGTTTTTGCCGTGTTGCTTCTAAAAAAGTCTTTAATTCGCCAATTTGCATGACTGTTAAGTCATAAATGCTTTTATTATTAATTTTTACGGCTAAAGCTTCGTTATTTAAGCGTTGGCCATTACACGCGGTACACGTTGTATCACGCATAAATTTTTCATAATATTCGCGCATTTGATTGCTGACCGTTTCTTGATAAAGCCGTTCAATCCGCGCTTTGACGCCTTCAATTCTCCCTTTGCGGTGAATTGTGTTGCCGTTAACGGTAATAATTTTAAAGTCATGATTAACTTGACTACCGTTTAAAATAATTTGCCGATGGTCATTACTTAATTCTTTAAACGGAACATGCATCGGAATTTTATAATAATCACAAAGTTTTACAAACTCTTGCCATTCAATATTTTGCGTGCCAACAATGTTTTTATGATATTCGACCGCCCCTTCACTAAGGCTTAAACTCATATCAGGCACTAAAATATTAATATCGACTTCGCGCTTAATGCCAAGACCACGACATTCTTTACAAAAGCCCATCGGGGCGTTAAAGCTAAAAAGCCGCGGTTCAAGACGAGGGACACTAAAACCACAAATATGACACGAATTGTGGGCCGAAAACATTACTTCTTCATTATTAAGTAATAAAGTAATGTAGCCATGGCCATAATCAAGCGCTGTTTTAATGCCTTCAAAGATGCGCGAACGATTATCATCTTTTAACACAAGACGATTAATAACGAGGTCTAAATCATGGCGTTTGTTTTTATCAAGGTCACCAACTTCTTCTAACGTTTTAATTTCTCCGTTAATGCGTACTCTTAAAAAACCTTCTTTAGCAATCTTTTGTAACGTATCTTTATGCGTTCCTTTTTCCGCTTTGACAAGTGGGGATAATATTTGCACTCTTGTCTTTTCGGGATACTCAAATACTTTATTTAATATTTGTTCCGGTGAAAACGATTGAATCGGAATGTGATGGGTTGGACAATAAGGAACACCAATTCGTGCATATAGTAATCTTAAATAGTCATAAATTTCCGTAATGGTTCCAACAGTTGAACGCGGGTTATTACTTGTTGATTTTTGTTCAATGCTAATCGCCGGGCTTAACCCTTCAATTGAATCGACGTCTGGTTTAGCGACACTACCTAAAAATTGCCGGGCATAACTACTTAAACTTTCAACATAGCGTCTTTGCCCTTCGTTATATATTGTGTTGAGCGCTAAAGTGCTTTTCCCACTTCCGGAAAGACCAGTAAAAACGACTAATTTATTTTTCGGAATAGTGACATTGATGTTTTTAAGGTTATTGTCCCGAGCACCTTTTATAATAATGTAGTCTTTTTTATTCATACCCCTAATTTTACCTTATTTTGACCCTTTCTTTCAATAAAATGGCTTATCTTTATATATCACTACTTTTTTTAAAAAAATAATTTATAATAACACTAGTCGGGACGTAGCACAGCTTGGTAGTGCGCTACCTTGGGGTGGTAGAGGTCGTGAGTTCAAATCTCATCGTTCCGACCATTTTTTTATTTATAAGCAATAAAAAACCTCGGACCTTACATCCGAGGTTTTATTTATAAGTCTATTACTTATTCAAACTTTTTAAGTCTTAAGTAGCGTTTTTCTGCTTCTTGTTCAGACTTCGTAAGTAAGAATTCAGCGTTTTCGGGATTGACCGTTGGTAATTGACTAAACCGCGTTTCACCCATGACGAATTCACGGAATTGCGTGTAATCTGGTTCTTTCATATCCCAAGTTAATGGTGATTTACCTTGCGCTTCTAAGCGTGGGTCATAACGGAAGATTGGCCAATAGCCACTGGCGACTGCTTTCTTCTCAACACTGATGTGGTTACTTAAGCCACCTTTAATGCCGTGTTCGGTACATGGGCTATACGCAATAATAAGCGATGGACCGTTATAGCTTTCGGCTTCACTGATGGCGCGAATGGTCGCAACTGGGTTAGCGCCAAGCGCGACTTGGGCGACATAAACATCACCATAAGCCATGGCCATCATCGCTAAGTTTTTCTTCGCTCCCGTTTTACCGCTCGCGGCGAATTTAGCAATCGCTCCCGTTTGTGTTGCTTTACTAGCTTGTCCACCGGTGTTTGAATAAACTTCGGTGTCCATAACGAGGATATTAACATTTGCGCCGCTTGCTAAGACGTGATCTAAGCCGCCGTAACCAATGTCATAAGCCCAACCGTCACCACCGATAATCCACACTGATTTATCAAGAATGTCATCTTTATATTTAAGCGCTTCTTTAATGCCTTTATCTTTTGATTTTTCAATTAAGGCCACAAGTTCTTTCACATAAGTGCGCACTTCTTTACGATTTGTCGGATCGGCGATATATTTTTCAAGTAAAACTTTAAGTTCTGGTTCGACTTTATCAAGGGAATTTTTGAAGATGTCGGAAATAAGGCTTAATTTGTAGTCATTTGCCATCCGCATCCCAAATCCGTATTCGGCGTTATCTTCAAAGAGGCTATTACCCCAAGCAACCCCTTCACCGTCTTTATTCGTCGTAAATGGTGTCCCTGGAACACTACCGCAGTAGATTGAACTACAACCTGTAGCGTTAGCGACTAACATATCTTGGCCAAAGAGTTGGGTAATTAAGCGGTAATATGGTGTTTCACCACAACCCGCACAAGCGCCACTAATTTCCATGTAAGGCATTAAGAAACCAACACCCTTTGGTGTAGTAAGTGGGAATTTATCACTCTTATAAGTAACTTCTTTATATAAATAGTCAGCGGCTGGTTCATATTGGTATTCCCCTTTAGCGTCAACCATTTCTAAAGCTTTTTTGCCACCTTTACCAGGACATGTGACGACACAGAGTCCACAGCCAACACAGTTCATGGGGCTAACTTGAATGCGGAATTTAAGTCCGGCAACCGTTGGGCCCATTGCGGGTAGGACGTCATCTTTAACGTTTTCTGGTAACCCTTCAACTTCTTTTTCATCAAGTAAGAAGGGGCGAATGGTCGCGTGCGGACAAACGAGACTACAAGTATTACATTGAATACAATTTTCTTTCGTCCAATGCGGCACCATTGAGGCGATGGAACGTTTTTGTTTGAAGGTGATGTCATTTGTCATCGTGCCATCAAGTAAATCCCATTCCATAAAGGTTGAGACTGGTAAGTCATATCCTTCTAAGTTATCAATTGGGTTCACATATTCATCAAAGTAACGGTCGCCTAATAATTGACCAACTTTAAGTGGTTTAAGTTTTGCCCATTCAGGATCAACTTTAATTTCTTTAACCGCGGCGCCACCAGCGTCAATTGCGGCAAAGTTTTGTTCAACAATTTCATCCCCTTTACGGCCATATGCTTTTTCCGCATATTCCTTCATTAAATCTAAAGCTTGCGCGTACGGCATAATGTCTTGATTTAAATAGAAGAATGAAGATTGTAAAATGGTGTTTGTATGGCGACCCATACCAAGTTCTAAGGCAATCTTATTGGCGTCAATAACGAAGAATTTAGCGTTTTTCGTCGCTAAACCGTATTTAACGCGGTTTGGTAAGGCATTAATTAGTTCTTCACCTTCAAGTGAGGTGTTAAGTAAGAATGTACCACCTTTTTTAAGGTAGCGAATCATATCAAACTTATATAAGTAAGTGTCTTGTGATGCACTAATAAAGCTTGCGTTTTCCACATAATACGTTGAATGAATTGGTTTTTTACCAAAGCGTAAATAACTACGTGTTGGTCCGCCTGCTTTCCGTGAGTCATAGGCAAAATAAGCTTGCGCATATTGATTCGTAGCGTCACCAATAATTTTAATACTTGATTTATTCGCACTTACGGTGCCGTCACTACCTAAACCATAGAATAAACATTCCGTGTGGCCATTATCGATATGATAATCTTCATCAAATGGAACACTAAGTTTGGTGACGTCATCATTAATACCAATTGTAAAGGAATGCCATGGTTTTTGATCTAAGAAATCATAGACACCTTTAATATGTTTTGGTTGGGTGTCACGACTACTAATACCGTAACGTCCACCAACGATAACATCAACTTTACGGCCCACTTGTTTAAGGGCGGTTAATACGTCAACATAAAGTGGTTCACCAACGGCGCCGACTTCTTTCGTGCGGTCTAAGACAGCAATCTTTTTAACACTTGCGGGAATAACACTCGCTAAATGTTTGGCGCTAAATGGACGATATAAATGCACTTTGACAAGGCCAAGTTTTTCACCCTTGCCGTTTAAGTCTTCTACGACTTCGCGAATTGCTTCAGTAACACTTCCCATAGCGACGATAACTTTCGTTGCTTCGGGGTGACCAAAGTAGACAAATGGTGCGTATTCGCGACCACTTAATTTACTTGCTTTTTCAAAATACTTAACAGCGACATCAAGCACTTTCATATAGTGAGTATTTTGTGCTTCTTTTCCTTGGAAGGCGATGTCATCGTTTTCCGCTCCCCCTCTTGTTACAGGGTTAACGTGCGGGTTAAGCGCTCTTTTGCGGAAGGCAGCAACTTTATCTTCTGGTAAAAGTTTTTGCCATTCAGCGTCATCAACGACTTCAATGTTTTGAATTTCATGTGATGTTCTAAAGCCATCAAAGAAATGTAAAACAGGGGCGCTTGCGTCAATCGCGGTTAAGTGGGCAACGTGGGCTAAGTCCGCGACTTCTTGAACGCTATGGCTTGCAATCATCGTTACTCCCGTTTGCCGCACGGCGTAAATATCTTGGTGATCACCAAAAATACTTAATGAGCGCGAGGCAATACTACGCGCGCTAACGTGAAGAACAGCCGGTAAAAGTTCACCAACCCATTTATAAACGTTAGGCAGCATGAGTAATAAACCTTGTGACGCCGTATAAGTTGTCGCAAGGGCGCCTCCTTGTAAGGCACCGTGAACTGCACCAGCAGCCCCGGCTTCACTTTGTAATTCGGTAACTTTTACTTTACTACCGAAATAATTTAATTTACCTTGTGATGAAAATAAATCGACAAGTTCGGCCATCGGCGAAGATGGCGTAATTGGATAAATAGCCGCAATATCAGTGTATAGGTAGCTGACCCGCGCGGCGGCGGCGTTCCCGTCTAAGGAGAGAAAGGATTTTTTAATAGTCATATATTGACCTCCATATTAATTAATCTACTGCCTTATTATAAATAATAAGCGCTTTCATTGTAAGCAATGTTGTAAAAAGTCGCGAATAATTACCGATATATATGACTCATGTCAAAAAATAAGGAAAAAACTCCCGATAAAAGGGAGTTTAAGGCATATTTGGTAGACCGTACAGGATTTGAACCTGCGACCCGTTGATTAAGAGTCAACTGCTCTGCCAACTGAGCTAACGGTCCATCTTGGCTTTTTAATTATATACCTCTCACACTTTTTTGCAAGAAAAAAAGCCCTGGGTTTCCAGGGCTCTTATATTAAGTTTAATTAGCTAGCGATGAAGCAACCTTCAAAGTGGTAAGGTCCAAGGACAAATTCATTGTATGAACTTAATGGGCCTTCATAATAGAATGGTTTCGTTTCATTTGCTTGTAAGAATGCTTTAATCTTTTGTTGTTCTTCTGCACCCATATGGTAGTTAATGGAGAGTTTAACTTCAAAAGCTTTATCCGCACTTGTTTTACCTTCTAAGATGACGTTCGTATGTTGTGATCCGGTGATGTCAAAGCCATCAAAGCCAACATCAACCCCGTTACGGTCTTCAACGCGGAGGAATTTCAATGGTGCGTCAAATTTAACAAGGGCGTTGTCCTTACTAAAGAGTGGTGAAGTAGGATCATTTACTCCATAGAGTAATGATTGTTCTAATTCATCATGGCTCCATTCAGTAACGACTGGTCTTTCAATTTCTGGATATTCAGCAGGGTCTAAGACTTTCGCTGCTTTTAACCATTGAAGTTGGGCTAAACCGTTATAGTTAGAGGTTAAGCCAGTAACTTCGACTAAGTCACCAATACCGAAGCTGCCGTCTAAGCCAGAGTCTTTTAATTTATAAAGACCGAAGCCGACATCGCCATCAGCAATACCAGCGGAGTTCCAGTCAGCGAAGATACCAGTAACATAGCCACGAACTTTAATTGGTTTGCCTTGTGGTAAATCGCGCGCTGCATCCATGTCATAGTAATCGATTCTTTCTTGTGGTTGTAAGTACATATCGATGTTTAAACGTTTGGTCCAATCACCAATTTTAACTGTGGCATAAAGACGTCCAACTTTTGCCGGCGGGATATCACTAATTAAGTTACCACCGCCATCAAATTCAGGAACGTAGACGGGGTAACTAGGAATTGCGGTTAAGACGCCTTCTTTATCTGTTTCAAACTCATATGTTGCATAAGTTGAAGTTTCGTCGCCTTGCCCGTAATATGACCAACTAATTTCATAGTTTGGATAAAGATAAACTTCATTTTCTTCATCTTCGTATGATAAGGTTCCGCCGGTAATTAATGTAAGTGCATTACCATCTTTTAAATCCGGAACAGGATCTTTAGGATCTTGCGCATTACGATAAATGTTTGTGCGAATAATTGTACCCGTATTGCGTTCAACGGCAAGGGGGACGGTTTTAGCAATAGCATCAATCGCTATGTCAAATTCGGCTTGCGTTAATGGTGTTTCTTCCGATGTTGGTTCTTCACTTACTGATGTTCCAGGATCAACCGAAGGATCAACACTTGGTTTTGGTTTACATCCTGCTAACAAACCAACTGCGAGTAACAATGTTACTATTTTTAGATGTTTTTTCATTTCTTTCTCCTATTATTTTTTATACGAAATCGCTAAGTTTACTGACGACTTCATTAATCGCTACTTCTGGGGTTTTGCCATCACCAAAGACTTTACCCATGACATATTGGACTTCATCACGAACGCGGGAAGAACCAATAAAGGCGGGGTCAACGAATTTTTTCCACTCTTCAGCTTCGTTTTGATAAACATTAGCTTGAAGTTTGGCGGTTTCGCGGACGGCCTGTTCTGTTCTTGTACCATCAGTGGCCGCTAAGAATTCGGAATAAAGTTTGTAGTCTTGATAACGAGCACTACTTTCGTCGACGGGAATCTTTGTGCCATCGGTTACTGGGAAGTATGATGTTCCTTTACCAAATTCAAAGTTAACTTCATACGTTAAGTAGCGGAGTAAGCGCCAGGCAGCGTTTCTTTCGCGTTTTGTTTTGTCTTCAGTCGCTTTACCGCGGCGGAAGAGCGCTAAGTTTGTTCCTTGGGAAATAACGTATTTATTTTCAGGTAAATCAGCGTTAAAAGGAATAGGGTTAATACTTAAGTCAAACGGATAGTCAGTCGTGCCATCTGGTAAGTTTTCTTTAACACCAGCACTACTACTAACCGTTAACACTAAGCGACCGTTTTTAAATGGAACGGACGAATAGAGTTGTTCCCCATATGTTTGTGGGACACCAACGATTTTTTTCGTATAGAGTCGTTGGAAGAACGCAAGGGCGGCTTTCGTTTTTTCTAAACTTTCACCGCGGTGGAATTCGATCGTTCCTTTTTGGAAGTTCGTTCCCCGTCTTGTGTATTCAGCATCCCATTGCCGTAAGATCGTAATAAAGAAGTTTGCGGTACTATCCCAGCTAAAGGGGATGAATTCATCCATGCTTTTAAGAAGGGACATGTCAAACGCTACTTCGGCAATAAGTTCTGGCGTTGCTTTATCAGGTTTAGGAATAGCGGTTCCGTCATGTTTAACGAGTTTACCAATCCAACCTTTTGTTTCTACAAGAGTACGTATGGCTTCGCCAACTGTTTCTAATTCTTGCCATGTGGTAGGAATTTTAATTACATCGTTAAACTCATCGTTAAACTGACTTGCAACGTCAAAGAATGTTTGGTTTGCAATCATAATTTCCGTTGACTTATTAAAGGGAATCCCGAGGGTCGCACCATCGATAAGTGCGCGGTTTTCATTCATATAGTCAGTGTAATAATCATCAATGTTAACGCCGACATTTGGATCAGTATTTTGAATAAAGTCCTTCGTGTCTAAGTTAAGCATAATGTTTGAGTTAGCGTAATCAGCAAAGTGATCGGGATAACCATTAGCGATATGCGGGAACGCATTATTA
>Ga0265293_10007888_pt1 | contig 16136 bp, 16 predicted proteins | sample Munlanlewell138R_FD_192505 | JGI IMG/M metagenome (GOLD analysis project Ga0265293, IMG submission 192505) | Leachate microbial communities from a municipal landfill in Southern Ontario, Canada - Leachate well 138R | ecosystem: Engineered > Solid waste > Landfill > Unclassified | place: Canada...
TGTGCGTTTCTTTTTGGCGGCATATTCAGCTTCAGCGAAGGTGATTTGCATGGTGAAAACTTCCGGCTGTTGGTTTACGTTATTTTATCGAAAGGACAGGCAAGATTGGTATTTATGCAGCGTTTCCTTAAATCCTGTTTTCCTCTTCTTCTTTTGCTGCAGCTTCTGATCCAATGTGGTCGGCATCACACTGTACCTTTAAATGTAGTGCCGCTTTCGCAATGATGTACGCACTAGCAGGCGCAGTAATGAATAAAAACATGGAGATTAAAAACTCCTGAAATTGAAATGTTCGCTCAATCGCAGTGAAAAACAGAATAGAGCCTAAAATCATCCCGCCTACCCCCAAGGTAGTGGCTTTGGTCGGCCCATGTAAACGACGAAAAAAGTCAGGCAACTTAACCAGGCCAATTGACCCTATAAGTGCAAATAACGCACCAAGCAAAATTAAGGCGGCAACCATGTATTCAATAAATGTAGCCATACGTATTCCTGTTTAAGTGTTACTTCGCTAACATTACTCAATGATGTCTCCACGTAAAATATACTTCGATACCGCTACGGTACCCACAAATCCCATCATGGCTATGAGCATTGCAGCCTCAAAGAAAATAAGCGAGCGCTGCGACACACCAAGTAATACAATGAGTGCAATAGTATTTATATACATGGTGTCGAGAGCTAAAATCCGGTCTGGTAAACTGGGGCCTTTAACTAAGCGATATAAGTTAAGCAACAGGGCTATTGCCAGCATAACCGAGGCAATCAAAATAACTTTATCTAGCATTCGAAAATTTCCTTTAAAGGCTTTTCATAACGCGATTTTATTTCTGCTGCCGCTTGTTGCGCATCCTCAACATTTAAAGCGTGTACTAACAAGTACTTTTTGTCGGCGCTAAGTTCTGACGACACCGTGCCTGGGGTTAAAGTAATAGTTCCTGCCAACATTGAAATAGTAAAGTCGTTTGTTACGTCTAATGGCACTTGAAAAAACTTAGCCTTCAACTTGTTATTTGGCCCTAATATTTGTACTGCAACAATGAAGTTGGCTTTACAAATGTCAACTAACACCATGAGCATATACATGGTCAGCGTGAAAGGCTTGTGTATCCGCACTGCTGTTGGCCAAAAGTCTTGCACCAGGTACGGAATTCCAAGCGACAAAAAGCTACCGAGCACAAAATGTCCCATACTTGCATTATTGAGCGACAACCAAGTAAGCAGCATTACAACGCTCAATACCGGATGTGGGATCCAGCTCCTTTTTTGCGGTAGTTTTTGTTTGTCCTCATGTTTCAGCCGTTCTTCGTGTGTCATTGTGTGATGACCTCCATGCTAAAAACCGCGTGAATATAACTTGCAGGGTCCATAATTTGGACACCCAGGTCAGCCAGGTAAACTAACGCCGACTCGGCAAATACCACTAGACCTATGGTAACTAACATTAACCCGCTAATGCTAAGCCAGCTACTTATTGCCACTTCAGGTTTGCTATCTTTTAAGTCTGTAACGCGCCAGAACAAGGTACTACCCGTGCGCCCAAGGGCAATGATTATAGCCAAGCTACTCACTAATATAATTGTCCAAAGCCATGCTTGAGCTGCCCCGCCTGGAGTCACTTTTAGTAACAGTAGCTTGCCAATGAACCCGCTTAACGGTGGCATTCCCACTAGCGCAATTGCCGCTACAAAAAAATAAATGGACAAAGCAGTGTGCTGTCTGATTTGTGGTCCACGCACAATACTGTCAGACATATTGCCGCGCTGCTGTGCGATGACTTCGGTTAATAAAAACAAGGCTGCGGTAATCCAGGTGGAATGAATTAAATAGTACACAGCCGCCTGTATGGCTTCTGCTGTATTAATAGCCACGCCTGCAATCATCGTACCTACCGAAACAATAATCGCGTAGGCAATTTGCATGCGTACTCGCTTTGCTCCCAGCATGCCAATACTGCCTGTAACAATAGTGAGCAATGCTATAGGCCACAGCCATGGCTCAATCAGCCCTGCTATAGGCTGTTGGCTAAATATCATGCCATGTACACGAATAATGGAGTAAATTCCCACTTTAGTCATAATGGCAAACAATGCGGCTACCGGCGCAATGGCGTTTGAATAAGCACGCGGCAACCAAAAATAGAGTGGTAAAATAGCCGCCTTGAGGCCAAACACCAAAAGTAAAGTAAGTGCTGCAGCAGCCATAATTGGCGCATTTTCGGCGGGTACTTGAGTTATTTTTACAGCAAGATCAGCCATATTCATGGTGCCTAGCATGCCATAGACAATGCCGACGCCAATTATAAACAGGCTAGAGCCAACTAAATTCAAAATAACATAATGCATGCTTGCTTTAGCACGCTCTTTGCCCCCTCCAAAAATAGTTAAGGCGTACGACGCAATAAGCATTACTTCAAAGAAAACAAACAGGTTGAATAAGTCGCCCGTTAAAAAAGCTCCGTTCACGCCCATAGCCAAAAAGTGAATCAATGGCTGCAAATTATCATTACGTTCGGCTTTCCAGTTGAAGGTGAAAATAATGCTCGCCACCAATAAAACAGCATTCACCAACAGCATTAGACTACTTAAGCGGTCGGCCACCAACACGATACCAAACGGCGGTGCCCAATTTCCTGGTGCGTATACTTCAATGGTATCGGTGCTCGACTGCGCCACAAAGACAATGGCAATATAAAGCAAGCTCAACGCCGATGCCAAGCTAATCACGCGAGTAATTTTTAGATTGCTACGAGCCAAAAACACCAGTAAAACTGCAGTTAACGCTGGTAGTAAAATAGGCGCAATAAGCAAATGACTCACAAGCTAACGTCCTCTGTAACTTCAATTTCTTCTGTTTCTTTAACAATGACATCGACACCATCAACGTGGTCGTTACCAATGTCTGCTCGTCCCCGTAGCGCCAGTACAACAATAAAAGCCGTCATGGCAAAGCCGATAACAATGGCAGTTAACACTAGTGCCTGTGGTAATGGATCAGTGTAGGTATCCGACATATTTATTACCGGGGGTGCGTTATAGTGCAGCCGACCCATGGAAAACAAAAATAAATTTACTGCATAAGTAAAAAGCGTTAATCCCATCACCACTGGAAAGGTTCGGGCCCGCAACATCAAATAAATGCCTGTACCTGTTAGCACGGCAATAACAATTGCTAAAATCAGCTCCATGCTCCGTTCTCTTTAGCCATCAACTCGTTCGGTGGTTGTGAGTTTACCTATATACGCAAGTATCAGCAGTGTAGTAGCCACTACGGTTAAATACACACCAACATCGAAAGGCAATGCCGACGAAACCTCAAAGGTTCCGACAATTGGCCAGGTTATATATTGGAAAGTAGACGTCAGGAATGGGTAGCCAACCAGCCAGCTTCCCATGCCTGTTACACCCGCAACCAAAACACCGCCCGCTAACCAGCGCGTGTAGTTAAAGTGCATACGCGCATGCACAAACCCAACGCCGCTGGCCATGTATTGCAAAATAAGCGCCACACTTGTGACTAAGCCCGCGATGAAGCCACCACCTGGCGCATTATGCCCTCGTAAGAAAATATACACCGACACCATCAGGGCTAAAGGCAACAAAATTCGCGCCATCATTGAAACCAATATTGGATGTGGATCTGTGGACCACGCTCGGCCATCGTTGTCGGTTATGGGCAGCGGTAAATATAAATTTTTCAGCATATTTGCTATACCTAAGCCGGCAATAGCTAATACGGTAATTTCACCGAAGGTATCGAAGCCGCGGAAGTCAACCAAAATAACGTTTACCACGTTATAACCGCCGCCGAGTGATTTGGCATTTTCAAGGTAATAGTCAGATATGGTTTCCATTGGCCGCGTCAATACCGCGTAAACCAAAATACCTACCCCGATAGCCGCAAGAGTTGCAATAGTAATGTCGCGTGCCACTCGACGCGGTCGCGACTCATTGATGTGCGCTTTCGGTATAAAAAAAAGCGCCAGTATAAGCAGTATAATGGTAGCCGCTTCAACTGAAAGTTGCGTCAATGCTAAATCAGGCGCCGAGAAACGAGCAAATAAAATGGCCACCATAAGCCCCACAACACTTAACATCAGCAAGGCCACAAAGCGATTATGGTGTATGAGTACCGTAGTGAATGCAGCAAAAACCAGAATAAAGCTCGAAACTGATGCAATGAGGTCGGGTTTAGTCATCGCAATGTCACCACTAAGTTGTTTCAGCGGCACTAAAGCAAAAGCCAACATAAGCACAAACAATAGGATAATGAAGGCGATATAGCGCTGCAACGAGCCATTTTCGAGAGTGTTGGTGAACCTGTTCGACCAACTTGCTACCCATTTAATAATACCTTCAAATATATATAGCTCGTTAAAATCTGGCTTATTGTTATACCAGGCAAATAATTTGGCCCGGAACTGGTACACCACGACACCGCCACCCAATGCTAAGGCGCTCATTAGTAGCGGTGCACTTATACCGTGCCAAATATGAAAGGTATATGGGCTTTGCTTAAAGCCCAGCACTGTGGCTGCTGCCAGGTTTATGTAGTTCCCCACCAGTGGTTGCGCAAACAAACCCACGGCCACACAAATGGCCACCAACAACATAACAGGCGCCATCATCAGCTTCGATGGTGCGTGAGGCGGGAACACTGGTGTTTTTTTCGCCTTACCGCCAAAGAAAGTGTTGTGCGCAAAACGCAACGAATAAAACACCGAGAACGTTGCAGCTATTGTTGCAACAACAGGTATAAGCCAAGCAAAGCTGCCAAAGGCGTTAACACCTATACTAGCCGTCAGCATCATTTCCTTACTCAGGAAACCATTAAAAAACGGCACTCCAGCCATGGCTGCGGCACCAAGCACCGACAACACTGCGGTAAGCGGCATAAACTTATACATGCCGCGTAATACGCGCAAGTTACGAGTCCCGGTACCATGATCAACTGCCCCGGACACCATAAACAACGACGCCTTAAATGCAGCGTGGTTCATAATGTGGAACACAGCTGCTAGCACGGCTAACTCAGTGCCAATCCCAAATAACATGGTAATTAAACCTAGGTGGCTCACTGTGGAATAGGCTAGCAAGCCTTTAAGATCGTGCTTAAACATGGCCATAGCCGCAGCGAAGGTCATCGTAGTTAAGCCCGTCAGGGTAACCAGAATAATCCACAAGTCGGTGCCACCGAGTGCTGGAAATAAGCGCGCAAGCAAGAATACCCCCGCTTTAACCATGGTAGCCGAGTGCAAGTATGCCGAAACAGGCGTGGGTGCCGCCATGGCGTGGGGCAACCAAAAGTGAAATGGAAACTGCGCCGACTTAGTGAACACACCCAGCAATACCAGCACCAAAATAACCGGGTATAAGGAATGCTCTGTAATAAGGCTATGAGAAGCTAAAACGTCGCCTAAGTTGAAGCTGCCCACCACTTGGCCAATAAGAATAACGCCCGCCATAAGCGCTAAACCGCCTCCGCCTGTTACGGCTAAAGCTAAGCGCGCACCTTTACGAGCATCGGAGTTTTTTTGCCAATAACCAATCAGCAAGAACGAGGTAAGACTGGTTAGCTCCCAAAACACCACTAGCAAGAGAATGTTGTCAGACAACACTATGCCTAGCATAGCTGTCATAAACATAAGCAGCATCGAGTACAATTTGCTCAAGCTGTCTTCCTTGGCTAAATAAAAGCGCGCATACCAAATAACAAGCACGCCAATGCCCGAAATAAGCAAGGCAAACATAAGGCTTAAAGCGTCAATACGAAAAGCCAGGTTCAGCCCAAACGAAGGGATCCAATCGAAACTTACAGTAGTAAGCTTCCCTTGTAGCACTAACGGAAGATGACCTAGAATCAAGCCCACAACGATAAGGGGGACAACCAGGGTGAGCGACGTACACGAATTTCGACCCAGGCGATCACTTAGTAGCGGCACCCAAGCCGCCAAAACAGGTAAGAAAATAATTGCCAGCAGGGTCATAGGGGTTCGGTTCCTTTACCTATAAGCTATGAAACAAATGCGCAAATATCTGCTCGTAATCACCTTGTTTGGCAGCATGGCTGCCTGTACCACCAGTGACTGGGTTCGCGTCGCCAGCAGCGGCGATCCTTCAAATGCAGTCTCGAAACTTGCCGCAGCGCGTGCACGCAGCTATCAGCAAAACCCCTTGCAACTGGCCAGGGATCTGGAAGCGGCCAGTAAAAACTATCAAAAACTGGTCAATATTCTGACTGGCAAGGCCGGGACGCAATGGGGCAAGAAAGGTGTTGTTACGCCCAGCAACAACCGCTACGTCAAATATACGCAAAACTACATGAGCCGCGCCATCATTCAGTTTGATCGTGGCCTGATCACGATAGAAACCCTGGATCCCAAGCAACCGGATCAAAGCCTGAAAAACGCTATCGTTACCACCTTGCTGACACCAGATGACCCGCGTGCTGTAGATCTTTACTCAGACAAGAGCGTGGCCCTGTCTGGCCAACCATATCTACAGGGATTGGTCGTCGATCAAAGCAGCCGCTATATCGAAACTCCAGCGCAGGCCGATAGCTATGCCGACTATTTGCTACGCACAGCAAAACAGACACGCAAGGCAGATACCGAGCATGGTAGCAAGCAGGTGCATTATGTCGAAATCTACATGGTCAGCGACTATGAAAATCGTCAGGCACAGCGCTATGCTGCCAGCGTTGAACGCTATGCCAAACAGTATGGCGTCAGTAAAAGCCTGATCTATGCGGTGATGAAGACCGAAAGCAATTTCAACCCATTTGCCGTGAGTAGCGCGCCAGCTTATGGTCTGATGCAGTTGGTACCTGAAACTGGCGGACGCGATGCCTACCAGATGGTGAAGGGCTACAACCACACACCAACCAAGGAATATTTATTCAATTCCGACAATAATATCGAGCTGGGCACTGCCTATCTCAACATCCTCGATAAGCGTTATCTGGCCAGTATCAGCGACCCACTTACCCGCGAGTATTGCACCATCGCAGCTTATAATGGTGGCGCAGGTAATGTGTTCAATATGTTCTCCAAGGATCGCAGCAAGGCACCAGATGCCATAAACTCGCTGCCATCATCCGAAGTTTATCGCCGCCTGCGTGATGAGCATCCACGTAATGAGACGCGCCGTTACTTGGTCAAAGTGCTGGCGGCAAGACGTGAATTCGTCAACATCTAACTCACATATTTTGCCATGGCATAAGATACGCGGGCTAAAGCTCAGTGCGCTAACGGTGGCATTGATTTCCGCGCAAAACCATCACGCTTAGACCGGGTGTCTAGATGGATTTGCAGGGTGTACACCGCGTGGCAGACAATAGGCTAAGCAAAGAACAGTGCATATGGCCTTGCCAGGGTCGCTGCCAATTGATCCGGCGTAAAATTCCGTGCCAGCCGAAGCTGCTCCTTGCCATGGAAAAAGACCACCACTACCGGCAGCGCAAATACCAGTTGTTGTGCGGCCAGTTCTGGCGCGGCAGAACACTCCACCTCGGCAATGGCGAGACGAGGAAATTCCTCTTGCAGCATCTTGATAATACGCGGCCTGAGAACCTGACAAACTCCACAATCCTTGCCACTGAAATACACTACAACGGCCGGGTGCTGTTGCAAAAAATCTATAAGCTGTGCTGAGCTTTCAAGCTGCTTTGGCATAAGCATAAATTCATAACTTCCTTGCAAAAACAAAGGCTATTGACTGCCTTTGTGGGTAAATGATTTTTGACCTATGGCAATTTGATCAGGATAATGAAAGAAACTCAGCAGGAGAATCAACTTTTGTCCCAATATAATCAACAGGAGCGAGAGTCACTTGCCAACATGGTCATGCGTGTACTGAATGAATGGAATATACGCGATGAATTTCAGCTGCAATTACTCGGCCTGCCAACTAACACGCCACAGCGTGAGCTGACCAAATTCAGTCGTGGCAAGGCATTACCCGATGACGATGATCTGCTGGCTCGTGCTGTCCACCTCATTGGCATCAATCAGGCCTTGAGCATAATCTTTCCACTCAATCCTAAAATGCCCGGCTTTTGGCTCACCATGCGCAATCGCCATTTTCGCAGCCAGCCTCTGACCATCATGCTGGAAGAAGGCCTGGCCGGCATGGATCGCATTTGGTGTCATCTGGACTGTACGCACAACTGGTAACAGCAACCCGCTCACTGACCGATCCTATCTATTGAGCCTATAGCCCTGCATGGACCCGTTCACACTTGCCGCATTCCTGTTTGTTGTGGCATTAGGTGCCTATGTGCAGACCGTTACCGGTTTTGCCCTTGGGCTTATCGTCATGGGCGGCATTACTCTGCTTGACCTGGCACCTGTGGCTTTTACCGCCATCGTGATCGGCTTTACTGCACTGGTGAATAATTTTCTCGCCCTGCAACGCGCATTACATCATATCGATCGGCGTGGCATGATGTTTACTCTGCTTGGTATGTTACCGGCCACCTACCTTGGTGTGCAGCTGCTCGACCAACTGCAAAATACCTCGATAAACAGCCTGCGCGTAATACTTGGGCTGGTGATCCTGGCAGGTGGAGTCATGCTGGCCTTACGGCCACATCCGCATGAGCGGCGAGCTGCCGGTTGGGTTGATGCTGGTGTTGGGATAATCGGCGGCATTCTCGCCGGTACGTTTTCCATTGGTGGCCCGCCGCTGGTTTTTCACTTTTACCGCCAACCATTATCGCTGGCCGTGGTGCGCGCCACCCTGCTGGCCACTTTTGCAGTGACCACGGCAGCACGCCTGGTATATGTGGGTCTGGCAGGTGATATCGAGCTTGAGATGATCGAGATGAGTCTGCTATGCCTGCCGGTGGTATTTCTCGCTACTATGGCTGGCCGTCGTTATCCGCCGCCACTGCCTGACCTGGCCATGCGCCGCTTGGCCTTTATCCTGCTTGGGCTTATTGGTCTTTTATTGCTGGTTTACTGATCTCAACAGCGTTCAATCGGAAAGCTCAGCACTTGATCAATATGTTCAGCCCCCAACGCCAGCATCACCAGGCGATCAAAACCAAGTGCCACACCAGCACAATCCGGCAAGCCCGCCGCCAATGCTGCCAACAAGCGATCATCAACGCTGGACTCAGGCTGCCCGCTTAGCTGCCGATGCTCACGTTCCTGTTCAAAGCGCAAGCCTTGCTCTACCGGATCGGTCAACTCGTGATAACCATTGGCGATCTCCAGCCCATCTATAAACAGCTCAAAACGCTCTGCGACCTCAAATTGGTCTTCTCTTCGCAGCCTGGCCAGCGCCGCCTGCGAGGCTGGAAAATCACAAAGATAGGTAAATACATCACGGCCTAGTTTTGGTGTGATGAGCGTGGAGAGCAGCCAGTCCAGCCAGCCATCGCGATCAGTCAGCGGCAGATCGGGCAAGGAGCTATCATGTTGCTCAGCACGATGCTTTAACTCTGCAACCGTGCTCACAAATGGATCGACGTCAGCATAACGTAAAAATGCATCACGGTAACTCAGCACCTCTACTGGACGTGGGCCGAGAACACTGCTCACCAATGCCGTGACCTCTGCCATAAGGTGATGATGGTCAAAGTCCGTGCGATACCACTCCAGCATGGTGAACTCTGGATTGTGCCAACGGCCACGTTCATCGGCACGAAACACGTGACAGATTTGATAAATGCTGCCAGCGCCTGCAGCCAGCAGACGCTTCATGGTAAATTCAGGTGAAGTCTGTAGCCATAAGCGCCCATCTGCTGGCGCGCCTGGGCCGGAATATGGCAAGGACAGACTATAAAGATTTGGATCTGCAGATGTGGCCCCGATCAAGACGGGTGTTTCCACCTCCAATACGTCACGCTCGGCAAAGAATTTGCGTATTGCAGCCAACAAGACAGCCCGTTGCCGCAATGTAGCCAAACTTGCGGTTGGCTGCCAGGGCTGATCATTTAATTGGGGCTTCTTATTCCTTGACGCGGGAGACATACTCACCAGTGCGGGTATCAACCCGAATGACCTCACCCTCGGTGATGAACAAAGGCACGCGCACCACCGCGCCTGTTTCCAGCTTTGCCGGCTTGCCGCCACCGCTGCTGGTATCGCCGCGCAGACCAGGATCTGTCTCGACTATTTTCAGTTGGACAAAGTTTGGTGGAGTAACGCTCAAGGGTATGCCGTTGTAGAGCATGACGGTACACATCTCCTGCTCCTTGATCCAGGGCAGCGCCTCCTCGACAGCGGCTTTGTCGGCACCGATTTGTTCAAAACTGTTTGGATCCATGAAGTACCACTGGCTTTCATCTGAGTAGAGATACTGTAACTCTACATCCATAATATCTGCGCCTTCGACGGTCTCACCAGACTTGAAGTTGCGATCAAGGACGCGATTAGTCTTGAGATTGCGCATCTTGACGCGGTTGAATGCCTGGCCTTTACCTGGTTTGACAAACTCATTTTCCAGGATGGAGTATGGGTCACCATCGAGCATAATTTTGAGGCCGGGTTTGAATTCATTTGTGCTGTACGTTGCCATGAAATCCTCACAAGTATTTAATATTTTAGCTGCAGTAGTATACGCTGCCTGACCTTTATCTGGATCACCATATGTTATCCCTGTTACCCACCAGCGCAGAAAACTCCCCGCTATGGCAACGTGAGCTGGCTGCTGCCATCCGCGATCCGGCTGAGCTGCTCAAACTATTACAGCTAAGCCCATCGGCGCTACCCACTGTCGATCTGGCGGTGGGATCTTTTCCCTTGCGGGTACCACGCAGCTTCGTCAAGCGCATGCGTATTGACGATCCGCAAGACCCGCTCCTGCGCCAGGTCTTGCCTACGGTAGCAGAGCATCTTGCCATGTCTGGCTATTTGAGCGATCCGGTTGGTGATCTGCCAGCCAGCCAGGCTGGTGGTATTCTGCACAAATATCATGGCCGTGTGTTGCTGATCACCACAGGCGCCTGCGCTATTCACTGCCGCTACTGCTTCCGCCGACATTTCCCCTATACCGAATTACGTATGGGCGAATTTAACAATGCGTTGGCTTATCTCGAACAACATCAGGAGGTAAGCGAGGTCATCCTCAGTGGCGGCGATCCATTGATGCTCAATGATCAAAGACTTGCCGAGTTGACGCACAAGCTGGCCGAGATCCCTCATCTGCAACGCCTGCGCATCCACAGCCGTTTGCCTATTGTGCTGCCCAGCCGCATTGATGAACATTTGCTTGATTGGTTTGCTGGCAGCCGACTACAGCCAGTCCTTGTAGTACACGCCAACCACCCGCAGGAGCTGGACAATGAAGTCGCCGAGGCCGCCAGCAGGCTGCGTGAACGTGGGGTTTTCTTGCTCAACCAAACCGTGCTGCTGGCTGGTATCAATGATGACGCCGATACGCTGATAGAACTATCCAAACGCTTGTTTGCCAGCGGCATCCAGCCCTATTATCTGCATGCGCTGGATAAAGTACAGGGCGCGCAACACTTCAATAATAATGACAGATTGAAAAGCCTGATACCAATCATGCGCGCCCGCCTACCCGGCTATTTAGTGCCACAGGCAGTATGCGAAGAAGCAGGTCAGGCAAGCAAAACACCTCTATAGCAAGCTGTCCTGTAGCCATGATGCCTCTTAATCCAAAGGATTTTTGTTGGCGCCAGAGCTGTCTTGACCCTAATAAAACTATCAATCACTCAGGCCTACCCAAGGCGTGACATTCATTTTGTGACGAATCATGTCGCTGTAAACCTGCGCCTGCTCACGTGAGGTAAAGCCTGTTGCCCTCACCCGATGCCAGGTACGGCCGCTCATCTCGGTGGTCTGCACTTCTACCTTGAAACCTTCCTTCAACATACGTTGGCGCTCGGCCTCTGCTGCTTTTGCGTCAGTGAGTGATGCCACATTCACCACCCAGCCAATCGACTGGGTTGCGGGTTTTATAACCGGCTTGGGCGCTACTACGGGTTTACTTGCGGCTGGGGCGGGCGCGGCTACTGGAGCTGGCTTTGGTTCAGCTGCTGGCTTGGCTACTGGAGCTGGTTTAGGATTCGGTGCCGCTTTTACTGCTACCGCTGCTTGCAGCTTTTTATTCATCTGCGCCAACTCATCGCGCATACCCTTCAGTCTTTGCTCCAGGTCATCAAGGCGCAATGTTGTGCTTTTCTGCTGTGCCGCAAATTCGTTCAAGTCTAACGTTGCCGCTTCATCCACCGATTTGTCCAGCATGCCTGTCAGCTCATCTACCCGCTGGCCAAGCATTGCCAATGCCTCCTGAGTTTGGCGATCTGGCAACGACACCACTGGTACCTGTTCCTGCCGCTGCATATTCAGCACGGTACGCATGTCCGTCAATTGTCCATGCAGACTGATGGCAAACCAGCCAGCTACGGCAGCAATAACCAGCGCCAGCAAGGCCACGCCAATTGTGGAAATATCCAGGGTCTTGTTTTTTTCCATAGCAGCATCATCCTCATCGGCCATGATAGATACAGGTGCCGCTGTAGCGTTATGGTTATAGGTTGGTGAAGCGGCAAATTGATTATCGCTGTGGGTAGCCCTGGCAGATAATGTTGGTTCAAGCGGAGCCATATCCTCTAGTGAATCAAAACCCGGCTCATCTACATGAGCAGATACATTTAGTTCTGGAATATTTTCATCGTCATCATCCCCAATGTCCCAGTCTGGACGCTCACCAGTCGATTCAGTCGCCTCATCTGCAGGTATTTCAGCACCCCTCCCCGGTTCGTCCTGCTCATCGGCCATAGTTTGTTGTTCGGTTGGCGGCGCAGCTTCCTGGCCAAATTCATCGAGGAAGGCATCCAGGGCATCCAGATCAGTACCAAGATCTCTGGCTGGTTGAGTATCTTCTCCCGCCTCAGCTTCCTCAAGCTCAGCGCTGAATTCACTCAGCAGCTCATCCTCATCATGCTGTGCTTTAGGTTCCTCACTATCGGTCATGCCGGAGCCTCATTTGTTATTTTCAACTGTAAGGGACATCATTTTGCTACAGACTAGCAATAGGCGGGCAACTCGGCAATTACTCAAACTTATAAATACATTACTATCGGCAATATTTTGCACGATGTATGTGTCACGGAAACCAGGGAATATATGGAAATGACAAGCATCCATTACACTTACAAATTCAGCTTCCCAACTGGCCGTGAGGAGCCTTTTCAACTTCAGCTGGATGGGCGCACGCTGGAACCATGTGATTCATTACCAGCGGAATTACCAGACTGGACAGCTCTGGAGTTCAACCAATGTACAGAATGCCCCTTATCCAGGAATGATAATGTTTATTGTCCACTGGCGGCACGCCTTTCACCGATAGTAGATCAACTAAGCGATATCAGTTCCATTGACGAGGTAAAGGTCAGCGTCACCATGGATGGGCGCCTACTAAGCTATAGCACCACTGCGCAGGAAGGGATCAGATCGCTGATGGGGGTTGTCATCGCCACCAGTGGCTGTCCGGTTACTGCGTTTTTTAAACCAATGGCACGCTTTCACCTGCCATTTTCCAGCCCGGAAGAGACTTTTTATCGCGCTGCCTCGATGTATATGTTGGGGCAATATTACCGCTGGCAAAACAATCTATCCGCCGACATGGACATGAAGGGCTTACTGCGCTTTTATGCCAAGGTCGCCTCAGTAAACAAGGGCATGGCCGATCGCATACGTGCAAACAAACGTGAAGATGGTGCCATCAACGCCATAGTCCTGCTGGATATGTTTGTGCAGGGAATGCCCTACGAGCTGGGGGAAATACTAAATGATATGCAGCCACTATTTGCCGCCTATCTGGAGGAAACCAACATCATCTGAAACAAGCTTCAATAGCTGCAAATGGCGTAGTGACCATGTGCTGCATAGCGGTCAGCTCAACAAAATTTAAGTGTTTGGGCTGGTGTAAGTTTGGGGTTAGGGAAGCACTGAATAATGTTGGCGAGGCAGTTAGGGCAAGGCAAAAAACGACGAAAAAGCGCAGTTTACATGTAGTAAATGAGCATTTTGAGTCGTTTTTTAACACCGCCCTGACAACGAAGGTAATTATTCAGCGCTTCCTTAGATAAAAAACCATCTATCCAATCCCAGTCCCTCCCCTTGAAGGCGAGGGGTCAGCACATTCGGCGCAATGCCCGATGGCTATTGCGCCCTTGTATGTTCCGGCGTCCCTGCCGAAAGATGTTGTCTTGATATTAATCCCTGACCAGATGGAATGTGCCAGCGCAATGACCATTACTATCGGCCCATGAGCCACTGATAATGCCGTTGTGCACCGTTCCGTTGTAGGTACGCCCAAAAATAGTCGTGCCGACAACCGTAGCGCTTCCAGAGGTGTTGGGTGTTACCGAACCTGAGACGATGTCTTCACCGCTCAGCGTGTTGCCCTTGATAGTCACACTTGTATCACCACTGCCACCAAAACATATGTAACCGTCGGCCTTGTAAGTGAGGCTATAAGTGCCACTGTAGGTGCCATCGTGGCCAAGGGATTTACCCGGTAAAGTTAGGAACTGTTGTTGCCCAGTATCTTGGCGGGTAACTGTAATCTGGGCGTTTTTACCCAGCACTATCACATTCCACACAATGGTGCTGTCACGGGTGACGGTTCGGGTTGGGCCGCTGACAGAGGCATTTTGAACACTGATTTTGACGTTAGTCGGTTGAGAGACACCACTTACTGCTGCCGCAACCAGATAGGTAATGGAATCCTGAGTTTCGCTGGCAACGGTATAGGACAGCGACAACGCCGGGGCGACTGCTGGTGGTAAAGTCTGCTGCTTATCGTCATCGTTGGCGGCAATCAAATTACCGGTGGCCTGATTAATCGGGATAGCTTCACGTTTGATCTCCTGGGTGCTTCCTGGGGGAACGTGTTGATTGGGAATAGTGATCCGGCTGGTGTCGCCGCCAGCTACAACAATGCTGGTATTACCACTTACAACCATTGCCGGATCACTCTTACTGGTCTCACTGATCGCAATTCGGCAATTCGGATCTTCAAAGCTTACTTGGCAGCTATCTGTGGTACTAATTACCCGCAGGCCCTCTTCGAGTAAATTACCTGCTGCCTCTTTCAGAATTACACCCCCAACTGAAGCTGGATTTATCGGGGTCAGAATCATGTCGGTAGTGACCTTGGTGGTGGTTTTCTGGATCACTTCCAGGCCGATATCTCTCATTTCGCCACGCTTTTGCAGATAACTCTTTTCGGCACCGGGTATTCCTTGTCCAATGCGCACCAATTCTTCTGAAGATTCATTGCGTTTATTGGTGGCCTCATTACTTTTGTCTTGAAGCCATGTGGCGAAGGAATAGAGTCCACTGACAACAAGGCCAGCGCCTATTATGGTGGATGCAGCGATCCCCTGCGGATGTTGATCAGTATAATAAGATTGGATACTGGCTTCCGCGCGGTCCATTGCGTCTACTGAGCGCCTTAGTTCCGTTGCATCTTCTGCTAACCAGGTAATAGCCTCATTTATTAGCTCATCTGTACTTACCTCATTATTGTTGATGTGAAGCAAGTAATTCAGCCAGTTAAGTGTATCGACTAAGGTGAGGTAATCTGTAGTAAAATCATCTGTGGCCTGGTTAAAACCACGTAGGCTATCGGTCAAGCTCGCTGATGGGCTGGAACTCTCCCCACCACCCCCACCACCCCCACCACCACAGGAAATGATGTTAGTCAGCACAAAGGCCAGCAAAACAAAGGAAGCCATTTTTTTGGAGAGAATCGATAGAAAAGCCATTAGGCAATAACCTCAGAAAAGTTTATGGACTGATCGGCAAGTGTAACGAACCCGACAGGCGCAGGATAGAGGCTAAAGGGCAATGAGAGAGGGAAGGCGAAAATAGGATTTATGCAGTGTTTCTTTTGTATCATCGTTTCAACGAGCACCCAACTGTGCTCGGTACTAACCGAGGGTGTCATTAAGTTATGTCGCTTTTGTTTAAGGAGACGCTGCATAAATACCAATTTTGCCTGTCCAGTTGACGGGTTAACGTAAAGCCACAGCCGGATGCATACAGACATGCAAATCACCTTCGCTGAAGCTGAATATGCCGCCAAAAAGAAACGCACACGTCGCGACCGTTTTCTAGCTGATCTAGAACGTCTGGTTCCCTGGGCTGCACTGGA
>Ga0265293_10007891_pt1 | contig 16135 bp, 13 predicted proteins | sample Munlanlewell138R_FD_192505 | JGI IMG/M metagenome (GOLD analysis project Ga0265293, IMG submission 192505) | Leachate microbial communities from a municipal landfill in Southern Ontario, Canada - Leachate well 138R | ecosystem: Engineered > Solid waste > Landfill > Unclassified | place: Canada...
TTAAACAATCAATAGGTTGCTTTCTACTTGCAATAATTGCTGGAATTATGCTAAACAAACTACTTAGAAAGACCGCTAAGATAACAATTAAAAGAGCATCTGTTAATCTAAAGACACTTAAATTACGAATCGAAGTTAGTTTGAAGAAGAAGAAGTTGACAAAAGGTAGTAAGGCATAGGTTAAAACAATCCCAATTAGACTAGCAAACAAACTTAAATTGATTGCTTCAGCATAAAATAAAATTCCAATCTGCTTTCTACTGGAACCAAGTGCCCTTAAAATTCCAATTTCACGGACTCTTTCAATAACACTATGATAAGTTATTAAGCCTAATAAAACATTTGTTATTACTAAAGATAAAACAGCGAACATTAATAATAAGCTAGAAACCGAATCTATTCCAACACGAAGAGTCGCTAAACCAACGCCAGCCAGATCAAATGGTTCAATTGTATCTAATAAACCAACGTGATCCAGTTTGTTATAATCCCTTAGATAAGCCAAAGCCAAATCCTTTGATTCCAATGAAATTGGATAAAATAAATAACTATTAGGATAAGTTGCATAACCTAATCTTCTTAAGCTAGCATCAAGATTAGAAATGGATTGACCAGTAATAACATTAATGGTGCTGTTTTTTTGAGCAATTACAATTTCAGAGTCAACTGAAGTGTTAATGATTTGCTCTGTCAATTGGTTAGAATAATAAACGCCAGGGTAGATTGCGTCTAACGACTGCGAGTCTTTCATTCTTAAAATAGATAAAACAGGTAAGGAAATACCAGATGTATCGTGAAAGGCAGCATTCAAATCAGCAGTTATTTCAAATCTATTATCATTAGCTTTATCGAAAATGGTATTATTAGGAACCCAACGAACATCGAGGTTTAACAACGTTTCAAAACTAATTGTATCATTACCACTAAAACCTAGATATTGAACTAAATCTTTAGGCAGGCGATTATATCGATCAATTACAATAATCAAGCCCAATTCGTCACCAGTTGACATTCTTTCAGCTACCGGTTCATAAAATTCATATAATGAAGACAAACGATAACTAAACGGTTCAATTACATCAAAGTGTTTATAAGTATCGTTATGATTGACAATGAAGTTTGTCTTTAATCCATAACCGTAGTGAATATGATCCAATAAACCATTGGGCATATTTTGGACATATTGATAATAATCAAAATTTAATGTATTTTGACGAATCGATAATGATTCCAGATTATACGGAATAGCATAATCAATGTTTGGTAGTGGGTTTACGCTTAGATCTCTTGAGGGATCAAGCGTTGGAATTATAAATGTTGTGGATTCAACTCTTAAGGGGAAAACAGTTAGTGTTTCTCTTTTCTGTTTTTCAATATAATAGTTAAAACCCCTTGATAAAGCGATAACTAACGAAATTCCAATGACAGATATACTAGCGGCAATCGCTAAAATAATTGTTCTAAACTTTTTTGATAAAAGGTTCTTAAAACTCAGTTTTAAAAAGGGATTTATTTTTTCTTTTGTAGGGACAATCTTAGTATTATAAGCTTCTTTTTTACTTTCTATTAAACCAGCATGGACAATCTTGCTGTCTTTCATTTCAATAATCTGATCAGCATATTTTATAGCTAAAGCTTTGTTGTGTGTTACCATCACTACCAATTTTTCTTTTGAAAGTGATTTAAGAATGTTCATAATTTCAACGCTAGATTCATCATCTAATGAACCGGTAGGCTCATCAGCTAAAATAACACCTGGATTATGAATGATTGCTCTAGCGATAGCAACTCTTTGTTGCTGTCCACCAGATAACTGGTGGGGCATTTTATCCTTTTCGTTTTTTAAATTTACTTTAGCTAATAACGCATCAACTTTTGTATCTATTTCTTTTTTATCTTTATTTTGGATAAACAAACTTAAGCCAATATTTTCTTTTACAGTCAAATGCTGCATTAAAAAGAAATATTGATAGATATAACTAATTTTTTGACTGCGATAATAGTTCCAATCTTTATCTGAAAATGCTGAAGTTGAAACGTCATTTACATAAAGAGATCCACTAGTGGGAACATCTAATCCGCCTAATAGATTTAGCAATGTTGTTTTACCACAACCAGAAGGGCCAATAATAGCAACCAGACCTTTGTTAGGTAAGGTTAAAGAAACATCAATTAAACCGTTTGATGATTTATTTTGTGAGTAATATATTTTAGAAACATTTTCTAATCTTATCATTAATTAACGATCTCCTGTTTTAAATGCTCTTGCAGTTATTGTAGCATTCATCTGTAAAAATAACAACAAAACATTCGAGTTCGACTATTTTATTGCATAAACTAGGAATTACTGGTTTTAATTGCTAAATGGCGTTATTCTTTAGTGCATAGCGCGATTCATTTTCATGTAGAATGCCAAAAAAACAATAAACTGGCAATTTGCATTGAAAAAAAGCTTTGAAAACTCTTTTAGGGAAGGCAATATATTAGTGGTAGTTGTATTACTAGATATATAGGAAGACATCTAACAGAATAATATGATACAAAAACGATAAAAAAGGTTTAGAAAATGATATTTTTGGAATTGAGTTTGATTATATTATTGGAATTCTCTGTATATTAACGATTAGATACACCAAAAACCATCAATATATGAGATTATAAAGTATTTTATTAAACTTCCTTTTTAAAAATGGTATAATTGAAACACGAAAAGGAGATGAAGTAAAATGAAAAAAATATTTAGTTTATTTGTAATCCTATTTATGGCTATTATGCTAGTAGCATGTAATAGGCCATCAGAAGAAGATCCTTTTAAAATCGACGAGAGTACTGCTGTAGAATTATCAGCTAGTGAAATTATAGATTTATTTAGCGAAATCGATCAAAATCAAATCTATAATGATATCTTCAAGATTGTTGTAGAAGGAAGCTTTTTCCAAGAAGAGTTACAACGATATAACTTTGGAGAAGAAGATGAATATAGCCACAGTACTTTAGAAGGTGAGCTTGAGGTAGAATTGTTTTTTGATATGACAGAAATGGTAGAGGATGCATTCGCTTCATTTAAAATCTCCGGACAATTTTTTGAAGACAGAAAATATGATGGAGCAAAAGACGATGAAGGAATCATCGTTTATGATCAAACTGAAACAACAACGGTTGAAGGAAGTCTTGAAGCATTTTTAATTGACACATACGCATATTTTAATATTGATGCTAAAGCTACATCAGATTACAGTTATGAAGATGAGCCATCCATTGATGAGCAAAAAGCCAAACAAAAATTGATGCAGGCATTAACTCAAGAAATGTATGAGGAAGTATTAAGAGACCAACTTTCTCTTATATCTGGCATGTTCGGCATAGGCATAGATATTGATGATTTTGAAGATGTTGATCTTGATACTATTATTGAAGCATTGCCTAGTATTAGAGCATATAAAGACGGCAATAAATATACACTTGTAATAGAGTTTACAAAACAAACTCTGTTAGATAGTTTTGAGGATTTTATTGTTGAAATGGCCGAAATATTTGGTGATGGTTATGTGCCGGAACAAAGTGAAATTGATGATATGATAGACCAAATCAATGAAGCGATTAAAGATTTTGAATTTAAATATTTAATTGTTATTGAAGAGGGAAGAATATTGAATATGGTGATTGATATTAAAGGTGATTTTGCCTATGAGCAAGAGATCGAATATAATTGGGGTTATTCCGAGTATAGACAATTAACAGTTAAGTTTGATTTTAAAATAGAAATATCATCTGTTGGAACTAGACCAAGTATTCCTACTGATCTAGATGAATATGAAGAGGTAGAAATACCAACATTTTTGAATTAAATACAAAGATTAATAAAACATAAGGCGGGTTAGTAATAATCCCGTCTTTTTTGTTATTGTGTATTATATAAACAACCAGTACTACTGGTGCACTAAAAGGATTTAACTATGCATTAGTTAAATCACCCCTTGTCCCCTTTAATGTGTGATTTTGGGGACAGATTGTTAATCTTTTTTAATTGATTACTCTTATTTTTAAACCGTTTTTAGGTTAAAAAGTTTATTGGGTTCATTTTCATATAGCACTTTATCAGGGTTTTATAGTGGTTTAACGTAATTATGAAAATTCACAAAAAATAAAAAAAATGTGAAAACGCATAAAAATGTTATTAAAAAAGATTTCACGTCTAATCTTTACAAAAGTATGCGTTGATTCAATCAATTATTCATCATCATCATACAGTAGATAAAAGACGTGTCATTTTAATACATCTTTTAGCCAAAAAAAGAAGATTGAATTATTCAACCTTCCAATAGATATTAACGATTTTTCATGTGTGGAAATAAAATTACATCACGAATATTAGGAGTATTAGTTAAAAGCATGATGAAGCGATCTATCCCAATTCCTAATCCGCCAGCCGGTGGCATTCCGTATTCCAATGCTTCAAGAAAATCAATGTCCATTTCGTTTGCTTCAACGTTACCCAATTCTTTTTCCTTTAATTGGTTTTCAAAGCGTTGTCTTTGATCGATTGGATCATTTAATTCACTAAATGCATTAGCATATTCACTTCTTAAAATAAATAATTCAAAGCGATCCGTAAATCTTGGATCATCAGCATTTTTCTTTGCTAGAGGACTAATTTCAATTGGATGACCATAAACAATAGTTGGTTGAATAATTTCTGGTTCCACATATTTTTCAAAGAAGGCTTCAATGATATGTCCAACTGAGAAATGTTTTTCAACCTCGATTTCATGTTTCTTAGCTAAAGATCTTGCTTCATCTAATGAAATCTGTTGCCAGAAATCAACGCCTGATATCTCTTTAATAGCATCAACCATATGCCATCTTTTCCATGGCTTTTGCATATGGATCAAATGATTATTAAAAGTAACATCATACGTACCTAAAATATCATAAGTAACAGTTGATAGACAGTCTTCAACCAAATCCATCATGCCCTTCATATCAGAATAAGCTAAATAAGCTTCAATTGTTGTAAACTCTGGATTGTGCTTGTTTGACATTCCTTCGTTTCGAAACAGTCTACCGATTTCATATACTCTTTCTAAACCACCGACTAATAACCTTTTTAACGGTAGTTCGGTTGCTATTCTTAAATAAAAATCCATATCAAGTGCATTGTGATGAGTAACAAAAGGTCTTGCTGCTGCACCACCCAAAATACTTTGCAAAACCGGTGTTTCAACTTCAATAAACCCTTTTGAATCAAAGAAGTGTTGAATTGAACGAATAATTTTTGGTCTCGTAGTTGCAATTCTTCTAGCATCCTCGTTAACGATTAAATCAACATAACGACGTCTTCTTGTTTCTTCTTTATCTTGAAGACCATGAAACTTATCAGGCAATGGCCTTAAGGCCTTTGATAAATGAGTAAAACTTAGTGCTTTTACGGTTAACTCATTTGTCTTGGTTCTAAATAAGACACCTTTGATTCCAACAATATCACCCAAGTCAGAGGCTAAAAAAACTTCATAGCTTTTTTCACCAACCGTGTCCTGTCTAACATAGACCTGGATTTTACCGTTGCGGTCACTTAAGTGAATAAAACCGGCCTTTCCTTGTCCCCTTTTTAAGACAATTCTACCAGCAATCGAAACAGAGACATTTTGTTCCTCTAAGGAATCATGGTCAAATTGGTCATACTTAGCAATTATTTCATCACTATGATGTGTTTGCTCAAAGGGACCGCCAAAGGGATCGATGCCCATTTCTTTTAGAGCCTCAGCTTTAGCTCGACGTATTTTCTGTTGTTCATTTAAATCTTCTGGGTACACGTTTAAACACTCCTTTAATTTTAAAGTAATTCATACATTGTTTCCTTGGGGTTTAGGCTTAACACTTTAAGCGTAATTGTTTTTTGACCCAAACGCAAAGCTAAAACGTCTAAAACCTTAACGGTTGTAGAGGGCTTAGCTGGTTTGTCGTTTATTTTTACACGATCTTTTTCAACTGCCTCTTTCGCTAAGGTTCTGCGTTTAATTATACGTGCTGTTTTTAGAAACAGATCAAGCCTCATCTTATTTGTTTTCTTTCTTTGAATCGGCCCAAGCCAATTTTCCGGTTGATACAATCTCATCAATATCAGCCTTAGTCAAGGTTTCAACTGATAAGAGATAATTAGCAATTTTATCTAGTAGATCCATATTTTCAGTAATAATCTCTTTAGCGGTATCATAACATTCAGTAATGATCTTTCGGACTTCCTTATCGATTTCGTGAGCAACTTGGTCGGAGAAGTTTTTCTCTTTTAAGTAATCACGACCTAAGAAGACGTTGCCATTTTGTGTTTCGTATTGGATTGGACCTAAATCACTCATTCCATACTCTGTGACCATCGCTCTTGCGATTCTTGTTGCCATCTGGAAATCCTGATAAGCACCAGTAGTAACGGAGTTAAACTTAATTTCTTCCGCTACACGTCCCCCCAGGTAAGAAGTGATCATTGCGATCAATGTGTGTCTTGTTTCCAAAAATCTTTCTTCCGAAGGAACCATTAGGTTATAACCACCTGCACGTCCTCTAGGAATGATCGTTACTTTTTGAACAACGTTTGCGTATTCCAATTTAATGCCGATGACAGCGTGACCAGATTCATGATAGGCAACTATTTGACGTTCGGAATCAGTAATTCTTCTTGTTTTTTTAGCTGGACCCATTCTAACACGATCCATCGCTTCATCTAAATCCGACTCTAAAATCATTGTGCGGTTATCCCTAGCTGCCAATAGAGCAGACTCGTTTAACAGGTTTTCAATATCGGCACCACTAAAGCCGGGAATACGATGGGCAAGTTTATCCAGTTTAATGCTTGGATCTAAATGTTTATTTCTAGCATGAACTTTCAAGATTGCTTCTCGGCCGCGAACATCAGGTAGATCAATTGTAATCTGTCTATCAAAACGACCAGGTCTTAATAAAGCGGGGTCTAACACGTCTGGACGGTTAGTTGCTGCAATCATAATAATTCCCATGTTTGTTGAGAAACCATCCATCTCAACTAGTAGTTGGTTAAGTGTTTGTTCACGTTCATCATGCCCTCCACCTAAACCGGCACCACGTTGACGACCAACGGCATCTATTTCATCCATGAAAATAATACACGGCATATTGTCCTTGGCGACTTTAAACAAATCACGAACTCTTGAAGCCCCAACGCCTACAAACATTTCAACAAAGTCAGAACCTGAAATTGAGAAGAAGGGGACATTGGCTTCACCAGCAACGGCACGAGCCAATAATGTTTTACCAGTACCAGGCGCACCAACCAAAAGAACACCTTTTGGAATTCTAGCACCCATATCTAAATATTTTCTCGGTGCCTTTAGGAAATCAATAATTTCTTCTAGCTCTTCCTTTTCCTCATCACAACCAGCAACATCCTTAAATGTTACGCCTTTTTCACGATTTAATTTCGCTCTATTTTTGGCAAAATCAAAAGCTTTACTATTTGCACTGTTTGCATTTCTAAAGATGAAGAATAAAACAGCCAGAATAAGTATAATTGGCAAGATATTTAATAGAACGCTCCAAAACGTAATGCCGGAGCGGGTTTCAATATTGGTTGTACCTCCAAAAACATTTACGATTAAAATAATTTCGGTTGCTTGATCATGACGGATAACACCTTTAAAACGGGTGATACCGACAAACTCAGGATCACTGTTTGGTCTTAGAGTACCAGTTACTTCAACTAAGTCTAAGTTGTCTCCACCAACAGAAATATAGGAAAATTCTTCAATATATCCTTGTTCTGCAGCGATTTTAATTTCATTGTAAGACATTTCTTCAACATTGCCCTTAAATACTTCTTGTAAAAACAAAAATAAACCGAGTGTTATAAAAAGCGCAAAGATGATAATTAAATAATCAGGCTTTTTGCGGATTGGTTTCGTTGGTTGTTTTCTTGGATCTTGATTCATAAAATCCTCCTTTAGTCTTTCGTATAAATTTCAGGTTTTAAAATGCCCACATATGGTAGATTACGGTAATACTCACGATAATCAAGTCCATAGCCAACGACGAATTCCTTAGGAATTGATATGCCGATATACTCGGGCTTAAAATCATGAATTCGTCCGCCGGGTTTGTCTAATAGTGTGGCGATTTTAACAGAAGAAGCACCACGATGCAGTAATAACTTCTTTATTGTGATAATAGTTGATGCGGTGTCAACGATATCTTCAACAATTAACACATGTCGTCCTGCAACAGATGTATCTAAGTCCATTTTAATGTTAACATCACCAGAACTCTTAATCCCGCCTTTATAGCTGCTAACAGCCATATAGCCGAGATCGACTTTTAGTTCGATATGTCTTGATAAATCAGCTAAAAAAGGAACACATCCCTTTAATAAACCGACTAGTATTGGACTTTTATCTTTATAATCTTCAGTCAGCTGTTTGCCCATTCTTTCGCAAACAGCTTTAATTTCTGCTTCAGAAACTAATATTTTTTGAATATCTTGATGCATTTTAAACCTCCGATACATGTAAATATAATGTATTTTTGTCTCCCAGGGTTTCATTTAAGTAAATGTGTGGAATCCATAAAACTTGATTGTTTTGATCAACTAGAACCCATAAACCATCTCTTAAACTCAAGGGAATTTTCAGATCAATTAGTAAATCTTTTAACTTTTTTGTACCAAATTTAAAGGTAACCCGATCTCCGTTTTCTCTTCTACGAAGTATAAGAGGAAACGCTAATTCATTATAACATAATTTTGAAAATTCCGAAGAATTAGCAGGTGATTTACTTAATAATGTGAAAATAGCCATATTATTAATCCGATTTGATCCTTCAGACAAAGTAAAGGGTGTCTGCTTAGGTTTTGTTTCTTTACCAATATAGAGCCTGTCATACGCTTTAATGAAATCTAAATTAGGCGTTATTTGAAACCTGTTATTAGGCTTTTTGGTTAAAATCATTTTCTTAATTTGCAGAATTGTTCGATAATTGAACGTTAACTGATGCATCTCAAACAAACATGCAAGCATATCTTCCTGCACCGCCTCCGCCTGTTGTTTAAAAGTCATTAATGACAATTCAGTTTTATTATCGATTAATTTTAGGGTGCAACCCCGAATAAAATTATGTGCTTTCGTAACCTGTGTATGATAATTAATGATTTGCTCATTTAAATTATCATTTTCCTGGTAAAAAAAAGGAATGACAGAGTGACGATAACGATTTCTTAAATAGGCATGTGATTCGTTTGAATAATCATCTAAAAAAGGAACCTCATTTTCTTTTGCATAAGTCATCAGCTGTTGTTTGCTTAAATAAAGACAAGGCTTTAAATAAATAAAACTGCCTTTTTTTCTAGTGACCTGCATACCAGCATAGCTTAATAAATGGCCGCCTCTTGTCTGGCTGATCAGCATTGTCTCAAACAAGTCGTTTAAATGATGGGCAGTAACGATAAAAGGCGTCTTTCTTTGTTTTGCGACACTTTCTAAATAATACGCTCTTAATCGATGAGCCTGGTGGTGAAAGTTTGATTGGGGAACACTTAATTCAAACGAATATAAAGGAATCTTTCTTATTTCACAAAAAGATTGAACCAATTCAGCCTCTTTTACTGTTTCTGGTCTTGTTAAATGATTAAAGTGAACAACAACAACGTTGAGCTTGTTTTGATACAAGAAATGTAATAAAGACATAGAATCCACTCCACCGCTGACAGAGACAATCAATGCTTTTTCAGTTGTTAAATGAGGCTCTAAATTTGCTAAAATAGAATCCAATTTATTCACCACCTTTCGTATTTAGTATATCACGAATAGAAGAAGAAAAAGAGTGCAAAACAAAAAGATGTGATATAATAAAAATCGATAAGGAGGAATGACAATGCTCATTCTAGCTAGTAAGTCAGCACGACGTATAAAATTGCTACAGGATGCTGGATTTACATTTAAAGTTGTCGAAAGTCAAGTAGACGAAGAATCTGTTGATATAACAAGACCAAAGGAACTTACACTTGAACTAGCAAAATTAAAAGCGATGTCGGTTGCTGTAATGTATCCAGAAGACACCGTTATCGGTGCTGATACGGTCGTTGTTTATGAAGACGAAATTTTAGGCAAGCCAAAAGATGAAGAAGATGCGTATCGGATGTTAAAAAAACTATCTGGTGAAACGCATGTTGTTTATACTGCAGTTGTGATTATCCAGAAAGATAAAATAAAAACACTCCTCGCTGAAGCGGAAGTTTCGATGAAACCAATTACTGATTTTGAAATCTATAATTACATTGAAACGGGCGAGCCAATGGATAAAGCCGGATCTTATGCAATTCAAGGCGAGGGTGGAAAATTAGTTGATAATTACAAAGGTGATTTTTTCACAATTGTGGGATTGCCGCTAAAAGATGTAGTTGAAGCATTAAAAGAATTCTCATTCTAATAAAAACGATAAACAAAAGGGATCCAGCAGATCCCTTATTTTTTCTTTCTACTCAATTTAATTTTCATTAATTCTTCAGCACTAAAATGATAAACAGTATGGCAGAAATGACATTTTATTTCTGCGTGTTCATCTTCAAAGATAAGTTCATCCAAAGTTTTGTCATCCAAGGCAGAAAGTGACCTACTAAGGCTTTCTTTTGAACAATTACAAGTGTAATCTAAAGGTGTTTTAGCTAAGATGTTTTCAGTATTATCAGCTAACAGACTTAACATTTCTTCAATGGTCATTTGCTTGTTTAACATTGATGTTACTGGTGGTAGTTGACTAATCTTTTTTTCAATTTTGGCAATCACATTTTCTGGACAACCAGGCATAAGTTGAAGAATAAATCCGCCACTTGCCAAAACACTTTGATCAGTATCAACCAAAACACCTAATCCAACTGATGAAGGCACTTGTTCGCTTGTTGCCAGATAGTAAGTAAAGTCTTCAGCTATCTCGCCTGTTTGTAGTTCAGATGATGACGTAAAGAAGCTTTTCATCTGTAAATCCTTTGTTACATGCAATAAACCACGTCCAACAGCGGTACCAACGTTCAATTTACCTTTTTTAGGTCCATCTTCATATTTGATGTAAACATTTGGGTTAGCAATATCGCCTCTAACCTCACCTTTGGCATTTGCCTCAACAAGCATTGATCCAATCGGACCATCACCCTTAATGCTAATCGTTAAAGATTCATCACCCTTATACATTAGACCCATCATTGCCGAAGCAGCTGTCGCTGTTGGCCAGGTTTGATGAATTTTTCTTGCATGTTCAACTAAATTCTTTGTTGTTGAAACATAAAAACGAACATGTTGATCATAGGCTGTTGCTATTAATGCATAATCTTTCATAATTTCCCTCGTTTCCATTAATATTGTAGCATAAATGAACATAGATGCGGTTTATTCGTCTTTGATATATAATAGATTTGGTAGTAGTATAGTTATTGACAAAGCAATATTTTCGGGTAAAGCGGAAAGGAATCCCGGTTTATACGCTTAAAAAAGGTGAAGATGATGTTTAAAATAAGAGAGATAAAAATCAATAATAAAGTAGTACTGGCACCAATGGCTGGTGTTTCAAATAGCGCATTTAGACTTTTGGCAAAAGAAACTGGAGCAGGACTTTTATATGCGGAAATGGTTTCCGACAAAGGTTTGATTTACCAAAACAATAAGACAAAGGCTTTATTGTATATGACAGAAGCGGAGCATCCAATGGCACAACAAATATTTGGTTCCGATTTAGAAACGATGGTTCAGGCGGCTGTCTTTGTTGATCAGAACAGCAATTGTGACATTATTGATATTAACATGGGTTGTCCCGTGCCTAAGGTAGCACTAAAACAGCAGGCAGGAGCATCACTTTTAAAAAATCCGGCGTTAATCTATCAAATTGTCGCGACAATCGTCAAAAAAGTAACAAAACCGGTGACGGTAAAAATTAGAAGTGGCTGGGATGACAAAAGCATTAATGCGGTGGAAGTTGCCAAGCAAATTGAAAAAGCTGGGGCTGATGCCATCATTGTTCATGCTAGAACCAGAAAGCAAGGATATAGTGGTAAAGCGGATTTGGATGTCATTAAAGCGGTAAAGGAAAATGTAGGAATTCCTGTAATTGGCAATGGTGATATCGTTGATGGTCCGTCAGCCAGAAAAATGCTGGACTATACCGGTTGTGATGCGGTCATGATTGGAAGAGCAGCTTTAGGAAATCCATGGATCTTTAGAGAAGTAGAACATTATTTAAAAACAGGAGAGAAATTAGAAAGACCAACCTATGCGGAAATAAAAGCGATGTTTATTCGACACCTCGAAGCATTGGTTGAATTAAAAAAAGAGCATTTAGCGGTTTTAGAAATGCGTGGTCAAGGAGCTTGGTATTTAAAAGGACTAAAACAGTCATCCTCCGCAAGACAGCAAATAGTTAAAGCGAAATCAAAAGAAGAAATGATTGAAATAATAGAAACGTATTTTCAATCATTGGAGAATCAATAATGAAGAAAATTGTCTTAACTGCCTTTGAGCCGTTTGGTTCAATTGAATCAAATGTAACAATTGCTATTTTAAATAAAATAAAACAGGAAAACAGCAAGGTAAAAACTTATATTTTACCGGTTGTCTTCGCCGAAGTAAAACCAAGAATGATTGAAATCATTGAAAAAGAAGAACCCGATGTTTTGATTATGCTGGGACAAGCCGCAGGGGCTTTAAAGATTAGAATTGAAAAGACCGCGCTTAATTATGTTAACGCGACAATTGTTGATAACAAAAACAATCAACCATTAGATCAAAAAATAAACAATGATGAAAACACGGCTTATTTTACAACAATTGATGATGTAAAACTCTATCAACAATTAGATCATAATTATGTTGAGCGTTCATATTCTGCTGGAACTTATGTTTGTAATTATCTATACTTTGAAACACTATCTTATATAAATAAAACGAATAAAAAAATAGATGCGATCTTTATTCACTACCCCTTAAGCACGGAACAAGCAGAGGCGCAGTTTAAACACCTTCCGCTTTCGATTCTAGTAGAGCAAACAAAGAAGATAATCAATTATTTAATGATGTGAAACAGCCTTATTGGGCTGTTTTTATATACATGCGATATCTATCTCTTTGTTGATCTGTCAAGATGGCTCTTAAATGAATTCCATTATCTAAATATTGAACATCAAAGACAGAATAATTTTCCTTTAAGATTGAAAAAATGTTGCCGCGATCAAAGGGAATATGTAAACTGTAAATATTTGTATCACGGAAAATATTGGTATAGATAGCGTTAACTAATTCAGGGATACTTTCCTTTGTTCGATTCGAAACGAATAAATAGTCTTCAAATAAACGAGGCGTTTCCTTGGCGATTTCTTTTTTTGTCAATACTAATAATCGTTCGATCTCTCTAGCACCTATTTGATCTAAAACATTTTTGGTCGTTTCAATGTGAAGTTGATTGAAATCTGCACCATCTACAACATGAAGCAATAGATCAGCGTTGGTTACATCACTCAAAGTTGATTCAAACGAGCGAACTAATTCATGGGGAAGCTTTGAAATGAAGCCAACCGTATCAATTAAGATAAAGGGAGGATAATTATCCTTCTTCAGCCATTTGGCCTTTGTACCTAAGGTAGTAAAAAGCATATCTTTTTCAATTACGGGTTCGGTTTGATCCAATTCTAGACTTAAGCTGTTCATCAATGAAGATTTACCGGCATTAGTATATCCCACCAATGCGACAACCGGTATTTCATTTCTAATTCTTTTTTGTCGGGTTAAGTGTCTTTCTTTTTCTATTTTAGCAATCTCTAATTTGATTCTGCTAATGTCTTTTAACAATCTTCGGCGATCCAACTCTAATTTTGTTTCACCGGGACCCTTAGCATTATAAGTTCCCCCACCCTGTCTGGATAACGATTTACCCATTCCCACAAGTCGAGGCAGCAAATATGACTTTTGTGCCAAAGAAACTTCCAAGACGGCTTCTTTTGTTTGAGCTCGCTCAGCAAAAATGGACAAGATTAAAAAACTGCGATCGATAATTTGGATATCCAGCGCTTTTTCTAAATTTTTCAATTGAGCGGGTGAAAGTGTATCGTCAAAAATAACGATATCAATATCTAAAGTATCAATCATCATTTTGATTTCTGCAACTTTACCGCTGCCAATATAATATTTAGCGGTTGGACTACTGGTATTTTGCATAACAATATCAACAACAGCGATATTCAGTGCCTCAGCCAATCCCTTTAATTCAGTTAAAGAATTAACCGCTTCATTTTGATTTTTACTTAAATTCAGTCCTACCAATAATGCTTTATCCATTTATACACCTTTTCCTTATCCTCATTTTACCTTATTTTTTATAAAAATAAACAATTAAACGTAAAAGCCTTATCATGATATAATATAATTAACAAAAGGAGTATGGTGCTATGATTTATGGATATCAAATTTGGAAAATAATTGTTGATGCTTACTTTATCTGGGTTATTGTGTTTGCTTTAACTAAGTTTTTACTCAGCAATAAACGTCTGTTTAGCATTACAATCATTTTTCTGTTTATTTATTTTTTAGCATTTATTGCCAACTATCTTGATCTTGGTGTCAGTAAAGGCCTATTAACCTATTTAGCGGAATGGATGCCGATTGTCTTAATTATCATTATGGCACCTGATATTAGACGAATATTAGAATCAGCGTGGAAAGCAGACAGAAGAGCTGATCAGTTGATTATGGGTAGTGAAAAAACAAAACAGAGCATTGTTGACGCGACAATTGAATTAGCCAATCAAAAAATTGGTGGCTTAATCACGATTGAAAAACACAACACACTGGATCAGTATGCCGAGCGGGCAATTATGATGAACAGTATTGTTTCAAAAGAATTGTTGTTAAATATCTTTACTCCACTTACACCACTACATGATGGCGCCGTCATTATTCGTGGTGACAGTATTTTATGTGCTGCGGCATACTTCGTTTTATCAGACAACAGCGAGCACTTAACAAAAACAATTGGTTCAAGGCACCGAGCCGGCTTGGGAATTAGTGAGATTACCGACAGCATGACAATCATTGTCTCCGAAGAGACGGGGAGTGTTTCGATTGCGATTGAAGGCATTTTATTGAAAATTAATGACAGAGACAAATTGATGGAATACCTCAATATGTTTATGAAATAGGAGGCAATATGAAAAAAATTATTGATTTTATTTTACAACCTTTCAATTTTTTTAGTGGAAAAAAACTAGCTGAAAAAGCATCTGTTTTTGTTGCTAAATACCAATTCATTATTTATATCATTGCCTTTTTTGTTACGGTTTCTTTATTGTTTTTGCATTATGTTTATCCCAATTTATAAGATGTTATTCATTGTAACAAGGAGTGATTAATTTGTTTCAACATCCAATATATCCTTTGATTATCACTTTTTTTACGCTTGTTTTAGCCGTGATTCAAAGTATTCAAAATGAAAAAGTTCTAAAATACAGAATGGTTTTAGCCTTCTTTAACATTTCAATGATGGTTGTTGCGATGGTTTTGTTCTATCAGTCAAGCTATTTAAACGTTCAGCCATATGAAAATATTTATATCGGCTATACTTTTTTCTTGTACTTTATTTTTCTGCTTGTGTTGTACACAACGCTTAAAACAGCATCATTGAAAGCCAACCACTATCAATTATTTGTTAAATCAATTAAAAATAGTCGTTGGAATGTTTATTATGTTGTTGATAAAAAAGAGCGAATCAAAGACATGTCGGTCAGTCTACTGCAGGAATTAAACTTAGAAAAGGAAGATGTAATCGGTAAGAAACTGTTTTCAATCTTCAATAAGACCATCCGCTTTACTAGCATTAATCAAACCGAGATCAATAATAAATTATTGGAAGGACATTATTTTAGTTATCGTGATTCTGCTCAACCGGGTGATTCAGACATTGAAGAGCTAACGATGTTAAATGCCTTTGGTGAGCAAATGGTTTTACACTTTGTTATGCAGCCAGTGTTTGTTTTTGGGAAATATAAAGGCAGAGTTTGTGTTGGCGAAAAGAAAACAAACTTTGATTTACTGAAAGTCGAGAAAGAATTAAACGAAACAAATAGTGAGCTTGAAGTATTAGA
>Ga0265293_10007892_pt1 | contig 16134 bp, 13 predicted proteins | sample Munlanlewell138R_FD_192505 | JGI IMG/M metagenome (GOLD analysis project Ga0265293, IMG submission 192505) | Leachate microbial communities from a municipal landfill in Southern Ontario, Canada - Leachate well 138R | ecosystem: Engineered > Solid waste > Landfill > Unclassified | place: Canada...
TTTGGCATAAGTATATTAAAATTATTCTTATATCTAAACCATGCTGCTTTAGCTATCATTCCAGCATTATCAGTACAATATTTTTTTTGAGGAATTAACACTTCAATTCCTTGAATTTTTGAAAATTCTTCTCTTATTTGAGAATTTGCAGCAACACCACCAGCAAGTACAAGTTTTTTTATATTATATTGTTTTAAAACTTTATTAGTTTTTTTCTTCAATACTTCACATACTGCATTTTGAAAAGAAAAACAAATATCTTCTTTTAAAGCTGTAGGATTGTTTTTTATAAATACTTTAACAGCAGTTTTAAGTCCACTAAAAGAAAAATCATTATTAGGTTTATTTAATAAAGGTCTAGGAAAATTAAAATCTTTATTTCCATTTTTAGCTAATTTGTCTACAACAGGTCCACCCGGATATGCAAGTTCAAGCATTTTAGCTACTTTATCAAATGCTTCTCCGCTTGAATCATCAAGCGTATCTCCAAGTATAATATAATTATGAAAATCATCAACTTTCACAAGCTGAGTATGTCCTCCTGAAATAACAAGGGCAATAAAAGGAAAATCTATACTTTGTTTTTCAATAAAATTAGATACAATATGTCCTTCAATATGATGCACTGGTATAAGAGGAATATTAAGCGAGTATGCCTTTGTTTTTGCAACTGTAACTCCAATAAGAAGAGAACCTAAAAGCCCAGGTGCATAAGTTGTTGCAATAATATCAATATCATTGTATTTTAATTTATTATTTTTTAAAATTGTATGTATTAGAGGATAAATATTTGTAAAATGCTTTCTTGAAGCAAGTTCAGGAACAACACCACCAAATTTTTCATGTATCATCTGACTAATACTTAATGTATCTATAACTTCTCCATTATTCATATTAAGAATACTAACAGAAGTATCATCACATGATGTTTCTATTGCAAACAAATATTTCATTTTATTTACCTTTCAAAATAAGACAATCCATTATAAACAGCTACAACTTCATCGTTATTCTGTTTACTGTCAACAATACTAGGAATTGTTTTATAATCTTCATTTTTTTTCAAATAAACTAGTTTTTTATTAAAAATCTTAGAAAAACCCATTGCTGTCAATATACCAACTCTTGTTCCTGTAAAACTACCAGGACCAATATTTACTACAAAAACATCAATATTATGGAGTTTAAGTTTTAATTCATTCAAACTTTCTTTTATTGTATCAATTAAATAAACAGAATGAAATCTGCTTTCTTTCTTTTTTTCTATAAAAACTTCATCTTTCCATAAAGCAATATGTATAAGTGGTTCTGTCGTATCAATGTATAATATTTTCACTAATTTTTACCTCTCTTTCTTCTTCATGAATACCTTCTGTAATTTCAATAAGAACATAAGGAAAATTATTAAATAATTCTAAAAATCTATCAGGCCATTCTATAAGAAAAAATCCATCCTCATTAAGAAGGTCAACAATGCCTGTTTCAAAAACATCTTCAACATTCTCAAGTCTATATAAATCAGCATGGAAAAAATACGGTTTTTCATCATTATAAGTATTCATAATAGTATATGTTGGAGAATTTATATATTGTTTTTTTTTAAAACCACCTATAATATGTGAAATATAAAAAGTTTTCCCTGAACCAAGATCGCCTTTAAATAAAAATATTTTATATTTTTTTGAATATTCTCTAAAAAAATTTTCAAAAAACTCTTTTCCATCTTTTTTATTATTGATTTTCATAAATAATCCTTTCTCTGTCTTGAAGAAAGTATGCCTAGTTTATCTCTATATTTTGCAACTGTTCTGCGTTTAATATCAATGTTATATTTTTTATTAAGAATAATCATTATATCCTCATCACTTAAAGGGTTTTTTTTGTCCTCTCCATCAATTATCTCTTTTAAACGAATCATAGATTCATCACTTGAAACATCTCCAACAGATATATTTACAAAAAAATCTCCAACAGACATTGTACCAAAAGAAGTTCTAACATATTTTCCATTAGCAATTCTTGATATAGTAGATACATTAACACCAAGTTCATCTGCAACATCTATTTGTTTGAGTGGATTTAAAGGACCACCTTGAAAAAACCGCTTTTGTTCTCGATATATTATTTTAAGCAAATCTTCAAACAAATTATTTCTTGAATAATAATTATTAACAAGTTCACAAGCTTTTTCATATTGTTTTTTCATAAATTTTTTGGTTTCTTTGTCTTTATATTTTGAAATATTAATTTTATATTTTTCAAGATCTATTGTCCAAATTCTACGATACTTTGAATGAATAACAATATTTCCATCATTATCAATACTAGCATCTGGTTTTATATATTCTGTATTATCTACTGCAAAACCAAAAGAAGGATATGGCGGAATTTTATCTCTAAGCTCATTAAGACTTAATTGAACTTCTTCAACACTATAACCTGTTTTTGTAGAAATATATTGAATTCTATTTCTTGAAATTTCTTCAAGATAATCATTTACAATATTTTTTAAAAGTAAATTTTCAATATTTCTCATTTTAATTTGAGTAAGAAGATATTCTTTAATATTATGAGAACCAGTGCCAAAAGGTTCAATACTCATCATAATATTTCTTACTTTTGTAACAACTTTGTACTTTTCTTCAATATTTTCCCCTCTTTTTATCATAAGAGAACAAGCTTTTTCTGTTTCATAAAGAAGAAATCCTTTACTATCAAGAAGTTCTACAAGAAAATAAGCTATATCTCTTTCTTCATCGTTTTCAAGTTTTAATATAAGCTCTGAATTTATATACTTTTTAAAACTGTCAGTAGCTTTTTCAGGAATATTTTCAAGAAAACTGTTTTTTTCACCTACAAAATCATAATTTTTAGTGTTTCTTTTTCTTATATCTTCCCAATCATTTTGAGCATAAAGAAATTCTTTATCAACATCATAATTTTCTTCAATTATTTGTGTGTTTCCGTCTTCTTTTGGAATTTCCGCATTATTTGTCTCTGGTGAAGAAGCTTTAAGAAAATCATTTATCATAAGTTCGTTTTCAATCAAATTATCAAGCTCAATATTTGTCATAGGAATAAGTTCAAGCTTTTGAATAAGCTTTTGTGTCAACTTTTGTTCCTGTTTTAATTTAAGCTCAAGACTTTGATTAAACATTTTTACTCCACCGTTACACTTTTTGCAAGATTTCTAGGTTTATCAATATCACAACCTCTTTTTTTAGCAATAAAATAAGCAATAAGCTGAGTGGGTATAACTGTTAAAAGCGGAGAATAAAACTCATCTACATCAGGAATATATATAACATCATCTGAATATTTTGCAATATTCTCATCTCCCTGAGTTGCAATACTTATTATTATTCCATCTCTAGCTCTAATTTCCTGAAGATTACTCAAAACCTTTTTATAAAGACTGCTTTTATTTATTATAAAAACGCTTGGAACTTCATTTTCAATAAGTGCAATCGGTCCATGTTTCATTTCACCAGCTGGATATCCTTCTGCATGAATATACGATATTTCTTTAAGCTTTAAAGCTCCTTCCAAAGCAACCGGATAATTAATACCTCTACCTAAATATAAAAAATCAGTTGCTTTATAATATTTTGATGCAATTTCTTTATAAATATCAAGATTATCAAGTACAGTTTCAATCATTGGAGATATTGTCTTTAATGTTTTTATTACAGAAGAAGTATTTACAGCAATTCCCATTTTTTCAGATAAATATGCTGAAAGACAATACATAGTCATTAACTGTGATGTAAAAGCTTTTGTTGAAGCAACCCCGATTTCTGGACCAGCTACTGTATATATTACACCGTCAGCTTCTCTTGCCATTGTAGATCCAAATACATTTACAACAGCTATTGTATAAGCACCTCTTTTTTTTGCAATCCTCATTGCTTCAAGCGTATCAGCAGTTTCTCCTGACTGAGAAACAAGAATTACAACAGAATTTTTATCTATTACAGGATCCCTATATCTAAACTCAGAAGCATAATCAACATCAACTGGTATTCTTAATGTTTTTTCAAACACAAATTTGCCTACAAGACAAGAATGATAAGAAGTTCCACAAGCTACCATATTTATTTTTCTAAGATTATCGGGGTGAATATTATCCAAATTAAGATCTTTTATATTAAATACATCTTTTTCGAGTTTAGAAAAAAGAGTTTCTCTTATAGCTTTTGGCTGTTCATAGATTTCTTTAAGCATAAAATGATCATATCCAGATTTTTCAGCCATTAAAGGATCCCAATTTATATTATTGTGTACTTTTTCAATCTTTTTGCCTTCAAAGTTAAAAAATTCCATACTATCTTTTTTTAGAAGAACAATTTCCATTTCATCAAGAAAATATATTTTTCTAGTATGAGCAAGAATTGCCGGTACATCAGATGCAACAAATCTTTCATTTTCATTTTCACCCGCAATTAGCGGAGCACCGTGCCTTGCAGCTATAAGCATATCTGGATTTTCTTTGTCAATAATAGCAAAAGCATAAGAACCATCAATTATATTAATAGTCTCTTTAACAGCTTCAAGAATATCTCCATTATATTTATCCTCAAAAAGATGAACTATAACTTCGGTATCTGTATCAGAATGAAATAAATGGCCTTTTTGAATAAGTTCTTCTTTTATTTCAGAATAATTTTCAATAATACCATTATGTACAAGTACAAAACGTTCTTTACTATCAAGATGAGGATGAGCATTTATAACTGAAGGTTTCCCGTGTGTTGCCCATCTTGTATGACCAATTCCTGTTGAACAGTATATATTAAAATCAATAAATTCTTTTTTTAGATTTTCAAGTTTACCAACTGCTTTTTTTAATATAATATTATTATTTTTATCAATAAGTGCAAGTCCAGCCGAATCATAACCTCGGTATTCAAGTTTTTCAAGACCTGAAAGAAGTATTTTAGTACAATCCCTGTTTCCAACATATCCTACTATTCCACACATTTTTAAATTCTCCCGGAATTAATAATATTTTTCATTTCTCTAACAGCTTCACCAAGTCCCGAAAAAACCGCTCTAGCAATAATAGCATGACCTATATTAAGTTCTTCTATACCATTTATTTTAACAATATCAGAAGTATTCTGATAATTTAACCCATGACCTGCATTAACTCTAATACCAATATCAATACAATTTTGAGTGAATTTTTCAAATGTTTTTAAAATATAGAATCTTTCCATTTCATTATAATAATTTCTAGCATATTTTCCAGTATGTATTTCTACAAAATCAGGTCTAATATCATTAAGTACATCAAGCATTGAATTATCAGCTTCAATAAAAAGACTAACCAGAATTCCTTTTTCATGAAGTCTGCCGGTATATTCTTTTATTTTTTCAACATTAGATAGAATTTCAAGACCACCCTCTGTAGTTATCTCTTCTCTTTTTTCAGGAACTAAAGTACACATTCTTGGTAAAGATTTTATAGCATGTTCCAATACATCCTCATTTAGAGCCATTTCTAAATTAAGTGGTAATCTAAGAATATCTTTTAATAAATAAAGATCTTTATCTTTAATATGTCTTCTATCTTCTCTAAGATGCACAGTTATTCCATCTGCACCACTAAGCTCACATATGTGAGCTCCAGCTGTAAGTGATGGGTCAGCTTCACCTCTAGCGTTTCTTATCGTAGCTATATGATCTATGTTTACACCAAGTATCATAATTCCTCCAATATATTCTTTTGATGAATTTTACCATATTGAAAACATTAAAAGCAAAATCTTTGATTTTGTTATATAAATATTCTATAATACAAAATATGGCAAAAAAAAAAGATGTTAATAAATTATACGAAAAAGCTCTTGTTTATATTGAAAAAAACAATTTAAAAAAAGCATTAACTTTAATGAAAGAAGCTTATGATTTAGATAATAATTCTCTTGAAATAATCGAAACACTTGCAGTATTATATAATCTTACAGATAATATTGATGAAGCAGAAATTCTCTATAAAGAACTTATAAAAAAATATCCAGATTATATATATCCATATTTAAATTATATAAATGTATTATTAAATAAAGACAATACTGATGAAGCTTATGATTTATTTGAAAAAGCTGAAACACTTCTTCTTTCATTACTTGAAGAATCTCCTGAAAACCTTGATTTATATCTGATTGGTTCAAATATATATTATCAGCTTGAACTTATTGATGAAGCTATAATGATTCTTTATGAAGGACTTACTTCATTTCCAAAAAGCAGCGATTTATATAGAGAACTTGCAATTATTTATTATGAAATCGGGGTTTTTGATGAAGCAATAAAATTATGTGAAGAAGGAATTAAATATTCAAAAGATGAACTTAATCTTTATCTTTATTTAGGACTTTCTCTTCAAAAAATGAATTATCTTAACGATTCATTAAAATTTCTAAAAATCACGAGAGAACTTGATCCAGATCAAGAAGAACTTAACACTCTTATTAACAAGATTGAAGAAATAATTACAGAGAAGGGTGATACTATTGAAGAGATAATAAAAAAATCCCGCACAAGAAAAAAATATAAAGGTAATGTAAAGTGGTTTGATGAAGAAAAAGGTATTGGTTCTGTAACGAGTCCTGACTTTAAAGAAGAACTTTTTTTACATTATACTGCAATACAAATGCAAGGATATCAGACAGTTAATGAAAACTCTCCTGTAGAATTCACATCTAAAAAAACAGATAAAGGTATAATAATAACAAATTTATGGCTTCTTAATTCACCAAAAGCAGTAAGACATAAAGGTAGAGTTTTAGATTTTAATATTAGAAATGGATTGGGAACAATAATATCTGATGATATAGGAGAAATTTATTTTCATTATTCTGGTATTATAAATAAAGTAATTAAAACTCTTTCAGCAAATGATACTGTTGAATTTTCAACTTTTACAATAGAAGGTTATGTACAAGCTTTTAATATAACTAAAATAGAAGACAAATCCAAAGTATCTGATAATAATGTTACAAATACAAATAAAGTATTTACAGGTAAACTTAAATGGTATGATTCTAATACAGGTTATGGAATAATAGAAACAGATGATGAAATTGAAATAATTGTACAAAAAAGCAATCTTCCACCTGGATTTTCCAATATAAATACAGGTACTATATTATATTTTAATATTGATGAGGTAGAATCAATTGCAGGAGAAAAAATTCCTCGTGCAATTAATGTAAGCCTCAGAAAAATTTTGGTATAGCTTCTATAAAAAATATTCTATTTTCATATTTTGCAGTCTGATTATCACTAATTGCATATATATCAGCAGGCTGAACATATAAATCTACTTTTTTAAGAGAAGTAGCTTCAGAAAACAATACATTCAATCCACCTGTTCTCCATTTACCCGGATAATCATAATCAAAATTATAAACTATCATACCAGCCCTTTTCTTACCGTCCCAATCTTGTTTTTCACCTTCAAAATGTTTTCCAACATAATACTGAGTCTTAATAGTCTTATCCATAACATCAACATTTGAAGGAACACCGATTCTTAAAAGCCTTGAAACTATAGTCTTTACTTTCCCTTCACGATCAAGTTTTATTTTAACCTGTTCACCTTCTTTGATATTATCAAATGTAGATTGATTAATTATTTTTTCTGATAAAAGACCAGTAGCTCCATCAAGTCCAATAACTTCTCTTATTATTTTAATTTCATTGTTTTTTTCAAAAGTAACATTTCCTTTAACATTATCATACATAGTTACTGTTTCTGGACCTTTTGCAATTATTCTACCAATATAATCATAAGGAATAAGATTAACCTCAAGATAACCAATAACCTCTCTTTTATCATAATAATCATTTTCTTTTACAAGAACTTTTTTATTAACATTATATCTGTGTTTTTCACCAGCACAAATAAAATTAACCCTTATATCAAAAATATTTTCATCTTTAAGTTTATTTATAACAGTATTTAATTTTCCAACAGGATTATCTCCTCTTACACTTAACATTTTTCCATTTAATATAACCCAAATATAAGCATTGTCTGCAATAGTATATTTTTGCTTTCCAGGAACAAATACAGTATTAAAAGTTTTTCCATTTCTAAATTCTGTCTTTCTCTGTTGAAAAGATAATTCAATTTCTTTAGCTTCAGAATCAATATTAATAAGTTCGCAATCTACTTTTGTATCACCATTAACAGTTTTTAAAAAAACATCTTTTGAAGTATTTCCAATTGCAACATCATAAGGAATATACTCACCATATCCATCCCATTTTATGAATAAATTTGAAAACAAAGCAACAGCAAGTTCTCGAGAAACAGGTACATCTGCTTGAAATTCATATCTTCTTGTTGAAAAATTGTAAAAAACTTCTTTATAAGGAATTGAAAGACTTTTTTCAATAAAATCCATTTCTTCATCTCTTGAAGGTAAAATATTATATTCCTGTGCCATTCTTACCCAGCCAGGATAATCCGAAGGAGCTACAGATACATCCATAAATCCTGTAAGATGTTTATTTAGTTTATCAGAATCACAAGCTATGCTTTCAATTCTTGCAAAAGGATCCTGAGTTTTTTGTAAAAGTACAAGTAAGGTTTTTAAAAACTCGCCTCTTGTAACTTTTTCTTCTGGATTGAATTTTCCTTTTAAAGGATTCAATATTCCTCTTTTAGTAACTCTTTCAACATAACCAAATGCATCCCAATATGTAAAATCTGAAAAACTTCTTGGAGCTTGATCTTTATAAAATTTCACAGCATTATATTCTTCTGTATAATCTTCAAATCCTGCAATATCACATGGAAGAACTCTTGAAATAAGCACTGCAAGTTCACCTTTTGTAAGCGGTCTTGCTCCTCTAAAATCATTTGAAGGAACAATATCTGGAATTACAGATTTAACAAATGCTTTTTGAATATGATGTTCAGCCCATGAACTTTCCATTTTAGAGGATAAAATATTAACACTATAATTTTCATTAGCCTCTCCTCCAAATGAATTTATTATAAAAATTAATATCACAAAAGAAAATATAGTTTTTCTTATCATAATGCCCCTCCGTGTTTTATAACACTTAATTTAATAAAATTATCAGTTTTATCAAATTTAAATTTCTGATTAAATTTTTCATAGCCTTTGCAATCTATAGAGATTAAAGCATTGTTTTTTGATGTATTCACAGTAAACTTACCATTGTTATCGGTAAAAATAACTTTATTATCAAAAAAAATAGGAATATCTGAAACCGGTACTCCTGTATTTTTATCAACAACTTCACCTTTAACTAGAATATCACCAGATAAACGATTTATAATACTCATTATAGAATTTAGAGAATTATCTTGATAAGTTGATTTAATAGAATAGTTTTCTTCGTCACAATAATCAAATTCTTTTACAATATCTGTTTGTTCCTTATATGTTTCGCAAAATTCTTCTTTTGGTTTTATTTCAGGAAAACTTTTTTCAATTACAATATCTTTTTTTTCATTAACAATAATGACTTCTTCTGATTTTTCAATTTTTGTTTTTTGAATTTCTTCATACTTTTTTGAAATAATAAATTTTTTTGAATTATGTCCTTTATATAAAAAAACAACTTTTGAATAATCTGAATAAGAATCTTTATCAACCTTTACGAGATTTGCTCCAGAAAGTAAAGCTTGAACATAAAATTCGCCATTCATATCTGTATATTTTATTTCATCTTCAACAAATATCTTGGCATTTTTAACAGGTTCAAGGTTTTTAGAATCAAGAACAATTCCTCTTAACTCAGAAAAATTCAAAGAAAATGTACATAACACTATATTTAAAAATAATATAAGAAATAGTTTTTTCATGTAATAATTATCGGCATGAAAAAATTTACAATTAATTTACATTTTCTACAAGAACTCTAATTCCAGAATTTTCAAAATCAACAACTATAAGATCAAACCCTTCATTACTTTCTTGTTTATCAATAATTTTACCTTTATCTTTAAATATTTCATGAAATAAAAAATCACCAATATTATAAGTTTTTGAATAATTATATTTCAAAAGACTTCCCTGAGCAGTCTTTTTTTCTTTTACTTCTTTTTCTTCAACTATTTTTTCAATGTTTTTTTCAATAATTATATCATTGTTTATTTCATTATTTTGTTCAACTAAATTTTTTTCATCATTAGATATTTTTTTCCTCTGACCTCTTCTTAAACCTAATCTATTTAGTTTTCGCTTTATAGCAATTGGAGTAACCGAAAACTTTTTAGCAAGTTCTGAATCTGCTATATCACAAAAATTTTCTCTCAAAAAATCTTCTTCAGTCTCAGACCATTTTTTTTGAACTTGTCTTATAAGATTAAGTCTTGATAACTTCCTCTGAATAGATATAGTAGTAACACCAAATTTATCAGCCAATTCTTTATTACTCATCTTATTATAATTTTTCTTTAAAAACTCTTCTTCCTCATGTGTCCATCTTTTTGATACCAAGGTATCCTCCAAAATTAATTTTTCTTAGTAAGTATTTCTGAATATCCAACCAATGCAATTATTGCATTTCTGCATACATCCTCATCTTCATCTTCAAGAGATGAAAGTAGATAATGCAAAAAATCTTCTATCTGAGTTTCTCCAAAAGCATATAAAGCACTTGCTCTCATCCATTTTTCATCATTTTTTATCATTTTAGAAAAAGTTTCTTTAACTTTTTCTCTTATTTCTTCAAACTGCCAAAGAGCAATCGCAGTATTAGCAAGAACTCTGTTGTCTTTTTCTGTTTCCATAACAGGTAAAAGAAGATCAACTATTTTTCTATCACCAATCTTTGATAAAGCTTCAACAGTATTAGCTCTAATTCTTCTTTCTGAATGTTTTAAGTAACTTGCAAGTCTTGGTATATAATCAACATCCGCAGTATCACCTACAGCTCTAATAATAGAGGCTTTTACATTATCAAGCTCTTGTTCATTAAGTATTCTAAAAGAAAATTCAAGAAATTTCTGATCTTTTCCCATAAATCCAAAAAGTCTAAAGAATTTTATCTTATCATCACTTTCCATCTCAATATAATTAGCATAGAAATCTTCTTTGATTTCAGGATATTTTTCAGCTATTTCATTAGAAATATACTCGCCAATGAATTCTTCAGAGTTAACAATTCTTAAAACTTCAACAATATTTCTAGTCATATTAAAATCCTCTAAAAGTATTAAAAAATTTTTTTTAATCAAATTTCTTTTTAATCTTGCAAGTTTAAACAGGAATTTATTATTTTTTTATGCAATAACTTGCAAGACAGTTTTTAAATTATAATGCATTAGAAAAAGATTGTAAAGCATAAAAAAAAAAGCCCAATAATAGGGCTTTTTTGTATATATAACTTTTAAAATTTAACTATATTTTAATTTGAAAGAAAAGCATAAGGATAAAACTGGCCATTTCCATTTCCATCAGTACCAATTCTACCACCTATATCAAATTTTGCATTTACATTAACTGAAGTTCCAGCTTTTATATCAATTGCACTAAAGCTATTTAAAATAATTGTTTTATTATAACTCTTATCATCCCATGAAATTTCCGCACCTAATTCTGTATTTCTATAAACTGTCCATACTCTCTGAACATGAATTTCCATCTGTGCATAAATTCCTGATGGAATTGTTATATCATTTAAAAACAGTATATTTTCATTTTTATAATTTTCTCTTAAATAAAAAGTAGGTTCTGGCTGTAATTCTTCACTAAAAAAAAGAGTAGTTTTATCACCATCCGTTCTTGTAAGGGCTATTTTACTAACAAAAAGTCCTACACTTTTAAGATTTTTTAGAGGAATTTCATTATCAACAAAAAACTGAGGTGCTCTACTTCCATAAGTAACAGATGCAGCGTCATTTGCTCTTATGTAAACATTTACTTTTCCATCTGCACTATACATATTTGCCGGATTTACAGAACTTGAGTCGTTTCCACAACCTGAAAAAAGCAATGTAACTAAGCTTAGACAAATTGCAATATATGTAATCATCAATTTTCTACTTTTAAAATTAAATAACATGATTTCCCCCAAGTATTTTTTTTAATTTTCGACCAAAAAAGGGAAAAACATTAAATAAATTTATAAAAAAAGTGAAAGGGTTAAAGTGAAAGCAGTGAAGCTGTGACAAAAAACAAAGTTGCAGTTACATTCACTAAACACTATATAACAGTTCTTTCCCCTTTCACCATTTCACTATATCGCTACTTTGCGAGTTTTTAAATCAATTTTGCGAAATTTCTTTTTCCAGCTTTTAAAATAATCTCACCTTTTATCTCAAGCTCAAACTTAACATCTGTGATTTTTTCATCATTTATTTTTACACCGCCAGACTGTATAAGTCTTCTTGCTTCACCAGAACTTTTTGCAAAACCAAGTTCTTGAATAAGTTTTGGAAGCCACCATTTTTTTTCACTTAATTCAACAGTTTTAATATCATCTGGAATTTCTTTTCTTGAATGAACTTTTTCAAAATATTCTCTAGCTTCAACTGATTTTTCATTTCCATGATAAAAAGAAATAATTTCATGAGCAAGTCTTTTTTTAAATTCCATAGGATTTGCACCTGATTTTATACTATCTTTCATATTTTTTATTTCTTCTAAAGGTATATCTGTTACAAGTTCAAAATATCTAAACATAAGTTCATCATTTATACTCATAACCTTACCAAACATATTGTTTGGACTTTCATTTATACCAATGTAATTATTAAGAGATTTACTCATCTTCTCAACACCATCAAGTCCTTCAAGCAATGGCATTGTCATAATTATTTGGCTTTCCTGATTATATTCTCTCTGAATATGTCTACCCATAAGAAGATTAAATTTCTGATCATTTCCTCCAAGCTCAACATCTGCTTCTAAAGCAACACTATCATAACCCTGCATAAGTGGATAAAAAAATTCATGTATTGAAATTGGTTGCTCGTTTTTAAATCTTTTTTCAAAATCATCTCTTTCAAGCATTCTTGCAAGTGTATATTTGGAAGCAAGATTTATAACTTCAGAAAAATCAAGTTTTTCAAACCATTTTGAATTAAACTCTATAATAAGATTATCAATATCAAGTATTTTACCAACTTGTTGTTTATAAGTTTCTGCATTTTCAAGAACATCTTCTTTTGTAAGCTGTTTTCTAGTCTGATTTTTACCGGTAGGATCACCTATCATTCCAGTATAATCTCCAATTAGAAATACTACTTTATGACCAAGTTCCTGAAACTTTCTCATTTTTCTTAGTAAAACCGTGTGCCCAAGATGTATATCTGGAGCTGTTGGATCAAATCCAGCTTTCACAGTTAATATTTTCTTTTTTTTAAGTCTCTCAACAAGCTCTTCTTCTTTTAAAAGTTCAACACATCCTCTTTTGATAATTTCTATTTGTTTATGTATTTCTATCATAAAAAACACCTCATTTTAATTAAAAAGATTTTTATATGTTTCTTCAAGTTTGTTTTTTTGTTCTGTAAATTTAACAAGTTTTTCTTTTTCAGCATTAACAAGTTCTTCAGGAGCTTTTTCAATAAATTTTTTATTAGCAAGCATATTTTCAGCTCTTTTTATTTCATTTACAAGTTTTTTTATATCGCCTTCAAGCCTGTTTTTTTCTTCATCCATATTAATATGTTCAGATAAATCAACTAAAATTTCAAGATTATCAATTACAATTTTTGAATATTTTTTTTCATCAGCAATATCTTCTTGTTTTATTTCACATCCTGAAAAATACTCAACATTAAAGATAGTTTGAGAATTCATTTTACCTGGTTTTATAATTACAGGAAGTTTTACACTTCTTTTAATATTTGAATTTGCTTTAAGATTTCTGATTTCTTTTGAAATATTCTGAACTAAAGCAAAATCTTTTTCTTCCTGTGAAAAAACAAGTTTTTCATTAAATTCAGGATATTTAACATCTACAAGATATTTTTTTTCTTTTGTAAGATGATTATGAATTTCTTCAGTAATAAATGGCATTACAGGATGAAGAAGCCTTAAAGCATTGTCAAGAACAAAACAAGCTACCTTCATCTTTTCACTATTTTTTTTATCACCATAAATATAAGGTTTTATACCTTCAATATACCAATCACAAAAATCATCCCACATAAATTCATATAATGATTTACTCATAATATCAAATCTAAAATTATCAACAGCATCTCTTGCAGTTTTAATTACTAAATTAAGTTTTGAAAGTATAAATTTATCCTGCATATCAAGTTTGCTATATGAAAAATCAGTATTATATTCTTCTAAATTTGAAATAACAAATCTTGAAGCATTCCATAATTTATTTGCAAAATTTCTACCAATTAAAAATTTATCATCTGATAAAAATACATCCTGACCCTGAGCTGTTATTACCATTAAAGTAAATCTTAAAGCATCAGCACCATATTCATCAATAATCTTTAATGGATCAATAACATTTCCTAAAGATTTACTCATTTTTCTACCACTTTCATCTCTTACTGTCCCTGTTAAAAAAACATTAGAAAAAGGTTTTTTACCAACAAATTCATAACCACTCATTATCATACGAGCAACCCAGAAAAAAAGTATTTCAGGAGCTGTTACAAGGGTTGAAGTAGGATAATAATAATCTATATTTTCTTTATTATCAGGCCAACCTAAAGTAGAAAGCGGCCATAAAGCAGATGAAAACCACGTATCAAGAACATCTTCATCCTGTCGTATATTTTTACTTCCACATTTACATTTTTGCACTTTTTCTGAACTTACTATTATTTCATCACAATCATCACAATAATAAACAGGAATCCTGTGTCCCCACCAAATCTGTCTTGATACACACCAATCACGAATATTATACATCCAATCAAGAAAAACTTTTTTCCATCTTTCAGGAGTAAAAGTAATTTCTCCGCTTTCCACAGCTTCTATAGCTTTTTTAGCCAAGGGTTTCATATTAACAAACCACTGTTTAGAAAGATATGGTTCAACTACAGTGTGACATCTATAACAATGACCAACATTATGTTCATGCTCTTCAGTTTTGATAAGTTCACCACTTTTTTCAAGAATTGATATTACTTTTTTTCTAGCATCAAATCTATCCATCCCATCAAATATATCACCAGCATTACTGTTCATTTTACCTTTTTCATCCATTACTAAAACAGGTTCAAGATTATGTCTTTTGCCCATTTCAAAATCATTCGGATCATGAGCTGGAGTTACTTTTACAGCACCTGTTCCAAATTCTTTATCAACATATTCATCAAATATAACATCTAATTCTTTGTTTAATATAGGAAGAATTAGTTTTTTACCTTTAAGATAAGTATATCTTTCATCATGAGGATTAAATGCAACAGCGACATCACCAAACATAGTTTCTGGTCTAGTTGTTGCGACAATTATAAAATCTTCTGAATCTTTTATTTTATATTTAACATGATATAATTTACCTGGAAGTTTTTCATGTTCACTTTCTTCATCAGACAACGCAGTTTCACATCTAGGACACCAGTTTATTATATAATTTCCACGATAAAGAAGACCTTTATTGTAATAATTTTGAAATGCATGAAAAACAGCTTTGGATAATCCTTCATCCATTGTAAATCTTTCTCTATCCCAATCACATGAACAACCAAGTTTTTTAAGCTGATCAACTATATAATTTCCATGATGTTCTTTCCATTCCCAGACTTCTTTTAAAAAATCTTCTCTACCAACATCGTATCTAGTTTTACCTTCTTTTGCCAATTTTCTCTCAACAACATTCTGAGTTGCAATACCAGCATGATCTGTTCCTGGTATCCAACAAGAGTTCATATTTGTCATTTTTTTATATCTTATAAGAATATCCTGATAAGTATTATTAAGAGCATGACCCATATGTAATACACCAGTTATATTTGGAGGTGGAATAACAACAACATAAGGGTCCTTACCGTTATTTATTTCTGAATGTGAGACTTTATTATCAAGCCAATCCTTTAATAATTTTTTTTCATATTGCTTCGGATCGTATTTTGTATCCATATTTACCTCTCTAAAAACAAAATTTATTAAAAACATCTATTTAGAACACTATATTAATTATAAAATTCTATAAAATCAATTA
>Ga0265293_10007894_pt1 | contig 16134 bp, 14 predicted proteins | sample Munlanlewell138R_FD_192505 | JGI IMG/M metagenome (GOLD analysis project Ga0265293, IMG submission 192505) | Leachate microbial communities from a municipal landfill in Southern Ontario, Canada - Leachate well 138R | ecosystem: Engineered > Solid waste > Landfill > Unclassified | place: Canada...
GGTGGTCTGCTATCTGCTCGGCATCACCGCAGTCGCGCCGGACCAGATCGATTCTTTGTTCGAGCGCTTCATTTCTGAAAAACGCAACGAGCCGCCCGACATCGACGTCGACTTCGAGCACCAGCGGCGCGAGGAGGTCATGGCCTATATCTATGAGAAATATCAGGAAAAGCACACGGCTCTGGCCTGTGCGGTGATCAGCTACCGGGGCCGCTCGGCGCTGCGCGAGGTGGCGAAGGCCATGGGCCTGTCGCAGGATGTGCAGGGCGCCTTGTCCGGCTCGATCTGGGGATGGTGGACCTCCTCTATCGGCTCCGAGCAGGCAAAAGCCGGAGGGCTCGATACGTCCGATCCGGTGACGCGCCATGTGCTGGCCCGCGCCAGCGAGCTGGTGGCGACCGAATGCCCGCGCCATCTGTCTCAGCATGTCGGCGGCTTCGTCATCACCCGCGACCGGCTGGACGAGATCGTGCCCATCGTCAGGACGGGCATGGAAAGCCGCAAGATGGTGGAGTGGAACAAGGACGATCTCGACGCCGTCGGCATCCTGAAGGTCGACGTGCTGGCGCTCGGCATGCTGAGCTGCATGAAGCGCGCCTTCACCTTGCTGGAGGACCACTATCGGGTGCGCGATGCGCATGGCAGGCCGATCACGCTGGCCACCATGCCGAAGGAGGACCGGATCGTCTACGACATGATCTGCCGGGCCGACACGCTGGGCGTCTTTCAGGTCGAATCGCGCGCCCAGATGTCGATGCTGCCGCGCCTGAAGCCGCGCTCATTCTACGATCTCGTTATCGAAGTGGCGATCGTGCGCCCCGGCCCGATACAGGGCGACATGGTTCACCCCTATCTGCGTCGGCGCGAGGGCAAGGAAAAGGTCGAGTATTACAAACCCGAGCTGGAGGAAATTCTCGGCAAGACGCTGGGCGTTCCCCTGTTTCAGGAACAGGCGATGAAGATCGCCATCAGGGCGGGTGGTTTCTCGCCGGACGAGGCGGACCTGCTGCGCCGCGCCATGGCGACTTTCCGGCGCACCGGCAAGGTCAGCCTCTATCAGGATCGCATGGTCAGCGGCATGGTTCGTAAAGGTTACCCGAAGGAATTCGCCGAGCGCTGCTTCAGGCAGATCGAGGGCTTCGGCGAATATGGCTTTCCCGAAAGTCACGCCGCCTCCTTCGCCCTGCTGGTCTATGCCTCCTGCTGGTTCAAGGCCTTCTACCCGGACGTTTTCTGCGCGGCGATCCTCAATTCGCAACCCATGGGTTTCTACAAGCCCGCCCAGCTCGTGCGCGATGCGGCCGAGCATGGCGTCGAGATCCGGCCCGTCGACATCAACGCTTCCCGCTGGGAGTGCACACTGGAAAAGGCCGCTTTCAATCCGGCCCGCGTCTCGGAGCGCCATGTCGATATGCGCCGCACCATCCGCACCATGCATGCGATGCGGATGGGCTTCAACCAGATCAGGGGGCTCGCCGAAAAACGCATGGCGGAGTTCGTCGCCCGCCGTGGTGACGGCTATGTCTCGGTGCGCGACGTGTGGCTGCGCTCCGGGCTGGATACGGGCGAAATCGGCAGGCTTGCCGATGCCGACGCCTTTCGTTCAATCGGGCTCGGCCGGCGCGAGGCGCTCTGGGCCGTGCGCGCGCTCGATGCGAAAAGTGCCGTCGAATCGCTGCCGCTGTTCGACAGGCCGGAGCTGGACCTGCCGGATCCGGAGCCCGTCACCCATCTTCCCGTCATGCAGCCGGGCGAGCATGTCGTTCACGACTATCGCAGCCTTGGCCTGTCGCTGAAGGCGCATCCGGTCGGCTTCCTGCGCGCCCGGCTCGATCGGGCCGGGGTGACGCCCAATGTGCGGCTTGGCGCGCTGGCCGATGGCGCGCGCGTCACCGTGGCAGGGCTGGTGCTGGTGCGCCAGCGGCCGGGCAAGGGCAAGGCCGTTTTCCTGACGCTGGAGGATGAAGGGGCGATCGCCAACATCATCTTCTGGCTGGGCACGTTCAACCGCTACCGGCCTGCCATCATGGGCGGGCGCTTCGTGCGCGTTACCGGCAGGCTGCAGTCCCAGTCGGGCGTCCTTCACATCGTCGCCGAACGGATAGAGGACCTTTCCTCATGGCTGGGCGATTTGCTCGATGCGCCCCAGAAACTGGTGGAGGAAAAAGGCATGCCCGGCATCCCTGCGGAAAACAGCCAGCACATGCTTGCCCGAAGCGCGCGTTCGGTCATGCCGAAGGGCCGGAATTTTCATTAGAGCAGTCTGCAGCCGGATGGAGACATTCGGCATCACATGAATGATGTAAAAACAATCAGACAGAGCATTTTCAGCGGATCGCAGAAACGTGCCATCCTTCTGTTTTACGCAGCTGCACCCGCAAAACCGCGTCGCATTTTGCTGGAATCGCCGCAGGGCTTCGGCCCGGAAAGCGGGCCCGGCTTCCGATCATCCCGATGATGAATCAAAGGTCCGGTATTCGTCGTGGTGAGTGGAAAGGATGCGTTGCGGAGACCGCTGCAGACCGGAGGCCATCGAGTCGCGCGGCTTCAGCCTTCGTCGGCGCCCAGCGCGCGCGCTTCCGAAGGCAGCATGATGGGAATGCCGCCGCGGACCGGATAGGCGAGCTTTGCCAGTCGCGAGACCAGTTCGCCGCGCTCCGGGTCCCAGCTCAGCGGCGCCTTCGTCAGCGGGCAGGCGAGAAGCTCCAGAAGCTTCGGATCGACCTGAGGTTCGTTCTTGCCGCGCTCGTTCGCCATCTGGCCGCTTTCCCCCGTCATCGGAGTGCCCTGTGTCCCTGCTTTACTGGAGGCTGGTGCCGAAATCGTCATTGTCGCGCGCCAGCGCCATTTCGGTAATGGCGATCAGCGTCTCGGCGCGGGTGCGCAGGTCCGGCGCTTCCAGCAAAGCCTGTTTTTCCGCCGGGCCGTAAGGCGCCATCATCGACAGGGCGTTGACGAGCATGGCGTCGTCGGCGCGGCTGACACCCTCCCAGTCGGCCTGCAACTCATTGGCCTGCAGATAGGCGCGGAACACTTTCAGAAGGGCCGGCCGGTCGATGGCGCCGGCGTCGTTGCCGCTGTCGTCGAGATCGGCGAGGAAGGGCATGATCCTTGCCTGCCGGAACGGCGTCTTCACGGTCAGCTCCTCGCCAAGGCGGAAGCGGCAAACGCCCTGCAGCGCGATCAGGTAGCGTCCGTCCCCCGTCTCGGTCATGGATGTGATGCGGCCGAAGCAGCCGACCTCGCACAGTCCGGGCTCCCCGTCGGCGCGGGTGGCGCCGTCGAGGCTCGGCTGGATGAGCCCGATCAGCCGGTTCGATGCGATGGCGTGGTCCACCATCTGCAGGTAGCGCGGCTCGAAAATGTTGAGCGGAAGACGGCTGCCCGGCAAAAGCAGGGCCCCCTCCAGAGGAAACAGGGCAACAGTGCGCGGTAAATCCGACTCCTGCCGATAATGAGCGTTTCCTGCCTGCATTTCCTTATTCCGTGCCCTTGTTCCCTGCGCCCGGTGTCGGGAGCCTATGCCGCCTCCTCATGAAAACAGCAGCGAGGAGAGCTTGCGCCGGGCCATGAGCGTGGCCTCGTCGGTCATGCCCCATGCCTCGAAGAACTGCAGCAATTGCGTGCGCGCCGCCTCGTCGTTCCAGCCCCGGTCGGCCCTGATGATGGCGAGCAGATTGTCGGCGGCCTCCGTCCGTTCGCCGCGGGCATTCTGGATCATGGCGAGGTCGAAGCGCGCCTGATGGTCGGCCGGATTTTGCGCCAGCCGCTTTTCCAGCTCGCCCGCATCGCCGAGTTCGGCGGCCTGCGCGGCCAGCGACAATCTGGTGCGCACGGCCGCGATCGCCGCATGGTCGCGCTTGTCCTCGGGAACGCCGTCGAGGATCGCACTGGCGCCCTCGTGATCGCCCGCCTCGAACAAAAGGTCGGCCAGTCCCGCCGCGGCTTCGGCCGAATCGGGCGCCTGCTGGAGAATGGCGCCGTAAATGTCGGCCGCCGTCTGCGCATCACCGTGCGTGCGTGCATCGGCAGCCGCGGCGAGGGCCTCTTCAATGGCTGCCTTGCCGTCGTCCTTGCCGCCCAGCCTGGCGATGAATTCGCTGATCTGGCTCTCGGGCACGGCACCCATGAAGCCGTCCACCGGCTGGCCGTCGCGGAAGGCGATGACGGCCGGAATGGACTGGATTCCGAGCTGGCCGGCGATGGCCGGATGCTCGTCGATGTTCATCTTGACCATCTTGACCCGTCCGCCGGCGGCCATGACCGCCTTTTCCAGCATCGGGCCGAGCTGCCGGCAGGGACCGCACCACGGCGCCCAGAAATCCACCAGAACCGGCTGGTTGCGCGATTCCTGTATCACGTCGGCGGTGAAGCTGGCCGTCGTCGTGTCCTTGATGACATCGGCCGGCGCGGGTGCCGTCGCATCGGCGCCATTGCCGAATTGGACGGTGGTTGCATACTGGCTGCCCGAGCCGAACGGATTGCTGTCACTCATTGTCTTGGTCCCAGATGTTGGAGTGCGGGGGCGAGCTGCGTGGATCTCCCGCAAGGTCTTCCCGCGTGGTCTTCAATGTGGCGATCAGGCCGTGACTTTCAAGATAACAGGATCATGGCCTGTTGCCTTGATGAATCTGACGAGATCGGATGAACGGATCGAGGTTGTGGCCTCATTGGTCAGCGGATGCGCGTTGATGATGTCGTTTTCCATCAGGCGCTCATCGAGAACGACCTTCACCTTGGCATCAGTGTCGTTGATCAGGCCAAACACAGTGACCGCGCCCGGAATGACGCCGAGCAGTTCCATCAGCATTTCCGGCCTGCCGAACGACACCCGGCTGGCGGCGCCGATGAGGTGGTGAACCTGCTTCAGGTCCACCTCCGCGTCCTCGTCCACCGTGACCAGAAAGAAATTGTCCTTCTTGTCTTTCAGGAAGAGGTTCTTGGTATGCGCACCGGCAATGTTGCCGCGCAGGGCCTGCGAATCGGCGACGGTGAACAGGGGCGGGTGGCGCGCGGTCGAGGCATCGATGCCCATGTTGGCGAGAAATGCGTGCAGATCGGTCTCGGTTTTCGGCATGTCCCCACCCGGTTCTTTCCGTTGCGGTATGGTTTAGGACCATTGGCGCGGCCAGCACAAGGGCCGCACGGCCGCGGGCAAGCCGTTTCGGCTTCGCATCGGCCACGCCATCGAAGCGCCGGTGATGCTGCACATGCCTGCCTGTCGCGGGCGGCGAAAGGCTGCGGAAGCGCGTATTTCCGGCAGATATGCAAAGCGCAAAAAAAGACGCGATTTCCCTGTTGCATTCGCCTCGGTCTTCGGCCATATAGGCGCGGCTGCGGCGAGAGTCGCGCAGAGCGGGTGTAGCTCAGGGGTAGAGCACAACCTTGCCAAGGTTGGGGTCGGGCGTTCGAATCGCCTCACCCGCTCCAAGATATCCCCACCGAAAAGCCGCGGGAAACCGCGGCTTTCGTGTTTTCCGGGTGGGTGAAACCGCAAGGCGCGGAAAAGGCCAAAAGGCCGTCGGTTACCACTCGGTCACCAATTCGCGGAATCGATGGAGCGTGAAATCGCGGCGTCGGCGGGGTGCGCAGCCGCCGCCTACAATGCGACTCAGTCAAAATCTAACCCGTGACTGCCCGTAGGCTCGGAAAATAGGTGGATATTGGCGTTTCCACCGCATCAGCGTTGTCGAGCGCTCTGCGTATCTGGGAGGAAATTTCCGTTTGGTAGGTAGCGATCTTAGGTACAAGCGTAAAAATATCAGTGGTATCGATTACTACCGTTCTCATCTGATTTATATCGAACGGGATTGGATCAGATTTCCGTATGATTTGTACGATTGGAAGTCTCATCATATGGTGTATAGCCAATTCGTAAAAAACATTTGGATTATGAGAGGAAAGGTCAACAATAACCAATCGTGATTTCACGATGTATTCGATTATTTGCTTTGTGATTACGCCGGGTTTATCAATACCATCTGCTCGAACCACTGTTAAGCTGAACGATTGAAGCGCAGGCTCAATAAATGAGCCGAGGAACAAATCGGAATGCTTTCGTTGTTCGCTGTCCGGCGATCCAATTGGCGTGATGTAAAAGCACGTGGATTCAAAATGTGCATGCTCAGCCGTGACGATAGCACTTTGTTGTCTGCTGACTGACTGCGGTCGCGCCAAAGGACCAGAGGCGGGAAGCTGATCAAGCGCATGGTCTTTTGAAACAATGCGTTCCGCCCCAGACAGCGTGATGAGCAAGCCAACAAATCGCAAATTGACAATAAACGTGTCGATCGCTTCCTCGGCAGCATCCTTAGATGAGCCAAACTCCATAGCTGCATCTATGAGCGCCGCCCTAGCGGGCAACGCCTTTCCGACAAATCGTTCATGGAGTTTCGCGAAGACTTCAATGTCTTCAATCGCGAGTTTGATTCTCGCACGAGCTTGATCGCGCGGTGGAATCTGAGGATCAACGGCGCGCGCACCATCCGATGTTAGTTCGATAATATCTGATTGGTAACCGCCTTTGATCAGTCCATAACGACCTGCATTAACGATGAGTTGGCGGCTCCCACCACTTTCAGGTGCTTTGCTGATATGGTCGAAAAACGAAAGGCGTCTGACAGGTTCGCCGCTTCCAAACTCAAATATCTGTCTTGCGAAATCGACTGGCTCTTCAAAGGGCGATGCGGGAAAATTGCGTACGACACGCTTCCTCCGAGCGACTTCCTGCGTGACACGTTCGTTTGCTTCTTTGATTTTTTCCTCTGTGGTATCAGCTTCGGCAGGTGCTTTTGCTGACTTGCGTCCACGTGTCATATGCAGTCCCCCACAACAGCGCGTCCGATCTATTTGAACCGACGTTTAGGCTAAGAAAGTTCCATCGGTCAAAAAGCAGAATCGAGTTTGTCCAATTGTATGCTGTTGCCCCTTTTCAGCCCTGTCAACCTATGAGTGCCGCGAGCAGCTTGCTGGCGCGAGCCAACTGGTCCTCATTCATGCGGGATAGCTGCGTCTGAATTTTCGAGAGTTGGCGCGTCCGTGCATTGTCGCTGGTCAGCACCAAGCCGACGCCGAAGAATGCTACCTCAGGCACTTCCAGCACCTCGGACAGCTTCTCCACCGTAGCGAAGGATGGTGCGGCGATTCCGCGCTCGATCTTGCTTATCATCCCCGAGGAAAGCTCGACCATCTCGGCAAGCTGGTCTTGCGTGAGATGCTTCGCCTTTCGATGATGGCGCAGATTCGATCCGAAAATTTCTGCGAGCGACACACTGTACCTCCGAGTACCAGACTCGGCGGACAGCGCGGTTCCGCAAAGGAAATCAGGTTGCGAATTTCTAATTTATCGCAATATTAGGACGACTCAAGCGAGAGACGCCTTAAAATTACGGGTTCTCAGAAGGAAACGCCCACTCGGTAGGCGCAACCGGTTGTGAATTCAGTTTTCTGCTCTCGCAGCATGCGGGGCGGGACGTGAAGCACCAATACGTCGGGGACATCAACGACTACCGGAAGTATGCGCTGCTGCGAGCGCTGTCGGTCAGAGGCGCGAACCGGGTGGGCGTGTGCTGGATGCTGACGCCCGACGATGGTGGGGTGGACGGCACAAGCTCGCCTACCTCGGGCAGCCGGAGCACTGCCGCCACTTCGATCCTGAACTGTTCGACATACTGGCTCACGCCGCTTCGGAGCCCGACCGCCGCCGGTTGCATACAATCGAAGACAGCGATGCGATTGCTGGTGCACTCTACCATAATGAGACGCTGCCCGACGAGGCGGCCAGCCGCCATGCTTTGATGGAGTGCTTTCGGCTGAACGCTACAACGCTGGCAATCGGAGATCTCGCGGCCTAAAGGTCCAGGACCTCCTACAGCTATCCATGCGCCGCGCTCATTATTCTGGATTCTGGCAACCCTGCGCGTGTTCCTCATCCGGAAAACCGCGACGCATGCCAGCAATCGCTTTCCATCAATCTTCTACTTGCAATTCATTCTCAAATGCATAATAAAGGAAAGGGCGCGCTCGCCGGGCTTTCTTGCAACTGATTTGCAATTGCAATGTTGCGGAAGGCATTCACGGGCTGCAATCGGGACAGAATCGCAAAAAGGGAATTCGCATGTTCGATAAACTCAGGCGCTCGGTTCTTGCCGGAATGGCAGGCGGTGCGCTCGCCGTACTGATGATGGCCATGCCGGCTCAGGCGGCGGAAAAATTCAAGGCGGTGACCACCTTCACCGTGATCGCCGACATGGCAAAAAATGTCGCCGGCGATGCGGCGATCGTGGAATCCATCACCAAGCCGGGCGCCGAGATCCATGAATATCAGCCGACGCCGGGCGACATTCAGCGCGCGCAGGGCGCCGACCTGATCCTGTGGAACGGCCTCAACCTCGAACTCTGGTTCGAGAAATTCTTCCAGAACCTGAAGGACGTGCCGGGCGTCGTGGTCTCCGACGGCGTCGAGCCGCTGGGCATCACCGAGGGGCCCTACAGCGGCAAGCCGAACCCGCACGCCTGGATGTCGCCGACATCGGCGCTGATCTATGTCGATAATATCCGCGATGCCTTCGTGAAGCACGATCCGGACAATGCCGACATCTACAAGGCCCATGCCGAGGCCTACAAGGACAAGATCAAGGCCGTCATCGATCCGATCAAGGCCGAGCTCGACGCGGTTCCCGAAGACAAGCGCTGGCTGGTGACCAGCGAGGGGGCCTTCTCCTATCTCGCCCGCGATTTCGGCCTGAAGGAGCTTTATCTGTGGCCGATCAATGCCGACCAGCAGGGCACGCCCCAGCAGGTGCGCAAGGTCATCGACGCCGTGCGTGAGAACGGCATCACCGTGGTCTTCTCCGAAAGCACCATCTCCGACAAGCCTGCCAGGCAGGTGGCGCGCGAGACTGGCGCCCATTATGGCGGCGTGCTCTATGTGGATTCCCTGACGGAAGCCGACGGTGAGGTTCCGACCTATATCGATCTGCTGCGGGTAACGTCTGACACCATCGCCAAGGGGCTGACTCAGGGCGACTGACCTCGAAGGAAATGAAGACGTGACCACCCACATGAAAGACCTGGCCCGCCGCCCCGCATCTTCGGATGCGGGGTCCGGTATTGTGGTCAGGGAAGCAACCGTCACCTATCGCAACGGGCACACGGCGCTGCGAAACGCCAGTTTCGATATACCGACAGGCACCATCGCGGCGCTGGTCGGCGTGAACGGCTCAGGCAAGTCCACCTTGTTCAAGGCCATCATGGGCTTCGTGCGTCTGGCCAAAGGTGAGATCTCGGTGCTGGGCATGCCGGTGAAGCAGGCGCTGCGCCGCAACCTCGTCGCCTATGTGCCGCAGGCCGAGGAGGTGGACTGGAACTTTCCGGTTCTGGTCGAGGACGTGGTGATGATGGGCCGTTACGGCCATATGGGCATGATGCGCATTCCGCGCCGCGCCGATCACGAGGCGGTGGCGGCCGCCCTTGCCCGCGTCAACATGGGCGATTTCCGCAAGCGCCAGATCGGCGAATTGTCCGGCGGTCAGAAGAAGCGCGTGTTCCTCGCCCGCGCGCTGGCGCAGGACAGTCGCGTCATCCTGCTCGACGAGCCCTTCACCGGCGTCGACGTCAAGACCGAGGACCAGATCATCGCGCTTTTGCGCGAGGTGCGCGACGAAGGGCGGGTGATGCTGGTTTCCACCCACAATCTCGGCTCGGTGCCGGAGTTCTGCGACCGCACCGTCCTCATCAAGGGCACTGTGCTCGACTACGGCCTGACCAGCGAGGTGTTCACGCAGGCCAATCTGGAGCGCGCCTTCGGCGGTGTGCTGCGCCACTTCGTGCTCGGCGGCGACCACCTGCACGAGGATGACGATCGGCGCCGGCTTTCCGTCTTCACCGACGACGAGCGCCCGCTGGTCTTCTACGGCGAAAAGGACAGCATGGAGCACAAGCTGAGCGGGAGCCGCAAATGAGCCTTCTGCTCGAACCCTTCTCCTATCACTACATGGTCAACGCCATGTGGGTGTCGGCGCTGGTCGGTGGCGTGTGCGCCTTCCTGTCGTGCTACCTGATGCTCAAGGGGTGGTCGCTGATCGGCGACGCGCTCTCGCATTCCATCGTGCCGGGGGTGGCGGGCGCCTATATGCTGGGCCTGCCCTTCTCCATCGGCGCCTTCTTCTCTGGCGGGCTGGCGGCGGCGGCCATGCTGTTCCTCAACCAGCGCACGAAGCTGAAGGAGGACGCCATCATCGGCCTCACTTTTTCCGCCTTTTTCGGGCTGGGGCTGTTCATGGTGTCGATCTCGCCGACCTCGGTCTCCATCCAGACCATCGTGCTCGGCAACATCCTCGCCATCACGCCGGAAGATACGCTGCAACTCGCCATCATTGGCTTCGTGTCGCTGGCCGTGCTCATGGTGATCTGGAAGGATCTGATGGTCACCTTCTTCGACGAGAGCCATGCCCGCACCATCGGCCTCAACCCGACTTTGCTCAAGATCATCTTCTTCACGCTTCTGTCGGCCTCGACGGTCGCGGCCATGCAGACGGTCGGCGCTTTCCTCGTCATCTGCATGGTGGTGACACCGGGCGCCACGGCCTATCTGCTGACCGACCGCTTTCCGAGGCTTCTGGCGCTGGCCGTCGCCATCGGTGCGCTGACCAGCTTCATCGGCGCCTATGTGAGCTATTTCCTCGATGGCGCCACCGGCGGCATCATCGTGGTGTTGCAGACGGCGGTGTTCCTCGTCGTGTTCCTGCTTGCGCCCAAGCACGGCATGCTGGCGGCCCGCCGCAAGGCCGCCGCCGCGCTGAAGGAGGCCGCGCCGTGACCATCATGGAAACGCTCGCCTCGCCCTTCCAGTTCGAGTTCATGGTCAACGCTATGGTCATCTCGGTGCTGGTGGCGATCCCGATGGCGCTGCTGTCGTGCTTTCTCGTGCTGAAGGGCTGGTCGCTGATGGGCGACGCCATCAGCCATGCCGTGTTCCCGGGCGTGGTGATCGCCTACATCGTGGGCTTTCCCTACGCCATCGGCGCCTTCGCGGCGGGCATGTTCGCCGCCGTCGCTACCGGCTTCCTCAAGGACAACAGCCGCATCAAGCAGGATACTGTGATGGGCATCGTCTTTTCCGGCATGTTCGGGCTCGGACTGGTGCTCTACGTCAAGATCCAGTCGGACGTGCATCTCGACCACATATTGTTCGGCGACATGCTGGGTGTCTCGTGGAACGATATCGCCATGTCGGCCACCATCGCCGCGGTCACGGCAGGCATCATTCTGGTGAAGTGGCGCGACTTCCTGCTCCATGCCTTCGATCCGGCGCAGGCGCAGGCGGTGGGGCTGCATGTCAGGCTGCTGCATTACGGGCTGCTGGCGCTGATCTCGCTGACCATCGTCGGCGCACTGCAGGCGGTCGGCATCATCCTCGCCATCGCCATGCTGATCGCGCCCGGCGCCATCGCCTTCCTGCTGGCGCGCACTTTCTCAGGCATGCTGGCGGTGTCGGTACTGGTGGCCGTGGCGTCGTCCTTCCTCGGCGTCTACGCGTCCTTCTTCATCGACAGCGCGCCGGCGCCGACCATCGTGCTTCTGATGTCAGCCGCATTTCTTGCCGCCTTTGTTCTTGCCACACGCCGGGCCGCTCGTACGGAAGCCAGCGAGCAGGCCTGAGCGCGCACCGCCATGCGTCCCGCGTCGCATGGCGGTGCTTTTTTCTAACGCATGTCGCCCGAAAGTGGGAACCGGTTTCGGGATAACGACATGCGCAAAACAAGAATTTAAAGCGTGAGGAGCGAATCTGGAAGATCGCGACACGCTTTAGCGTATCGGCCTGAAACAAAAATCAGCGGCGGCGCGGAATCAGAAGCCACGCCAGTCCGCCGAGAATGACCGCAATTCCAAGCAGTGCCGTAACCGGGATGCCGAGCAGGGTAGGACCGAAATCCAGCAGCCTTGGTGCAAGCCCCAGCGCGAAGGCTGCGGTGACGATGGCGACCGCGATGCGGGTGGCGGCCCAGCGGATGTCGGCACCGATACGGTCGAGCCCCTTCAGCTCCACTTCGGCGGCGATCCGGCCCTGCCGCAGGCGCAGCGCCAGCAGTCGCAGCAGCGAGGGCGCTTCCGCGGCCAATCCGGCGAAATCAAGCGCCAGCGACTTCCCCTTGCCCATGAGGGCGCCCGGCCTGTAGCGACGGATCATCTCTTCCTGGACGATCGGGCCGGCGACCGCCAGCGCGTCGAAATCGGGGTCGAGGCCGCGCATGACGCCGTCGGCGGTGATCAGCGCCTTGAAAAGCAGGGCAAGGTCGGCGGGCAGGGCAAGGTCGTGCTCGCGCGCCAGCGCCATAAAATCGGTGATGGCCTCGCCAAGCCGCAGCGGCGGTACGCCGTGGCGCGCCACGAAGATGTCGCAGGCGGCCTCCAGCCGCGGCAGGTCGATGTCGGCCGCCCCCGACCATTCCATGAGAAGGGCGGCCACGCGCTCGCCACTGGTTTCCACGATGGCAGCCACCAGCATCAGCAACTGTTCGCGACGGCGCGCGCCCAACCGGCCGACCATCCCGAAATCGATGAACGCAACGCGGTTGCCGGGCAGGGCGCGCAGATTGCCGGGGTGCGGATCGGCGTGGAACAGGCCGTCGACTAGCGCCATGCGCAGGAAGGCGGCGGTGCCGGCCCGGGCAAGCTCGCGCCCGTCCAGTCCGGCGGCCTTCAGCGCTGCATGGTCGTTCGGAACGATGCCGTCGATATATTCCTGCACCAGAAGCCGCTCGGAACTCCATTCGGAGAAGATGCGCGGGATCTTTATGCGCACCATGGGCTGGAGGTTCTGCGCCACGGCCTCGCAATTGCGGCCCTCAGTGGCGAGGTCGAGTTCCTCGCCCATCGCCGTGCCCAGATGGTGAAGGATTTCGCGCGGCCGGTAGCGGGCGAATTCCGGCCATTGCGCCTCGACCAGCCCCGCCGCATGCGACAGCAATCTGAGATCGGCCTCGACGAGTGGCCGCAGCCCCGCCCGCCGCACCTTGACGACGACATCGGTGCCGTCCTGCAGCGTGGCGCGGTGAACCTGCGCGATCGAGCCGGCGGCGAGCGCCGTATGCGAGAAGCTCAGGAAGACGGTGTCGGGCGGTGCACCGAGGTCTTCCTCCACCTGCGCCCGGATCGCCTTCCACGGCTCGGGCGCGACATCGCTTTGCAGCTTCTCCAGCTCGGTGATCCACTCCGGCGACAGAAGATCGGCGCGCGTCGACAGGATCTGGCCGAGCTTGATGAAGGTCGGCCCAAGCGATTCGATGGCAAGCCGCAGCCGCTCCGGCTGCGACCGGCTTTCGGAGTCCGCATGCGATCTGAGGGTGCGCCGTTTTGGCAGGAGACCGCTGAGGCCCAGCCTGATGGCGATGTCGTCGACACCGAAGCGCACCAGCACGGCTGCAATCTCGGCGATGCGTTTGTGGTCGCGGGCGGCGGCGAAGGTGGTTTCGAGAACGGTCATCGCATTATCCCGCAAGCCAGCGATAGATGAGGTAGAGCAGACCCGCCCAGATGACGACGAGAATGCCCAGAATGACCGCCGCCGCCAGCAGCGGGCGCTTGAACCAGCGCGCGATCCAGCGGTCGGCCTTTTCGCCGGCTTCGAGATGGACTCCGGCCGGTAGCCGTTTGGCTATGAAGCCGACAGCCGCCGGCACGATGATCAGATCGTCGACGACGCCAAGCAGGGGAATGGTGAAGGGGATCAGGTCGATCGGGCTGAGCAGGTACAATCCCGTGGCAAGGCTGGCGAGCCGCAGCCAGCGCGGTGTGCGCGGATCGCGAAACGCATACCAGAGCACCACGGCCTCGCGGCGGAATGCAAGGAAACGCCGCTTGAGAATGCCGAAAACAGCCAATCAGAAACCCTCCAAGCCGAGACGGAATAAGATAGGCGTCTTCACGCGATGCTCAAGGTTTTGCAGCGCGGTCTTGCCGGCGCAACGGGCAGCCCTATCTGGAAACAGAATTCCCGACATCGGCCCGGCCTGTTTTCGCAGTCGGTCTTGACGGGATTGATTTGGAACATATAGTGAACAAAATCATGAAGAGAACGCTGCAGCAACGTCTCGCCATTCTTTCCGACGCCGCCAAATATGACGCCTCCTGCGCATCGTCCGGCGGCCAGCGCCGGGATTCGCGGGCTGGCGGGCTGGGATCGGCGGGAGGCTCGGGCATATGCCACGCCTATGCGCCGGACGGGCGCTGCATATCGCTGCTCAAGATCCTGCTGACCAATTTCTGCATCTATGATTGTGCCTATTGCATCAACCGCTCGTCCAGCAATGTCGAGCGGGCCCGCTTCACGCCGCAGGAGGTGGTGTGGCTGACGCTGGAGTTCTACCGGCGCAACTATATTGAAGGCCTGTTCCTGTCCTCCGGCATCATCCGCTCTTCCGACCATACGATGGAGCAGATGGTGCGTGTGGCGCGTGACCTGCGCACGGTTCACAATTTCAACGGCTACATTCACCTCAAGACGATCCCCGAGGCGTCGCCGGCGCTTGTCGAGGAAGCGGGGCTCTATGCCGACCGGCTTTCCATCAATATCGAGCTGCCGACGGAAACCGGCATGGCCGAGCTTGCGCCGGAAAAGCAGACTCCCATCATTCGCCGTGCCATGGCGGATGTGCGCCTTGGCATCGAGGATGCCGCAGACCGGACGCTGGGCGGCCGCCCGCGCCGGAAATTCGCGCCGGCGGGACAGTCGACGCAGATGATCGTCGGTGCCGATGGCGCCGACGATTCCACCATTCTCGCCAGCAGCGCCGGGCTTTACGGCAGCTACGGGCTGAAGCGGGTGTATTATTCGGCGTTCAGCCCGATCCCGGACGCCTCGTCGCGCCTGCCGCCGCAGAAGCCTCCGCTGATGCGTGAGCACCGTCTCTATCAGGCCGACTGGCTCTATCGCTTCTACGGTTTCGAGGTGGCCGAGATCACGGCGGCCGGGACCGACGGCATGCTCGATCTCGACATCGACCCCAAGCTCGCCTGGGCGCTGGCGCACCGCGACCGCTTTCCGGTCGACGTCAACCGGGCGGGGCGGGAAATGCTGCTGAGGGTGCCGGGGTTCGGGGTGCGCACGGTGGATGCGCTGATCGCCGCGCGCCGTCATCGCCGCGTACGGATCGAGGATCTCGGCCGGCTGAAGGTGTCGCTGCGCAAGGTCAGGCCGTTCATCGTTGCGGAGGGGTGGACGCCGCTGCGGCTCATCGACCGGCAGGATCTGCGCGCGCTGTTCGAGCCGCCGCCCATGCAGATGTCGTTGCTGTGATGCCGGGCCTGTGATGCCGGGGTTGTGATGTACAGGATCTGTCTTTCCCGCAGGGGCAATTTTGGTGAATGGCGCGACGCGGCGCGGAGGCTGCTGCAGGCGGGCATCGCGCCTCACGAGGTGGACTGGTGCCTCGAAAGCGAGGGCGGGCTGTTCGCCGCGCCGGATCGGGCCTTGCCCGAGGCAAGGTCGGCCATGCCGCGGCCCGTGGTGCCCGCGTCCTTTCCGGAACTGGCCGAAGCCATCGTCTGCCACAGCGATCCGGGATCTTTTGCGCTGCTCTACCGCCTGCTCCACCGGCTGCAGGGCGAACGGCATCTTCTGTCCGTGGCTTCCGATGAAGATGTGGTGCAGGCCGGAAGGCTGGCGAAATCCGTGCGGCGCGACTGCCACAAGATGACGGCCTTCGTGCGCTTCCGCGAGCTCGCGCATCCGGGCGAGGGCGGCCGACGGCGCTTTGCGGCCTGGTTCGAGCCGGATCATTTCATCGTCGCGCGCACCGCGCCTTTCTTCGCGGCGCGCTTTGCCGACATGGACTGGACGATCCTCACGCCGAAAGGGTCCGCGACCTTCGAGGCCGGCAAGTTGCGGGTCTCGGACGAGCCGGCGTCAAAGCCCGACCTTGCCGATCCGGCCGATGCGCTGTGGCTGACCTACTATGCCTCGATCTTCAATCCGGCGCGGGTGAAGGTGAAGGCGATGCAGGCCGAAATGCCGAAGAAATACTGGAAGAATCTGCCCGAAGCCGCCCTGATTCCGGAACTGGTCGCCAGCGCGCAGGCGCGCGTGGCGGACATGGCCCGGCAGGAGGCGCTTGCGCCGCCGGCCTTTCATGC